>Ga0315275_10005710_pt1 | contig 11813 bp, 3 predicted proteins | sample YL17G03_0_MG_FD_205557 | JGI IMG/M metagenome (GOLD analysis project Ga0315275, IMG submission 205557) | Sediment microbial communities from Yellowstone Lake, YNP, Wyoming, USA - YL17G03_0 | ecosystem: Environmental > Aquatic > Freshwater > Lake > Sediment | place: USA: Wyoming | collected... | reverse complement strand
GTCGCCCGCCCGCAGCGCGCCGAGGTACTCGGGAATAAGAATATCCTCGAAGACCACGGCCACCGAGTCGGAGTGAGTCGTATCGGCGCCGGAATTCCATAGAGGCGCGCCGGCAAAATTGCGGCGGGCGACCAGGGTCCCATTAATATACGCAACAAAGCCGTCGTCATACCGCATCCTCAATGTCATAGAGTCCAGGCCGACCAGTTGCCCCGCATCAACAGTGAACGGAATGCGGATATAGCACGTGTTTTGGGCATTGTACATCTGGTCCCCAAGGTCGATGCTGAGGTAGGACTCGTACCCGGAGCTCCTTTCGTAGCCCACTCCGCCCGGATTCCCACTGACATAGGTCCACCCCGAATCGTTGAAGTATCCGCCGCCGCGCCAGTTATCGCTGATCGCTCCGGTTGGGACCAGCACACGCTTGGCGGCATTCTCAGCCACAAGCTTTATAGTCGTACCGCCCTGCGAGGTCACCGGGGTGCGCGGGTCGCAGCCGTCGGTCGTATAATAGACCGCCCCCGGAGCGTCTGTCATCGTCAACACAGCGCTCGAAGAAATATGCCCCCCGTGCTTATACGTGCCGTTGATGTTAAAAACGGGAGCGTTGATGTTCGGATACAGGCTCGCGCTGCGCAACTGGCTCAAAACGACAGCCGACCGCTGGGACATATACGAACTCAGCACACTATCGCGCACGCTCCGCCACGTTGCAACCGTATAGGGCGCACCGCCCCCGACGTCGCCCCATCTTGCCGTTTCGCACACCATCGCCCGTTCGATTGTGTCGGCAAGCTCCGCGTACAGAACCGCCGGCCGGTTTCGCTCAGGATAGGCGGGATTCCAGTTGGGATTGGCCGAATCCACATACAGAGGACCGCCGTTGAAATACGCCTTGTGCGCATGATCCGCAAACAGCAGCCGGAACTCGGGGTTGTTCCGAAGGTACGTATATGGTTTGAGAAGGTAGTTCGACGGCGTATCGTTGACACTGTTATCGTTCACACCCGATTGCATTCCCAGCACCCATTCGGCGTCCCACGTGTAACCCTTCCACCCGGTGCTCAAAGGCCCGCGACGCCTCCCGGCGTACCAGTTGTGGCTCTCCCAGTCGTTATTCCCGCCGTAGAAGTTCACCATCAGGAAGTCTATGTATTGGTCAACGTCGAGGTAATCTTCGTAATCCGGACTGTCCGTCCCATCCGGGTTGTTGCCCTGCAGTCGCTGATAGCCCTCGTTGGTTGATAGCTCACTACCGCACATGCCCATAAGAGCATTCCAGGCGGTCATCGGACTTTCGTTGATGGACTGGCCGGAATTGATGCCGTCCCACTCGTCCTTGTCTCCGCCGTAGTAAGTCGATGAAAATCCCGTATCCGGCCGCTGTGTCGGATTGTACATTCCCCAATATACGCCGTTGATGTATAGGTGTACGAACGAGCCTACCGCCGACGGATGCCCCGTCAACTGTTGCGTGCGCCGCATCCATTCGTCACGAATGAACTGCGAATTCGCCCCGCCCCACGGATACCCGTCGTTGAAATTCGCGCGAAGGATAATCGTGTCGAACTCATCGGTTGCCATCTCCCCGAACAACGGATAGCGCAGCTTGGCAGGTCCGTAGGCCCCCTTGAAGACCAGACGCAGCGTCTTCTTCTGCTCCCGCCGCCCCACTCCTCCGTACAGCCGAACCCCGCAGTTGACCTGGATGCCTTCCGGATCGTCCGGCCCGAAATACTCAATCGAGCCCGGCCGTTCCCACGCATCGCCCCTGCTGCCCCAGTTGGTGTATATGCCGGCAGAAGTATCAAACAGATCAGCCAAGTTCATCACCAGCGACATCGTCGGAAGGGACTTCAGGTCGTCCTTGATTGTGGTCAGGTTGTTGTTGACAATTTCCGGGTCCATTTCGTAGTCCGCCGACGTCGAACCCCACGAGGTCGGAAATCCCGCTGGATTCACCGGCTGGTTTACCACCTGATTGATGAAGATGTAGGTCTGCGTATCCGTCTCGGAAGGCTTCCAGCCCAATTTGATCGCCTTGGCCCGCAGGCACGTAGTCTTATTGATTGTGAAAGGATTGCTGTAATGATACCCTGTTCGGAGACGTCCGTCCATCACGCCCGGCTCTTTCCCGTCGGTGCTGAAATATATATCCGCGTCTTCGGTCTCGCAGGCAAGCGTAACCGTGAACGCGCTGTTATAGAACCCCCGATCGTGGCTGAATTTCACCTCCGAGACGAAACCATCGTAAGCGCCGATGTTTTCCGAGCCTGGACTGGGCCATGGAAAGAACCGCCACGTCTCATTGCCATCGGGGTATCGACCATACGAGACATTCGCATCCTGCTCCGGAAACTCAACGCTGTCAATTAAAACGGCGTTGCCGTCGAACAGGCCGATCTCGTCGCCGCCCGCGTTGATCTCAAAACCTGCGTGCAGACCGGCAGGGTAATCCTCTTGGTCGCCGTCCGCCCATATCAGCAAGTGGCCGCCCGGCAGAATCGTCGTCAGGGCCGGATTGTCGTCGGGAATCTGCCACTTGGTAGGGTTGTCCAGGTTGTCCGTAAGGTGCATCCCGCCCGTATTGATTGCCTCGGCCCCGGCGTTGTATAGCTCTATCCAGTCGTCGTCTTCACTCTGTGGGTCAAAGTTGAACCTGTTGTTGGATGCAAGGAGCTCATTTATGACCAGCGGGTGCTTGTAGGATACCTCGATGTCGGTTATCAAGCCATCCTCTACGTCGATATTCTGGTCGGCCGGCGCAAACCAGTCATCAATTTCGCTGAACTCAATCTTGTAGAAGCCTGGCGGCAGCCCGGTCACGATTTCGCTGCTGCTCCGCCACATATCGCCGGCGATTCTCCACTTCGCTCCGAGGTCTATCGGCCCCTGCGGAGAGATTGTAACGCGCACGCCGCCCGTCTGCAGATTGTACGTCCGGCTGAGCGCCGTCGTCTTGCCCTGACGAATGTGTACAGTCTCGCTGCGCGGCTCGGTCCAGCCGTCAATCTCGGCGAATTCGAGGGCGTGGAAACCCACCGAAAAGCCCTGAAGCTCACCGCTGCTGTGCCATTCGCCGCCGTCCACCCGCCACATTGCCCCCGTATCGATGGCCTCCGCCGGCAAAATCGTCACACTTAAAAGACCTATCCCATCTCCGGCGTCAAGCCAGTGCTCGACCACCCTGGCAAAGTCGGCGAAATTGACCCCATCGCCCCCGACTACATCCGCCTCGCTGCCCGCAGGCTCAAGCCAGCGGTCGGCCAGAAACTTCAGGTCGCGCCAGTTGACCTGGCAGTCTTCATAGACATCGCCTTGCGGACAGGCCGCCCAGACCGAGCCGGCCAAAGAAATGCCCATTGCAGCAATAGACAGGAATACTCTCAGAGACATGAGCACCTTCTATCTCCTTCCTCGAATTTCGATCAACTTGTTCAACAGCTTTCACCTCGGAACTCACTGGCCGGGTGAGGGTGTGGCCGTTATCCAATTATTCGGGTCGTTGCCGTAGAGGCTTGCAACCTTGCGGGCAAGCGACTTGCCGCCCCCGTCCGCCTCTGTTGACCACAGGTCAACATCGCCAGGCTCATCCTCAGGATGAGAACCGTCGCTATACCCCACACGGTCAATCCGAATGTAATGCCGCCTGCCGTACTCATCTATATCGCCGGGCATGCTCAGCTCGACCTGTTCACCATCATTGGCCAACTGCCCCGTGTAGGGACCAAATATCTTCCCCGCAGGCACAGCAGGATAACGCGAACTGAACACACTCGGGTCCTTGACCACAACAATATGGCCGCCGGCAGGTATCGTCACCGCACTCGGCCAGGCCGGGAAAACAAACTCAATACCATCGGTGAACTTCCACGGCAGAGCTTCGGGCGAATCGTACAGCGTCACGGGGCCGGGACTGATATTGTGAAGCTCGATATACTCCTGGTCCTGGTTGCCCGCGGCGGGATTGTACATAATCTCGTTGATTACGATAGGCCCGATCTTGGGATACGAGTTGGCCCAGCCGGGGGTGTTTGAGTCCATCAGCACAAAGTTGTAGTTGCCGGTGCTTCGCTTGAAGTACCTGCCGAATGATACGCCCGTCGGCGAGGCGCCGAAGTCCTCGTACTCACGATAGCCAAGCAAAACTCCGCCCCCAGCCGAGGTTAAATAGACCGCCTCGCCGTTCTCGCTGAGGGCAAAGCCGGTGATTCGGCCTGGATCGGAGCTGAATTGCCCGAAGTTGGTGCTTTCGTAGAAGAGCTTGTAGGCATGCGCACCGATCTTCTCGCCGTTGGCGATACGGTATTTCTTAAGGTCGGATGCGCTGTCGCTGAGGTACCAGCCTGCGATGTCAATCTCTTCATCGGTGGTATTGTGCAGTTCGATCCAGTCCGACGCCGCGGCGTGGGAGTGGGCCATCACTTCGTTAATGGCTATGGCCCCCGGATTGGGCAGGATGCCGCTGTCATCCTCGCCGGGCGAGCCGCCGGCATAGACGCTCGCGCGCCAGGAGTCCTTTTCGTCCCAGCTATTCGGGTCGGGGTTGAGCGGGTCTATTATCGTTAAGGAGAAGCCTTCGCCGTCGGTATGCGGCCGCCAATCGTCGTCGTAATCGAAGTCGTGAATCTCGGCGCCAAGAGCGTCTTTGAGGTCGATCTCCTCGCCGCCGTTGTCCAGGGATCCCACGTATTGTCCCGGAGCAATATTCAGGCCCGTCGTATCGTAGCGGCTGGCGAAGGCAGTCTGGTTCTTGACCACGAGGACATAATCGCCCGGATTCAACAGCACGGAGGCATCAAACGTATATTCCACGCCGTTGGTGAAGCTCACAAGGTTCAGGTTGACAGCATCTTCGCCGGGATCGCCGATGTGTTTGAGTTCGATGTACTCGAAGTCTCCGTCGTTGTAGTCGCTCGGCTCCGGCGGGTCTTGCGGATGATACATTATTTCCGTAATCCGAAGTTTCTCAGCCACCGTCGGAATCGCATACACCGCCTCACTCAACGCACTCCATTCGCCCCCGTTGAGCACTCTGGCTTTGAGGTGAATGGTATTGGGAACGGTAATCGGCCCGGTGTATGTAATGGCGCCGCCGGCGGAATTGACCGACCCGCCCGGCAGGCGCGGGTCGTTGCCGTTGGTCGTGTAATAGACTGTTCCTGCCCCGTTGGGATTGGTAATCGTGATACTGTTGCCCAGAGATACATATCCGCCGTACATCGGCGAGCCATTAACATTGAAGTCGGGCGGGTCCGGCGCCGGGTACAAACCGGCACTTTCCAGCCAGCCAAGGACCGTATTCGATCTGCCGGGGAAGTAACCGCCGTTTTGGGGAGAAATCGCCAGCCATTGCGATCGAGTATGGGGCGTTGCAGAACGGTTGTCGCCCCAACGGCCGGACTCGCCGCGAATCGCCTCGTTCGCCTGCGTAACACGGAATTGATAAATCTCGTTGGAACGAGGATAGCTCAGAGGACCACCGTGATGGAAATGCTTGTGAATGTGGTCCGCCCATCTCATCTTGTATTCCACATTGTTCTTCAGCTTGTCGTGTATGCCGGTGGGGCTCTCCCCGACGTCGTTTCCGCCTTCGAACGTATGTTCGGCGTCCCAGGTGTGGAACCGCCATTGGCCCGCAAGCTTATGCGTAGCGTACCAGTTCTTAGTGGGCCAGTCATCATTGGCGGCAAACCACTGTGAAAGCAGGTATGTGATCACATTGTCCACATCCAATTGCCGCTCCAAGGTTTCCCATTTGGCAAGATTGGTCGGATCGCTCCCGGCCGCACTGGCCGCCGATGACATAGCGTTGAAGCTCGCGGTCGCGCCGGGCCCGCCCACGGCGTTGTTAATCACAGTGCTGGTGCTGTGCTTAATCGCGTCGTACTCGTCTTTGTTGCCTCCGAATGTCTCCGCCGCCCAGGCGTGGTCGGGCCGCTCGTGAATATAGTACATCCCCCAGTACAGATTATTAATATACACATGGGCATAGGCTCCGTGTGGAGAATGATTCGGCATCATTGCATTATGAAAATCCGACACCGCCTGGTCCTGGACATAGCGAGCCTGCGTGTGTTGGTCGGGGTGCAGCCAAGAATGATTCAGCACCGCATCCAGAACAATCGAGTCAAAATCATTGACCGGGGAATCCGGAAAGATTCGTTCGCTCAGCTTCGTCCCGCCCCCGGTAATGACTCCGTCATCGGTCTGCGTCTTGAAGCGAGGCCGCATCGAAAGTTTATATGTCTTCCAGTGATCCAGGCTCGTCCCGCCGCCGCTCAGGCCGCCCGCCATCGCAAGGGCGCAGTTTTGCTGCACGTTTTTGCCGCTGCCGTCGGGATCAAAGTATTCGAAAGAGCAGGGATACTCTTTGCCGCTCTCGGCCAAAGGCTGATTCACGTAAAGACCGATGCCCGGATCAAACCACTGATCGATATCCATCGTCATAACAATCGTCGGCGCAGCACGCACATCCGAAACCGTCAGCCGGTCCGAAGGATTCGCATGATTCACAATATCAGGATCAACCTGATAATCGCCGGTCACACTCCCGGAAAACGATCCTCCCGGCCAAGTGGTCGGATAGCCGGCGGGAAGAATCGGCTGCGCAAGCACGTCGTTGAGGAAGATGTAGGTATGCGTATCGATATTGGTCGATAGATACCCCGCGTTCACCGCCGCCGCCCGCAGACAGGTCGTCGTGGTTATGTAAGGCTTGTTGGAGACTGCATAGGTCTGAGCCGCAGCCGTCGGAGAGCCGTCGGCGTTAATCGGATTGCTGCAATCGGTGGTGAAGTAGATTGTCGCGCCGGGCGTATTCGTTTCGATCGTCACCTCAAACGGCGCATCATAGAATCCGCGATCCGGACAAAAGCTCGTATCCTCAACGCGATTGGCGACGCCGGCATGGTCATTTTCCGCCCCGTCGGAAGGATCGTCGAAGAAATACCAATCATTCGCGGCATCCGGGTAGCGGCCGTAAGAGACGTTCCATATCTGCGAGCCAAAGGTCACGCTGTCAATAGGGGTCACGCCGTCCGTTTCGTAGAGGGTGATTGAGTCCCCGCCGACGCCGAGCTTGAAGGGCAGGTGCAGAGGGCCTTCGGTCTCTTCCTCATTATCCGCCCAGAACACGATATAGCCCTTCGCTCGAACAGTGGTCTGCGCCGGATAGCCGGCGGGGATCCGCCGGATATCCTGGTCGTCGGCGATATACATACCAGCCATATCGACATCAAAATCGGTGGCATTATAAATTTCAATCCAGTCATCCGCGTCGCCGTGCTCATCCGTAACGCCGGTCTCGCCGGAATTAGCGGCCATGAACTCGTTGATTCGAAGCGTCAGATCGCCGAGATCCGTGTATTCCGCCGCCAGTGTATATAAGGTATCGTGCGCGATTACGACCTCGCGACCGGCGGGCGTCAACCAGCCCGCTACCGGACTGAATTCCACCATACAAGGACCAACCGGCACGTTGGGTTCGGTCGAGCCGCTGTCTTGCCAGAGGGTCTGGCCCAATCGCCGCCATTTGGCGTCCGGCAGGACGTCCGGCGGCGACAGATTCACTCGCAGGGAACCTGTATGCTGAATGTATGTGCCTGCGGCCTGATTCAACGGACCATAGACGATCTCGACCTGCTGATCGGCCGGCTTGTACCAGTCATCCAACGTGGAAAACTCCACCGTACTGGTTCCGATCGGAAGGCCGTCTTCTATGTAGCTGCTTTCGCGCCAAGCTCCGCCGTTGACTCGCCAATATGCCCCGATGCCGCGAACCTCTTGCGGATAGATTGTCACCTGCAAGGAGCCTGATTGATTGTCAACGAGCCAGTTCTGGGCAATCCATCCATAATCGGAAAAATCAACGAAATCATCACCGCTGAAATCCGCAGGGCCGCCCGGATTCGTCAGCCACTGCAGAGCGAACAGGCAGAAGTCCTGCCCGTTTATTACACAGTCGCCGTTGATATCCCCCACCGGGCAATCCGGCTCATTGACCGTGATCGTCACGGTATCAGTGGCGTCCATTTCCCCGTCCGTTGCGTACAACTGCAGTACGTAGGCGCCGTACTTGTGCATCTCAAAAGTTGCGGTTGGGTCTTCAACCGTTGGGCTGGGCTGAAATCCCGCCTCCCCGGGTCCGCTCAGCTTCGACCATTGCACCGCCAGATACCCATCCGGATTGCCCAGGCCGTCGTCCGTCACGATGCCGTCCAGAACAACCGTGCGTGCGGGCATTGTGATCTCTACATCACTGCCGGCATCCACATCAGGAGGCTGGTTGCCCGGCGGCGGAGCGATACCGATTGTATAGTTGTTATTACTATTCGCCGAGTATCGGAAGTTGTAGGTTCCCGCAGGACTCGTCTGCCACGACTTGAACACGCTCATCCGACGGTTGCTGTCGCCCGCGATGAACAAGTCATAGCCGGTATCCGTGAACGTCCCGGGCGAAGCAAAGCCTGCCACCGTTTGATCCACCAGCGACTGTTGACTGACGAAACGGTCGTCCATAGTAATCCAGAATGTGCCCGGCCCGGAAATGGTCACTTTGTAAATAACGTCGCGGTCAGTGTCCCCCTTGTCGGTGTTGAACGTGCGGACGTACTCCTGTCCGGCCATCTCCTGCGCCATGTTTACCCAGGTGTAGGTGCGGTCGGAAAAGCAGTAGAGACCATTTGCCAGGCCGCCCTGCGACTGCAGGGGATCCGTCTCGCTGTTGAATGCGCCGATTGGGGCTTGGTTGCCTGATGTGCCGTCGGTTCGATCAACCCCCGTAATAAGCTGAGCCGCCCTGACTTGACCAATGCGGCCCATCACACATAAAGCCAGTATTAATAGAAATACTCTGGTTCTCATCAGGATTGATACTGTGCCGGCTATAGACCTGAGCATCTTCTACTTCCTTCCTCACGTGTTCTTAGGGCACCGGGTTGCGTGGCTTAGCCTGCAAACGAAACCGGCCTCCGGCCAAGCGGCCCTGAGCCTAACACTATTCTAACATATTTCGGCCAACCTGGTCAAGGCTTTTGGATGGAAATCGGCGGTTCTTAGACAGTGGCTTTTCTTTGCCGTTTAGCGTGGTTAGGTTGTGGCATCCCGGATGTTTATGGGCTTATGAGAGTTTTTTGGCGAGTTGGAGCATTTTTGTCTGAATCCATCGGGCTGCAGAATCGTCGGATTTGCGCCTCCCTAACATTCACTGTGTCCCCCCGTCTGGCTTTGACGTTGCTGATGCAGCATCTTCGTACTGCTGGAATACACCCTTGATATTTGCCTTTTCTGCATTGCCCGTGTGGACCACGACGCGGTAACGCAGCTTCAGTGTCTCGCCGCGGGGCAGCTCCAGCTTGTCGCCTTCAAGCCAGTTCATGGGCGTCGGCGAGAAGAAACCGTAGTCGCGGGTGAACCATTTGCTCGGGAACCATCGGTTCTTGGGGTGTTGCAGGATCGCAATACCTTCCGTGACGCCGTCGCGCGTCCCGAAGTAGTCGCACCAAGCGGAGCTGACGCCGAAGGTGCCTTTCTCGGCTGTTTTTCCCTCGGCGTTGATTAGCGTGCCGCCGGACTTGACACTCAGTTCGGGCACGACGCGCACCGAAAAAAGCGAGTGGTTTGTATTGAGAATCGTGATGTCGGTCAGCGGATTAAGGCTGATATCGAAATCTATGAATCGTATCTCGTTGCTCGGAGCGGCGATGACGATGCGCCGGCTGTCGCGGATAACCGGTTCACGCCCCGGCTGCCGCCAGAGGCACTCATCTGTAAACACGACTTGCCGGCCGGTTGCCTCGACAATCTTCGGCCCCTGCGAGACGATCTGCCCGCGCTCGTTGCCCTCCTGCCAGTAATTGCCGCCGTTGACGCGGTCGCAGCCGAAGAACAGGGAGTGATGGTGCGGATAAGGCTCGGATGTCTCTGTCGTGACGGACTTGCCCGACGCCGGGCCGTTCACAGGCCAGAAGTAAGGATACTTCTGCGTCTCGGCGAACTTGTATCGCGTAAACAGCGAACCCTCCACCGTTACTGCGACACCGTCCTTCTCTATCTTAGCCGATACTTGGCTCCAGGCAACCTGCGCCGCTGATGTAACGAGTGCGGCCCCAACAAATATCGCTGCAACCAGAGGTAATTTCACACGTTGAACCATCTCGTTTCCATTCCAATAGTCAATCGTCGATAATCAATTCTAAAGGCGCCAGGGGCTGCGCATCGGCTTCCAGACCAGTCTGTTGGCTTCTGCGTCGTTGACGAACTGCTCACGGCCGGGGTCCCACTTCAATTTTCTGCCGAGCCGCATTGCAATATCACCCAACAGACAAACCGTGCACGAGCGGTGCGCGACCTCAACGGGCGCGATCGTTTCCTTGCGCGATTTGATGCAATCGAAAAAGTTGCCCTTGTGGTTGCTGCTGTTGTAGAGGTGAATTTCATCAGGCTTGATGGTCGAATCGAGCAGCGACTTGGGGTTCGCATCGATCGCTCCACGGGTGACATAGACCCAGCCTTCCGCGCCTTCGAAGAGGATTCCTTGTTTGTTTTTCCCGGCGTCGGCGCAAGTGACCTTTACGCCGTTGGCATAAGTGTATTCGATGCGGAAATCGCCGTGGACATCCCAGAGTCCGTCCTTCGGAAACTCAGCTTCGGCCTCAATCTCCACCGGGCCTGTGTATTCCGTTCCCATCCCCCATTGGGCGATGTCGTTGTGGTGGCTGCCCCAGCCGGTTATCATACCTGCGCCGTAGTCGGTGATGCGGAGCCAGCCGGGCCGGTCATAACCCTTTTGGGGATGGACGCGATTCTCCGTGTAAGGCGCCCAGGGGGCCGGGCCGAGCCAGAAATCGTAATCAAGCCCATCCGGCACGGGCATCGGCGGCGTCACAGTGGTGCCGGGATCCGTCCCGAATCCCACTTTGACGGTCTTGAGCTCACCTACCCTTCCATTGCGGACAAGCTCGCATGCAAGGCGGAAGTTGGACTCGGATCGCTGCTGGCTGCCGACCTGGAAAACTCGGCCGTAGCGCCGCACGGTGTCGCTTAGCACTCGCCCCTCCTGAATTGTCAAAGTGAGGGGTTTTTGCAGGAAGATGTCCTTGCCCGCCTTGGCCGCCGCGATCGCCGGCAGCGCGTGCCAGTGGTCCGGCGTGGCGATCAGCACCGCGTCGATATCCTCCCGCGCGAGCAGCTCCCGGAAGTCCTTGAACTCTGCGCAGCCCTTATAGCCGCCCTGCGTGCTTTGACCGGCGTAGCGCTTCTCCACCAATTGCCTGGCTGCTTCGGCGCGGTTGGAATCGACGTCGCATACCGCGACAACCTGCACCTGCTTGAAGCCCAGGGCCTCTTTAAGGTCGTCGGTTCCCATCCGTCCCACGCCGATAGAACCAATGTTAATCCGCTCGCTTGGCGCATCGGCGCCGAACACCGAGGCCGGGACGATTGTCCAGGCCAGTGGCCAGGCCGCGGCGGCGGCAGAACTTCTTAGAAACTCCCTGCGGGTCAACGTGTTTGTCTTGCCGTCTCTTGCATTTCTCATATTAGGCGCCCAATTCTTCAACGGTCGATAGATAGAGTTCATCATGGGTTCATACCGGTCTGCCCGATAATAACAGATACACGCCATATCGGCAACGCGAATTTCCTTGTCTTGCAGGGGCGATTGCCTTATCCTTATTGCGATAACACAGGGCAGTATCGCATATTTTCAGGAGAAAACGAATATGACTGCGAAAGAACAGAACAGAAGGCAGTTTCTTCAGTTGGCCGGTGCTGGGGCCGCCGCTTCACTGGCCGGGGCAACCGGCGCT
>Ga0315275_10005709_pt1 | contig 11814 bp, 15 predicted proteins | sample YL17G03_0_MG_FD_205557 | JGI IMG/M metagenome (GOLD analysis project Ga0315275, IMG submission 205557) | Sediment microbial communities from Yellowstone Lake, YNP, Wyoming, USA - YL17G03_0 | ecosystem: Environmental > Aquatic > Freshwater > Lake > Sediment | place: USA: Wyoming | collected... | reverse complement strand
GCAGCAGACCAGGCCGCCGGTGCGGGTGGTGGTTCCGGGAAAAGTTTATCGCTACGAAGCTACCGATGCCACCCACGAATCCATGTTCTACCAGATCGAGGGGCTGGCGGTCGACGAGCATATTACCTTTGCCGACCTCAAGGGGACCCTGTTCGAATTCGCCAAACGCCTCTTCGGCGAGGAGCGCCGGGTGAGGTTCCGCTGCGACTACTTCCCCTTCGTGGAGCCCGGCGTGGAGATGGCCATCGACTGCTTCGTCTGCGATGGCAAGGGATGCCGACTCTGCTCGGACACGGGCTGGATCGAGATACTGGGCGCCGGCATGGTGCATCCCAACGTGCTGCGCAACGTGAACTACGACCCCGAAAAGTACACCGGGTTCGCTTTCGGCCTGGGGCTGGAGCGCATCCCCATGCTCAAATACGGCATCGATGACATTCGCCTGTTCTATTCCAACGACCTGAGATTCCTGAAACAGTTTTAAATCCCCCCTACCCCCTTTGCTAAAGGGGGATTCAGGGGGATTCGGATACATCAAATGAAAGCACCGATCAACTGGCTGAAACAGTACGTCGATATAGACGCCCCGGCGGCAGAGCTGGCGCACCGGCTGACCATGGCCGGCGTCGAGGTGAGCGCCATAGAAACCGTTGGCGGCTGGGACAATATTGCAGTCGGCGAGGTGGTCAACAAAGAACCTCATCCCCAGGCCGACCGTCTCAAGCTGGTCACGGTTGAAACCGGCAGCGGGCGCCAGACTGTTGTCTGCGGCGCGCCCAATGTGTCCATCGGACAGAAGGTAGCCTTTGCCCGCCTCGGCGCTGAGCTTATCGACCCCGACAGCGGAGAGCGTGTCAAGCTTAAAAAAGCCAAGATCCGCGGCGTCACCTCCGAGGGAATGATCTGCTCCGAGCGCGAGCTGGGGATCTCCGACCGCCACGAAGGGATCATGGTCTTGCCACCCAGCGCCACCACGGGGACACCCCTCAACGACTACCTGGGCGACACCATTCTCGATCTGGAGATAACGCCCAACCGTGCCGACCTGCTCTCCGTCATAGGCATAGCGCGAGAGGTGGCAGCCCTGACAGGCAAAGCGATGAAGCTCCCCGATACAAAATACGACGAGGCGGGGGAATCGATAGAGAAGAAGGCCTCGGTGGAGATCCGAGACCCGGACCTGTGCCCGCGCTACTGCGCCAGCGTAATCACCGACGTGAAGATCAGGCCTTCGCCTTCCTGGCTGGAGCAGCGTCTCATCGCCAGCGGCATGCGCCCCATAAACAACATCGTTGACGTTACTAATTATGTAATGTTGGAATACGGCCAGCCCCTGCATTCCTTCGACTACGATAAGATCGCCGACAGGAAGATCACCGTGCGGCGCGCCAAAAATGAGACCATGAGCACGCTGGATGGTGAGCCGCGGCAGCTGTCTAACAACATGCTGGTCATCGCCGACAGCACGGGTGCAGTGGCGGTCGCCGGCATCATGGGAGGGGCCGCCAGCGAGGTCACCGAAACGACAACATCGATACTGCTGGAGTCGGCCAACTTCAACCCGGTCAGCATCCGCTGCACCTCCAGCGCATTCAAGCTGCGCAGCGAGGCCTCTCTGCGCTTCGAAAAGGGCCTCAGCCCCGAGCTGCCCATGGCGGCGCTCAAGCGCGCCACCCAGCTCATCGCCGAGCTGTCCGGCGGCAAGGTCGCCAAGGGCATCATCGATGTATACCCCGGCAAGAAGGAAACCCGAGCCATCAAGCTGACCGCCAGCAAGGTTGCGCGAGTCCTCGGCATTAAGATAACCATCGACAGGATAATGGCGGTCCTCAAATCGCTGGGGTTTCAGTGCGAACAGCAGGGCCCGGACACGTTACTGGTCACTGTCCCCTACTGGCGGATGGACGTCGCCCTGGCGGAGGACCTGGCAGAGGAAATAGCCCGCATCATCGGCTACGACGAGATACCCACCACCCTGCCCAGCGGCACGCTGCCGGCGCACAAACCGGATCAGGGGCGCATGCTAAGGGAAAGCACAAGGGATATACTGGCCGGCTGCGGCATGCAGGAGGCCATCACCTATTCGCTCACCAGCCAGGACATGCTGAAGAAGGTAGCCGACCAGGCAAATTCACTGAAGGTGGCCAACCCCATAACCGTGGAGCAGGAGCACCTGCGCACCACCCTCAGGCCCGGCCTGTTGCAGACCCTGGCCAATAACGAGAGGTACGGAGAGGAAAGCATCAGCTTATTCGAGGTGGGCAAGATATATCTGCCAAAAGATAACGACCTGCCGTACGAAAAGGATACGCTGGCCGGCGTGCTGTGCGGTACCCGCTCGGGCCTCTTCTGGAAGGGAGAGAGCGACAGGCTGGACTTCTTCGACGCCAAGGGGATAGTGGAAACCCTGCTGGGCCGATTAGGCGTGGTGGCCAGCTTCGAACCCGCAGAGGACAAGCTGCTCATCCCCGGCAGGTGCGCTTCGATTCAGGTAAGCGGCACCAGCATCGGCATGGTGGGCGAAGTTCATCCCAGGTTCACCGAACGCTTCAACATCAAATCGCCGTCTGTATGTCTCTTCGAGATCGATCTGGAAAAGTTATTGTCGGCGACCTTTGCTCCCCGCAAATACCGAACGCTCTCTAAATTCCCCGCCACCACCAGGGATATCGCGTTAGTCGTGGACGCCGATGTCCCCTCAAATGGCATCCGAGACATCATCGAAGGCTCACCGCTGATAGTCAAGGTAACCCTCTTCGATGTGTACACTGGCCAGCAGATACAGCGCGGAAAGAAATCCCTCGCCTTCAGGATCGCCTACCAGTCGCCGGAGCGCACACTCACCGACGAAGAGGTGGATAAAGCGCAGCAGCAGATCATCGAACGCCTGGCGAAAGAGTTCGGCGCTACGCTGAGACAGTAAGCCCTAACACACTACATCGCTTGCAGTTATTATTAGTTTGCAAGATAAAATAGCAAATTAGGGCTAGAGGTGATAGAACATGATATTTGCATCGCCATTCGCCATTTTCGTGTACGTAATACTAGCATTCAGCCTTGCCACAACTATCATCGTCCACCTAAAAAAAGAAGGGTTAATTACTGATATCCTTCGGTCATCCCCAGACAGAAGAGCCCGAGTCACAAAATCCTATAGACAGCTCATAAAAATACATAAACTAATGGTATGCATTATGCCCATCGCCATCGCCGTAATGGTCTCTCTTTACTTCAGCATATTGAAAATCGATATCTTACTGCTCATGAGTATTTTCTTAGCAATATTGATTATTCATTCGATTGAAGATATCCGATTCAGGAGATCCGTGATTGTCAGGCTAGAGACTGCTGAATATGCAACAGCCCAGCAGACCACTTCCACCAACGATTCACAAGAAGTCATTGCAGCTAGAGTACAAAAAATGAAGAGAATTCCTTTTCTATTTATCATCGTCTTTATCATCGTTTTTGTAGTTGGCCCACTTATCGCATTATATTTCACACTGGACATGCCCTGGTGGCTCTTCGCGGCGATTATGTTTTTTGCTCTCTTGGCAGCGCTTGTAGGGTTCACTCTGGGGTACAAGCGACAGAAGAAAAACTTGCACTCATAGAAATTAAATGCCAGGAAGCACCATGAAAGCCATCGTCTTACGAATCCCTGTGGGGCAAGACCGTTGGGTAGGCGGGAGGTCATGAGCGTGCGTCGCGATTCGGATAGGCATCACCGCCGTTCGCTACGCCTGCAAGGGTTCGATTACACGCGGGAAGGTACATATTTCGTGACTGTTTGCCTCCAGGATCGCGCATGTCTGTTTGGAGAGATTTCGGACGGGAAAATGATTTTAAACGATGCCGGCCTGATGGCGGAAAAATATTGGCGTGACATCCCCGCACATTTCCCCCACATTGAATTGGATGAATTCATTGTCATGCCGAACCATGTCCATGGAATTTTATCGGTCATTGCTGCCGTAGGGGCGAAAAATTTTTCGCCCCTACCATCGCCACAACGGCCCGGTACATCAAAGACGATTGGATCCGTAATCCGCGGTTTTAAAATCGGTGTGACCAAATGGATGCGGCAACACACACCGGTTCACAATGTCTGGCAACGCAATTATTACGAACACATCATCCGTGATGACGCATCCCTGAATAGTATTCGCCAATACATCATGGAAAACCCGTTACGATGGGCGGAAGACGCAGAGAACCCAGCGCGTTCAATCCCTAAGGAGGTATCATGAAAGCTATCGTCGTGTATGAATCCCTGTGGGGTAACACCGCCGCCATCGCCCGTACCATTCCAATATGATAATGTGAGTGCTATGAACACCGATAACGCATGCGCAACGGATCAGTGCACGGTCGAGAAGTGTGACATCTTTGACTTCATGGCCAGGCACGTCGGGATGACTGTGATTCATCCCGGGGGATTCGCTGCCACCCGAAGATTGGCGAAGTCCTGTCACCTTGACAGCAAGACAAAGGTAGTAGACATAGCCTGCGGAAAAGGAACCAGCGCGGTCTATCTGGCTGAAAGATATGGGTGTCAGGTAGTTGGCCTGGACATCTGCGAGGACCTGGTTGGTCACGCAACTCGTCTGGCCAAAAGGAAGGGGCTTGAAGGAAAGGTCACCTTTCATATAGGGGACGCGCTGGACATGCCCTTTCCAGACAATGAGTTCGATGTCGCCATATCCCAGGCCATGCTGGTCCTGGTGAACAACCAGCGAAAAGCAATCCAAGAAGCGATCCGGGTGACCAGGCCGGGGGGATATCTGGGGTGGCTTGAGTTGAGCTGGCGGGCTGAACCGACAGACCAGTTTATAAAGGACGTCTCCACAGTAATCTGCGCCTACTGTATGTCGAACGCCCATACATATGAGGGCTGGAAGAAACTACTTACGGAGCTCGGTGTCAGGGACCTCAATACCATCGCCGCGACTATGGACTTTCGTGGCATGCGAGGGATGGTGGCCGACGAAGGATTGGTGAACACGGCCAGGGTTGCGCTCAGGTATGTCACCAACAGGCGAGTGCGAATACGGATGAGGACCATGGATCGGTTCTTCAAAGACCATGCCAACTATTTCGGGTATGGCATCTACGTCGGCCGGAAATAGACAATCACCGCTCGGTGAGGCGTTTTCTACCTAGCCGAAAACTGTGCTTTGCACTTGACTGACATTATCATATAGTTGTAAAATGCCACCATTCATAGAAGCAGTTTTTAAAACTTCGAGTAGGAGGGTACTATGGAAAACGGCCTGAGTAATGAAAAACCGTCACCTGCCAAGAATCCTCATCGAATGTTCACAACAGACTCCGACATAAAGCTTTCTGCCCGTCACCTGCGGCGATCACGGCAAATACAAGCCATAGGCATTCTGGTTGCAGTTCCGCTAATACTTATCGCCTGGGCGGTCGCTGCAAATCAACTCAATCTTGACTCCATCTACGCATCTCGTGCAGCGATGCTCACTGCCTTTCCATTCGTCTTAATAGCCATATTCTCCCCGCTGCTGCTGCGCTATCCAAAGGAGGTGCGCTGGCGTGGATATATCGTGCAGTGGTTCACTGTAGCCCTATTCTTCAACATTATCTGGCAGATGCCTCCGCTGGTTTTCAGGTTTGTGTTCGACCCTTTGTACGGTGGGGCTGAACCCGCTCAGGCCCATCTATCCTACCAAATACTCTGGTGGGGCTATCACTCATCCGATCTTGATTATGGCTATATGACTCGATTCTGGATACTGGCCGAGGTCTCATACTGGGTGATAAGTGCTCTTGTGATTGTGGCTCTAGTAAAGCTGTGGCGCGGCCGCGAGAAGCAAGCCTTTACACTGCTCGGTGTATGCGGCGCATTGCAGCTCTATAATGTGCTCTTCTTTTTAGGTTACGGCGGCATAGTCGGATTAGAGTCAAGCGGTAAAATCTTCGACAACGTTGCCACAGATTCAGTGCTGGCGCCGATCCTTTACTGGCTATTCAACCTGCTATGGGGTATCGCAGGCGTTATTGCGTCTGTCCTCTCCTTCAAGTGTCTTTTCTACATCAACAAGAAGAAAGCTGAATCAGGAGCTCCTTAGGATAGAAGCAGCGAGCCCAAACCCGCCCCTGCGGGCCGACGCGCCTGAGGCGGCGGAGGCCTAGCGCCATGCTAAGATGACAACTGAGTGATATGAACACCGAATAATCAGCTTAAAACTGATGTTAGGCAACGACCGAGAACTCAAGAACGTGGATCCGTTCCTACTCGCAGCAATCGAAGAGGCTGAACTCGGTTTGTCCGAGGGTGGCATTCCCATCGGCGCCGTCCTCGTCCATTCAGGCGCCATCGTCGGGCGCGGCCACAATCGCCGAGTCCAGAGGGGCAGCACCATCCTCCACGGCGAGATGGATGCGCTCGAGAATGCGGGGCGCCGCTCCGCCTCGTTCTACCGCGCTTCCACTCTCTACACCACGCTCTCACCTTGCTCCATGTGCAGCGGCGCCATCCTGCTCTATGGCATCCCACGCGTTGTCATCGGTGAGAACCAGTCCTTCAAGGGCGAGGAGCAGTGGCTCTCGAGTCACGGCGTTCAGATCGAGGTCATCCAGGACCAACGCTGCATCCAACTCATGCGTGAGTTCATCCAGAGTCACCCCTCCCTGTGGACCGAGGACATCGGGGAGTGACCAGGCAGGCTCGCGCCAGCCGCTGAACGGCTTAGTTAGGGTTATAGGAAGAAAGGTGGGAACCATGAAAGCTATCGTACGCACAAAATACGGACCACCCGATGTACTTAAGCTTGAAGAGGTCCCGAAGCCGACCCCAGGCGACGATGACGTGCTGGTTAAAATTCATGCGGTTGCATTAAATGCAGCTGACTTGCATCTCCTGACAGCTGATGTGTTCCTGGTCCGCCTGATGGCTGGGGGGCTTCTAAGACCAAAACACAAGATACTCGGAGCTGACATAGCGGGGCGGGTTGAAGCGGTCGGCAGAAACGTAAAGCAGTTTAAGCCGGGTGATGAGGTATTCGGGGACATATTTGCATGTGGGTTCGGCGGTTTTGCCGAGTATGTATGTGTTTCTGAAAACGCATTAGTATTGAAACCGATCAATCTGACATTCGAGGAAGCTGCAGCCGTGCCTTTAGCGGCACTCACCGCCCTGCACGGCCTCCGCGATAAAGGACAGATTAAGCCGGGGCAAAAGGTCTTGATTAATGGCGCATCCGGCGGCGTGGGCACATATGCGGTGCAGATCGCCAAATCCTTCGGGGCTGAAGTGACTGCCGTTTGCAGCACGAGTAAATTGGACATGGTACGCTCGCTCGGGGCAGACCATGCCATCGACTACACGAAAGAAGATTTCACTAAAAGCGGGCAGCGTTATGATTTGATTTTTGCTGCAAACGGATATCATCCGATTTTAGATTATAAGCGCGCACTAAAACCAAAGGGAATCTATGTCATGTCCGGAGGCTCCATGGCCCAAATGTTCCAGGCTATACTCCTAGGACGATTGATTTCAAGAAGCGGGGGCAAGAAACTGGGTGTCTTGTCCAGCAAACCAAACCAGAAAGACCTGGCTTTGATGAAAGAGCTTATCGAAGCGGGCAAAGTAAAACCCGTGATAGACAGACGTTACCCGCTAAGCGAGGTCCCTGAAGCTATGCGCTATCTTAAAGAAGGACACGCCCGAGGTAAAGTAGTTATAACTGTGGAGCATAACGACAAAACCTGACAACTGCGTAATAGGAGGCACTATGAAAGCTATCGTCGTGTACGAATCCCTGTGGGGGAACACCGCCGCTATCGCCCGCGCCATCGCGGAAGGCATAGGCGACAAATCCGCACAAGAGACTTGACAGATACATCAACTTGTATCATACTATGGTATGAATACGGTATGAATAGGTGACACCATGTCGAAGATAGCTAAGATTGCCATCAGCCTTCCACAGGAAGTCCTCGATGCGGTGGAACGGGAGCGGGACCAACGGGGCGAGAGCCGCAGCCAGTTCTTCCGCCGCGCTGTTGAAACCTTGCTCCGTCGCCAGCAAGAGCAGGAGTTGAGCGAGCAGTATATCCGCGCCTACCAGCAGACGCCCGAGACGCCGGAGGAAGTGGACGCAGCCCGCCGTGCCGCCAGCACTATCCTGGCTGAGGAACCCTGGGCATGAGGAGGGGCGAGATCTGGTGGGCAGAGCTGGAACCACCAGCCGGGCAGCGGCCGGTGGTGCTCCTCTCCCGCAACGAAGCCTATAGCATCCGCTCCCTGGTTATCGTGGCGCCGGTTACCACACGCATCCGCCACATTGCTTCCGAGGTGTCTCTGGGGCTTTCAGATGGGATGCCTCAGGAGTGTGTGGCCAATCTGGATACCATCACCACTATTCCCAGGGACTGCCTTCGCAGCCGTATAACTTCTTTGAGCCCTGAAAAACTAAATGAGATCAACACATCCATTCACTTCGCTATGGGCATGGAGTAAATGATCTCTCCATTTCCTTGGCTGAGGGTTCTAGTAAATTGAGAAACATTTTTGCTATTGGGAAGGGAGCAAGATGAAAGCTGTCGTCGTGTATGAATCCCTGTGGGGAAACACCGCCGCCATCGCCCGCGCTATGGTGGGGGACATGGGGGCAGAGGAGGCGGGGGGGCGGGGAACTGGCTAAAGTGATGAAGTGAGAGGCTTGGTAGTAACTGGTGCAGAAAACCGCGGGCATCTTATATGGATAGAAAACGGGAATTCCGCATCTTATGCAGATCAGTCTAATTACTGTTAGATGATGAAAGGAGAACAGAGTGCAAATCACGATCCCTGACGTGTGTGAGACTCTGGACCAATTGATGGCGGTCGAATCCACCTTTGACGGAACTACCCAGCCAATTCGTCAATGGGTATCGGAGCATCGCACAAGAATCAAAGAGAATCGAGGTCTCATCGAAAACGGGTCCTCCGCAAACGATATCCCGGTCCTTAACATGTTTCTTCGTGATCTTCTGGTTAGGGCAATTAAGGGCGAAATGGGATCCAGGGTCTATGAAGAACTGCTTGCAACAATCAGGACCAAGGCGGACCTGATTGAAATAAACTATCGTGAGGCTCTGAAGAACGCGAACTACCGATGGGGCGTAGATGACGGGTCTAAGGTGATCTCCGATGTGGTCCATCATGTGCAGTCTGTCTTGCAATGGAACTGGAGTGCTTACATCGAGCGCGCCGAGAACGAGAAAGAGAGCAATTACCAAAGCGATCCGATTCTTGGCATCAAGAATATCAGTTTCAAGCTCAGGGACTTAGCGTTATCCAATTTCAGCCCGCACTATGCCGCGTTCGATCTTCATGTCACGCGCGTTCTTACACGGTTGGGCTGGCTCAACTATGGATTTCCTATTCTCGGAAACACTGATCTGGAAATGGGAAACAACCCTGGGAATGACAAGAACTATCTCTTTCTTCATAGGCTCTTTGTTTCACTCTCAGATATGACGAAAGGTGAATACACGCCGGTAGACCTAGACAGAACCCTTTGGCACTTGGGCAAATCCATATGTGGGGCAAAAAGCTGTTGCGGCGCGTGCCCGGTCGCGACTGGGTGTCCTACTGGGAGGCGCAGAGCAACAAATGATTAAAAGGGGCCATCTAACAACCGCATGAACCGGCTCGTGTCCCTAGCGGGCCACTCCCGGTTATGCAGGCGTTAACGTTAACGTCAACCAGCAGACTCCGTAATAAAGGAGTCGCAGTCTGCGAATCCCTGTGGGGCAACACCGCAGCCATCGCCCGCGCCATGGCGGGGGACATGGGGGCAGAGGGGCGGGCCCTCTCCACTGCCGAGGCCACCGCCTCGGCGATAGCGGACGCCGACCTCATCGTGGCGGGCGCTCCCGTTATGGCCTTCCAGCTTCCTTCCGACAAGATACGGAATACCCTGGCCAACACCAAGGACAACAAGGCGCCGACGCCGCCCGATCTCTCTCACCCGTCCATGCGCTCGTGGCTCGCCGCTCTGCCCCAAGGCAAGGGGCGCGCCGCCGCGTTCGAGACCCGATTCCGGTGGCCGCCCGGCGGTGCCACGACGGCGATCGTCAAGGGGCTGGAGCGAGCGGGATACCGCAGCGTCGCCAAGAGGCAGCGCTTTTTAGTGAAGGGCACGTACGGGCCGCTGCGCGACGGTGAGCTGGAGCGAGCGCGGGGGTGGGGTGGGGAGCTGGCGAAACTTATTAAATGAAGGACAAAACAAAATGAAACAATGGTATGAAGAGCTATTCGTAAACTACGGCAAGAAATACGATACCGAGAGTTTCACTCAAGGAACGCTCGGAGAATGTGATTTCATCGAGAAGGAGATAGGATACAACAAGGCGACAAAGATTCTCGATATCGGATGCGGCACCGGCAGACACACAATCGAGCTGACCAAGAGGGGATACAGCGTCGTCGGAATCGATCTATCGAAATCGCAGTTGAAAAGGGCAAAGGAAAAAGCATCCGAGCAGAACCTGAAAATCGTCTTCCAGAAACGCGACGCGAGAAAGCTCACTTTTTCGCATGAATTCGATCTGGTCATCATGCTGTGCGAAGGCTCGTTCCCGCTGATGGAAACCGACGAAATGAACTTCCAAATTCTCCAAAATGCCGCCAATGCCTTGGAACCCGAAGGGAAACTAATCTTTACCACCTTGAACGGGTTATTCCCTCTGTTCCATTCCGTCAAGGAATTTCTCGCCTCACAAACAAAAGAAGGAAATGCGACTTGCGGTAATAACTCATTCGATCTGATGACTTTTCGGGATCATAGCACTACGCAGTTTGAAGATGATCTTGGGAACAAAAAAGAACTGCAATGCAACGAAAGGTACTATGTGCCATCCGAGATAACCTGGCTCTTGAAAACACTGAAATTTAAGACCATCGATATCTGCGGCGCGAAGCTCGGCGCTTTCAGCCGGAGCGATAAACTAACAACCGAAGATTTTGAGATGCTGGTGATAGCGGAAAAAGGATAACATGAGCGGCAAACGCAGCCTGGACGCAGCCAAACTTCTGTATGTGACGAATCGGAGAGAATGGCGTGATTGGCTCAAGAAGCACTACAAATCCGAGAAAGAAGTCTGGCTCGTGTATTACAAGAAGCATACTGGAAAACCGCGCATCCTGTACAACGACGCAGTTGAAGAAGCGCTCTGCTTTGGCTGGATCGATAGCATCGTCAAGGGCATTGACGAGAACAGCTTCGCGCAAAGGTTCTCTTTGAGAAACCCCAAGAGCCCATACTCACAAGCGAATAAGGAACGACTAAGGGAAATGGTCAAGCAGGGCAAAGTCGTCGATGAAGCGTTGGCAACATTGGGGAATCTTGTAGAGGAGCAGTTTGAGGTACCGCCCGACATCTTGAAGACCATCAAGGCAAACAAGAAAGCTTGGAAGAACTTTCAAACATTCTCACAACCATACATACGGATCCGCGTTGCATTTATAGACGCCGCCCGCAACAGGCCCCAAGAGTTCACGAAGCGTCTGGGATACTTCATCGAGATGACCGGGGAGAATAAGCAATTTGGATTCGGCGGCATTGAGAAGTATTATTGAAGACATGATGAACGCCAAGAGGCAGCGCTTTTTAGTGAAGGGCACGTACGGGCCGCTGCGCGACGGGGAGCTGGAGCGAGCGCGGGGGTGGGGTGGGGAGCTGGCGCAGACGATGGGGTGACTGTCCGTCGCCCGTCGGCACCGCCGCCAGCTGGCAGCCCTAACGTTAGGCAGATAAAATTTGACATGCAAAGTGCAATAAATTTAAAATAGCTTATACT
>Ga0315275_10005708_pt1 | contig 11815 bp, 5 predicted proteins | sample YL17G03_0_MG_FD_205557 | JGI IMG/M metagenome (GOLD analysis project Ga0315275, IMG submission 205557) | Sediment microbial communities from Yellowstone Lake, YNP, Wyoming, USA - YL17G03_0 | ecosystem: Environmental > Aquatic > Freshwater > Lake > Sediment | place: USA: Wyoming | collected... | reverse complement strand
GGCAATCCGCTGAACCTGCTGTTCATGGACCGGGCGACACCCATAGCATCAGCGGACGGGTACTTGCACGCGCTGGATTCACCTGAGCTCTGTGAAGAGCGCCGGGAGTATCTGGCCACTCCAACTGCCGATTGGCCCTTTCCCTCAGCCGCGCTCGGCACACGGCCGGATCCCGTGGCCCTTTCCGACGTGCTGTTTGAGCGCTTTATTGAGGCGGGCCATATTCTGCATACTCAGGATGATATTGGACAGATACTGCTTCGGAGAGTGGACCAGACTTCGCCTGACATCGTAGTGCTGATGATCGTGGATGGTCTGTCGTACTACGATCTGCCCGAGAGCGACCATATGCTTCCCTGCTTGGTGAGCGGCGTCAGCACCACGGCCTTTGGGCATCGATCTGTGCTGGGAAGACCGCCGATCTGCCAGCGCCTGTTCAGCCGTGACTACAGGCGCCAACTCGGGTTCACCTACTTCGACCCTGACGAGAACGAACTGGCGTGCGAGCTGTATTCGGTATTCGGGGGCGGGAAGGTCCATCGCATCACCGAACTTGACGAAGCCTTGCGACTGCTTCGCACGAAGCGCATGTCGAAAGGCTTTGTGCAAGTGACATCGTCGGGGCTGGACCAGCTCTGTCACCAGCATCACGACCGCCCACCAATCCAGGGGTACGTTGACGAGATAATGACTCGGTTCGAGCGTCTTCTATCGTGCCTGAGTGCAGGCCGCCGCAAGGTCCTCGCCTGTATGACGTCAGACCACGGGATTCTGTGGCGCGATCACCTGCAGGGGGTACCTCAGCTCTGTCCAGGAATAGCGCCGGAGGACGTGCACCACCCTCGCTACGTGCTTGGTGGCATTAGCCGCGATTGCACACTTCCGTGGCGGTCTGAGGGCACCACGTATTCCCTGCTCAGATTCCCATTCCTGACCCGGCCACTCAGGCATACTGAGTGGGGTGTCCACGGAGGGATATCGGCATGGGAGTCGATAGTACCTCTCGTAATCCAGGAAACCTAGTCCGACAGGATGGAACACCAGATGGAAGACTCCGTGCTTCTTGGGAAAGACATGGACAGCGGTGACTTCGTACGCATCCCGTGCGGGACCTCTCAACGGATTCTTGTCTGCGGGAAGACGGGGACGGGGAAGTCATACACGCTCGGCGTGCTGGTCGAGGAGCTAGCAGATCTGCAGAACGATATCGTACTGCTGGTCGATCCGCAGGGCATCTTCTGGAGTATGTGCCAGGCCAATCCGTCCACAGCAGAGGTAGACGGGCTCTGGGCGTTCGACCGCGATTGCCGCGGATTCCTGGTGAACCTCCTCGTCCCAGGTGACCCAGTAGAGCGGTATGGCGGCGAGGACATCGTTGAGGCGATGTCAGCTCGCGGCGTGAGCATTCAGGAGCTGCGGCTCAACCCGTCAGACCTCTCCCCGGAGATGTGGTGTGACCTGTTCGACCTCGACATCAACGAGCTCCAGGGCATCATGCTACACAAAGCGGTACGGCAGTGCCGAGTGCGGATGGGACGCGACTTCCTGCTAGACGATATCGAGGCCGAGGTCGTCAAGCTGCACGGCCTCGACACGACGAAAGAGGCCATCCAGCGGAAGATCGACATGGCGCGCGATTGGCAGATCTTCGAGCAGAGGCGCTACCGGGAGGTGTGGGAGATACTGCGGCCGGAGGCGGTCAACGTCCTCGACCTGAGCGTCATCGCTCAGGGAAGGTATGGCCTCCGCACCTTGGTCTTGGCGGTACTGGTCACCTTCATCTTCCGCATGCGTACGGTCGCACGGCGCCGTGAGGCCCTGGGGTTAGCATCCGATATGCGGAAGGTGTGGCTAACGATTGACGAGGCCCACAACTTCTGCCCAAGCGGCCGCAGTACCCTCGCCAAAGAGATACTCATCAGGTGGGCGAAGGAAGGGCGGCAGCCGGGTCTGTCGCTGGTTGTGGCGAGTCAGCAACCAGCCGCCATCGATGCAGAGATCCTGACCCAGTGCGGTATCCGCATTGTCCACCGAATCACCTCGCGTGACGACTATCGTGCTGTTGACGCGCTCAGCCAAGATTACCTGGCCGATGGACTCACCACACGCATCAAGCGGCTCAACGGACCCGGCCAGACCCTTGTGATCGACGACGAGCGTGAGAGTGTGATACCTGTCCAGGTGCGGCCGCGCCAGAGCTTGCACGGCGGGGCAAGCGCATGAGTCCGTGGCACCGGGCGGCCATGCCCTGCCTCTGACAGGCAAGTCGAGGTGGATCGGAGATCGAGTTTCCGACCTCGGAGCCGTTGTAGAACTGTGTGGTCCGAGGCTTCGCGATGTTCTCCACGAGGCACGCGGGTACTGAGCACGCGATCAGATAGCGTCCCCGGGTGATAGAGGGGTCCATGGTACCTGATGGAGTCAGCGGAGATGATCAGGTGGCTCAGCTTGGGCTGAGTCGGCTCGGTCGCGAGATCCGGAGCTTCTGCGCGAGCCACATGCTAGAAGAGAAGTGGCTGCTGGCGCCGTCGCGCCGGATCGGCCAGCAATGGCTCGACTCAGTGGTACGATCTGGCCAGCCCATCCTGAACGTCCACATCGAGAGCTTGGAGACGCTCGCGCTGCTGCGCCTGGCCGCGCCAGAGGTGGAGCGCCGAGGTCTGACCTTCGTGAGCGGGATTCGGCGCGAGGTGCTCCTCAGCCGGATTTTCTCCAGCATCAGGAATCCCAGTCGAGGCTACCTCTGGCCCCTGGAGCCGAGCCCTGGGCTCATCGGCACCATCTGTGCGACGATCGCTGATCTGCGACTCGCGGGCCTCACTGCACAGGATATTCGCCCCGGCCAGTTTGAGGTAGGGACCAAAGGCGAGGAGATCGTCGCACTGGTGTCCGAGTATGAGAAGCAGCTGGACAGCCAGAGGCTGGTAGATTATCCTGGAGCACTGCGCCTGGCCATCGAGTGGCTCCATGCCGAGCCCGCCTCCATCCCTGAAGGGAAGCTCGTGCTTTTGCCCGAGGAGATGGAGCGCGAACTCTGGGGACTCGAACGGGACCTCTGGGAGGCCATCCCGGATTCGCGGCGCGTATCGCTGAAGGCAGACCGACCAAGACAGACACCCGGCGAAGAACTGACCGACGCGCTGCTGCTGCGCTGGGTCAACGATCCCACCGAGGCGCCCGCTCCTCGGCAGGATGGAACGGCAGCTATCTTCCGGGCGGTGGGGGAAGTGAATGAGGTGCGGGAGGTACTTCAGCGGTGCTTGGAGCAGCGACTCCCGCTGGACGCGGTGGAGATCATCCACACCGACGCATCCACCTATGTTCCGCTGGTCTACGAGGTCGCGTGCCGGCTCGCACCAGAGGATGGGAGATCCGTGCCCGTTACCTTCGCCGAAGGTATTCCCGTCCGATACTCGCGCCCCGCGCGGGCATTGATGGGGTGGCTGGAATGGATTCGTCAGGACTACCCCCAGTCCACTCTGATCAGGCTGATCCAGGATGGCCTGCTGCGAGCCGAGGGGCTTGAGCAGGAGGCCTTCAGCTTCTCGCGGCTCGGCGCGCTCCTGCGCACGTTGCCGATCGGCCGTGGGAGAGACCGCTACCTCCGTGTTCTCGAACGGGAACTGGCATCGCTCGAAGATAAGGAAGTCATCGCCCTCACTGGCGACGAGTATGATGATCCGGCTGGATACCAACGCAGGAGGACCGAGCGCGCGGCAGGCTTGAGGCTGCTGCGCGAACTAATCCAAGGCTTGTTTGCCAATCTCTCTGACGGGGATCAGAGCCAGAGATCCTGGCTCGAGTCGGCGGCCCACTTCCTTGAGAGCGATGCCCGCGGCGCAAGTGAGCTCGACGAGTACAGCCGTGCGCGCCTTCTCGCCCAGATCCGGGAGCTGGCCGAGTGCCTCGCTCCGGGTGATGTGGCAGGCATCAATGTCTGGGACTGGCTCGGCGAGCTGATTCAGACTACGAACGTTGACGCCCAGGGACCCCGACCGGGCTGTCTGTTTGTGTCGCCTGTGCAATCCGGTGGCCACTCCGGCCGACCGCACACCTACATCCTGGGGCTAGATGACAGCCGCTTTCCCGGATCGGGGAGCCAGGACCCCCTCCTGCTCGACGGAGAACGTTCCCGTCTGTCCGCCGATTTGCCGACGGCAGGCACCCGACTCTCCCGGAAGGTCCAGGGATTCGCCGAACTGCTGTCGCGCCTGCGGGGCCAGGTAACACTCGGCTACTGCTGTCGCAGCCTCGATGACGAGCGGGCGAAGTTCCCCAGCGCCCCTCTTTGGTCGGCGTACCGCATTATCTCGGGAGAGCGACAGGGCGACCAGGAAGATCTGGTTCGGTGGTTGCCCGATCCGACGGCGGCCTTCGCCCCTCAGTCGCCCGGGCGCTGCGTCGACCTAGCTGACTGGTGGCTGTGGCGAATGTGCGGAACGGAAGCGGTGGCGGAGCCCGATGCAGCAATCGCGGCGAGCTTCCCCCATCTTGGCCAGGGGATGGTCGCTGCTCGCGCTCGGGCGAGCGATCTGTTCACCGAGTACGACGGATATGTGCCGGAGGCCGGCCCCGACATCGACCCCACTGAGCCACAGGGGCCCGTGCTGTCGGCAGGTCGCCTGGAAACTCTGGGCAGATGCCCGCTCGGCTACTTCCTTCAGTATGTGCTGGAGATCGAGCCGCCGAGGGAGTACAGGATCGATCCCGCGATCTGGCTCGATCCCCTGGAGCGCGGCAGCTTGCTTCATGCCGTCTTCAGGGAGTTCATGGAGCGGCTCCAACAAGCAGGGCTGATGCCCGATGCTCGACGCGATGCCGATCTGCTCCGGGAAGTGGTAGATAAGCACATCGCCATCTGGCGAGAAGAGAAACCACCCTCCAATCCCGATGTCCTCGCGCGGGAGTGTCAGGACCTGCATCGAGCGGCTCGCATCTTCCTCGATGAGGAGGATCGCTACTGCCGCGGGAACCGACCTTACTGCTTCGAGGCCAGCATCGGCCTTCCCCAAGACGGCAGTCCGACCTTGCTCGATACGCCTGACCCGGTGGCCATCACGCTTCCCGGCGGCGCAGTCATCCAGGCACGAGGGCGTATCGACCGGATCGATGAGCTTGGGCACACGGCTGGGGGGCAGTTCGCCATCTGGGACTACAAGACTGGCTCCGCTTGGGCCTACGAACGCAGAGACCCATTTCGCCAGGGGCGACACATTCAGCCGGCATTGTACCTGGATCTCGCGGAGGCCCGCCTGCGTGCCACTAACCCCACTACCTCAGTAAGCTCCTGCGGGTACTTCTTCCCGGGCTTGCGTGAACACGGCGACCGCATCTCGTGGGATGCAGCTACGCTGAGAGAGGGGAAAGCCGTGATCGCCACCCTCTGCGAGATGATCAGAGCTGGGTGCTTCCCGTTTACCGACGATCCGAAGGACGTTACGTACAGCGATTACCTGGCTGTGTTCGGTGACGCCGACTTGCTCGCTCAGGCAACGGTCCGGAAGCTGGCAAACCAGGCGAATGACGCGCTCGCTCCGTTTCGCAGGCTCCGCGGGCTAGGCGGGGATTGAGGCAGCCGGATGGTATCTCGGGAACAACAACGATCGAGCGCACTGCCGCCCCCCGATCAGGATCAGCGTGATCTGATTCTGTCCGAGCTGTACCGGAACATGCTGGTTGAGGCCGCCGCCGGCACCGGCAAAACGACCAGCATGGTGGCCCGCATGATTGCCTTGCTCCGCACGGGCGCCTGTACGAGCGTCCGCACCATGGCTGCGGTGACGTTCACCCGGAAGGCCGCAGCCGGATTGCGCAGCCGCTTCCAGGTGCGATTGGAAGAGGCGGTGCGGAAGGCAGAAGGAGAGGATCAGAGACGACTGGAGCAGGCGCTCGCCCACGTCGAGCAATGTTACATCGGTACCATCCACTCTTTCTGCGCCCGCCTCCTGCGCGAGCGTCCGGTGGAGGCGAATGTCGATCTGGCATTCGAGGAGATGGAGGAAGACGAAGACACCCAGATCCGGGAAGAAGCCTGGGCGGAGTACACTGCGCGCCGCTTGACCGAGGTCACCGGCGACCTTGCCGAACTCGATGAGCTCGGGCTCAGGTTGGGGGACCTGAAGGCAAGCTTCCTGCGGTTCGCTGACTTCCCTGATGTGGACCGGTGGCCCGCCGATGATCTTCCGCTTCCGGATCTGAGGGCGGCGGTCAGCGAAGTGCGCAGCTATGTCGCACACATTGAGGCGCTGGTTCCTCGGCTGCCGGACGACTGGGGGAACGACGCACTCATCCCCATCCTGCGGCGCGTTCCCCGCGTGGTCTCCCACTACGACGACCTGCGCGACCCGGTGCAACTGATGGAGTTGCTGGGCGATCACTTCGATAAGAGCGGCAAGATCGTCCAGAAGGAGTGGACGAAGACAGAGAGCCTGACGAGAGAAGATGCGAAGGCCGAGTCGGCGCGGTGGGAGGACTTCCGTGCCCGCGTCGTGCAGCCGACGCTGCGGGCTTGGCGTGAGTATCGCTACCCCAGGATCCTGAGGATACTCACCGAGGCGCGCGAGGTTTACGACGAGGTGCGCCACATGCACGGCCGCCTCAGCTACCAAGACCTGTTGATGAGGGCCGCTGACCTGCTGCGCGACAAGCCGCATGTTCGCAGGTACTTCCGAGAGCGGTTCACTCACCTGCTCGTTGATGAGTTCCAGGATACCGACCCGATCCAAGCCGAGGTGATGCTGCTGCTCACCGCCACCGATCCCGAGGAGACCAACTGGCGCGAGTGTCAGCCGCATCCCGGCGCCCTGTTCGTCGTGGGAGACCCGAAGCAATCGATTTACCGCTTCCGCCGTGCGGACATCGTCACTTACAACGAAGTGAAGCAGATCATCAGCCGAGAGGGCGGCCTCGTGGTCCAGCTTTCCGCGAACTTCCGCTCATCGCTGCCAATAGTGGAGTGGGTGAACGGCATCTTCAGTCCAGACCAGGAGGCTGCCAGCACTTCCACTGGGATGATGCGCTTCCCGGAGAGCGCTTCCGAGGAGTCCCCTTCCTATGTTCCCCTCAACCATGCGCGCGATGAAGGGAATGTTGGGCAGCTGTCCGGCCTGTACATGCTCCACGTGCCCGCGGCCTACTCCCGACAGGAGATGATCGTGGAGTACGATGCCGACCGGATCGCTCGCAGCATCCGTCATGCTCTTGATGCCGGCGCCACGATTCCGCGGAGCAAGGCAGAACTCGAGCGTGGCGCACCCGCGGAGGTGAACGCCGGCGACTTCATGATCATCGCGCGGAATATGGCTCGCCTGAGCGTCTATGCGCACAAGCTCCAGGAGTACGGCATCCCCCACCAGGTCGCCGGCGGAGCCGCCCTGAACCAAGTGCCAGAGCTCAAACTCCTGCACCTCTGTCTGGTCGCGGTCACCCAGCCGGACAACCCAGTGGCACTGGTTGCAGCTCTTCGCGGCGAGCTCTTCGGGCTCAGTGACCGGGCTCTCTATGGGTACAAGAAGGCTGGCGGCCGTTTCTCCTACCGCTCCAACGTGCCGGACGCCCTCGACCGAGGACACGCGGTTCTCTTCGATGATGCCTTCAGTCGGCTGAGACGCTACTGGCTATGGCTCGCCCAGTTGCCGCCTGTCCCTGCCTTCGCGAGAATCGTCGCCAACCTCGGCCTGATGGCTCGGGCAGCCGCTCGGCCCGGCGGCGATGTGAGCGCCGGCAGCCTGGCGAAGGCCTTAGAGATCCTGCGCGGCGCCCAGGCTGATACGTGGACCACGGCCCAACTCGTGGAGTATCTCGGCCGGCTGGTGGCAGAGGAGGAGCGGCACGACGGTATCTCAGCCGGCTGGCACGACGAGCCCGCCGTGCGCGTTATGAACCTCCACAAAGTGAAAGGATTGGAGGCGCCTGTCGTCTTCCTGGCCGATCCTTACGGCGAGTCCGATCACCCGGTCAGTCTGCACATCGATCGGTCGGGCGACGAGGTTCTCGGGTACCTCGCGATCCATGGGGAACCGAGGGGTTTCAAGCAAGAGCTACTTGCACTGCCCCCCGACTGGGAAGAGCTGGCCGCTCGAGAGAAACGGTTCGGTGACGCCGAGGCGTTGCGGCTGCGTTACGTCGCCGCCACTCGGGCTGGCGCGGCGATGATCGTCACCGAGACTGAGAAGGGGAAGCGCACGAATCCTTGGGGTTACTTCGCGTCCCACCTGACAAGCGCGCCAGAGCTACCTGACCCTAGTTCACAGACCGCGCCTGCCCGTACGGAGATCGGGGTCACACCGGATGACGTCGAAGTGGCCCGCGCCGAGATCGCCGCGCGCGTAGAGAAGACCCTCACCCCCGCCTACGGGACGGTCGCAGCGAAGGCGTATGCGCTGTCCTTGCCCAAGGAGGACTCGGAGGAGGCACCAGCTGTCGCCAGAGGTGACTCCGCTGATCTGCTGCCCGGCACAGGTGAGTACGGCCTGGAGTGGGGCGCAGTCATTCATCTGCTGCTCCAACGGGCGATGCGCGACGCGGGAGCGGACCTGGACGGTCTGGCGCGTTCCGCGCTTGTCCAGCATGACCTGGACCCGACGCTGGCTGGGTCCGCTGTGGCTACGGTGCAGGCGATCATGGGCTCTGATCTCTGGCAGAGAGCGCTTCGAAGCCCACACCGCCTCGTCGAGGTCCCGTTCCAAGTGCTGCTGGATGACGGATCGGTGTCGGTGCCCACGATCGTCCGCGGCGCCATCGATCTCATCTTCAAGGAGCCCGACGGCTGGGTGCTAGTCGACGTCAAGACTGACAAGCTGCCCGGAGGCAAGGCCGACTCGTTGGTCGAGAAGTACAGCCCGCAGGTGCGCCTCTACGCGGATGCCTGGTGCAGCTGCGTCGGCGAGAAGGTCAAGGAGACGGTGCTCTACTTCACGCAGGCTGGCCTTGGCATCGTCCTCCGCTAGCTCCGCATCAGCGCCGAGTCCGTGCTGTCTGCTACCACTCGGCCCTAGACGTGGGCTGTGATGCAGCCGCTCACCAAGGAGAGTCTGACGAGCCGCCGCGATAGAAGACTGATGGTAGGGAGCGAAGGTGAGATGACGGCGGGATACAGCACAAGACCCGGCTTCGTGAACAGGAACAACCAACAGGTCGTCCGCAGCACCGGGACGCCGGGAACAGACTACATGCAGACCGTCTACGAGATCAGGTGCCTGGACTGTGGAACGCGGTACGGGGCGAATGGAAGCGACATATTCCAGCGGCGCTGTCCGGCGTGCCAGAATGGTCGCCCCGGGCTCCACATATGACAGCGCGTACTGATATTGCCGCCTCACTGCTGCGCTCAGGTCTATCCCACGAGTGCTAGCCGTCGATGGCCCCAGGCACCCCCCGACTCCGGCTAAGCGGCAATGAGCCCATCCCGAAAGAGGGACGCCGGGGCGGCAGCCCGACCGCGATCCCAGAGGTGGCACCACCGGCGCCTGGCAAGCGCAGGCGGGATCAGCATCGCCCTCGCATCGGTTCCTCACGTGACCGTTTGGCTCATGCGATGGTCGCCGAACGCGCCATCGGTCGTCGGGTCGCACCGATTGGTGGACCGGATGTTCGACTGAGCCCTGTGGCACCTGGCTCTGCTGTGTGAGCGCTTCGTCGGGCTCAAATGCTGCTGCCCTGACCAAGTGCAGGGCCTGCAGATGCCCTGTGGCGGCACCAGTCGGTACCTCCTCGGCACCCCGGCAGGTGGAACGTGGCGTGCCTTGACACCGACTGCATGGCGCCTCATAATGCCAACAATAGATGATGCTTGCTTCTGGGGAAGGGCAGAGATGCCACCTGCGAAGATGACCCAGCTGGGGCGCCGTAGGGCGAACGGCCAGGTGTGCCGCTGCTGCGTCGCCTCGAGCAGGCCGCCCGGGTCGCACGCGCTGACGCGCGCAGCGCGCGGGAAGGAAGCGGACTCTTTGTCTGGTTCACGGACGTCCGTGACTCTCGCACCGGCAGGCGGATCTCTCTGCATCCTGGCGCCTGCTCCTCGGTCTACACCGCCTCGTTCATCCAGCAGGGATGTAGCCTGGCTGCCCTTCGGGCACTCCGTACCTCCGCGCGGCGGTGCGTGACACCGCGTGGAGATGTGGGACCTGAGGTATCTGGTCCCCGAGAATGCGGGAAGGCGCCGGAACGGTTCGTGTCTCCGGCGAGTTGACGAAGGCGAGGTTGGCTATGAGGCCCCTACGAGAGTACCATCATTTCAAGGCAGAACTGATCGAGCCAGAGGACCGCGTGACCAAGTGCGAGCGGTACGTAGCCGACCTCCTGCTGACGTCGGATCTTCCGGATCTCAAGAGGGACAGCAGCATCTGTTGGGAACTCAAGCACCAGGCGAGCACTCTTCAGTTTGCGAAGGTCCTTGCAATGAGAAGAGGCCTCGCGGTAGACCTCTGCGCCGTAGGCCTTATGCTGCATGACGTCTACTCGATCATCCACGGAAGCTATGAGAACCATGCCCACCTTGGGGCGCCTTTAGCTATTGACATCCTTCGCGAGATCGGTGGGTTCTCTGAAGAGGAGCTAAGCCGGGTCTGGTGCATCATCTACAACCATAGTGACAAACACATACGCAGTCAGGATCCCTATGAGGAGATAGGGAAGGACGTTGATATCCTGGATTGCTTTCTGTACGAAGGCGCCTTCAGCTACTATCTCGCGAGCAAATCCCTGCTCACGTTCAGAGAATACCTCGGGCGGGCTAAGAGCGTCTGGGACGAACTCGGCCTTCCCTCTGATCCACGGTTTGGCCTGCTCGAAGACTACCAACCAGCTTGGTTCCAGCTCCTGCGAACAGCTCCCTGTGATCAGATGGTAGCAGTCCTAGCCGTCTTGCTGGAGTTGTCTGATTCGGGGAGTGAACAAGGCGTGTGCCCATACCCTTTCTGTGTCGTCAGAGAGGGAAGCGCCACTAAGCTCTATGGGAACCAGCGCAAGTGGGCGTGCTACGCAGAGGATATCGCAGAGCGATCACGTGCCTCAGAGCTTGACGGCAGAGTCCGACCCTTACTCACCGCTCTAAGCGGCGCACTTCACGAGCGTGCCAGCCCTGATGCAATTGACCAGGACTTGTTCCTCGACCTCCAACGGATGGTATCGCAGGAGATGTCCTCGGTCGCAGAGGACCTCCTGCTTGGTCGCGGGAACGACAGCGCGCCTGAAACCTGTGCCTGGCTGTTCTGGCCACTCTTGGGCATCTATGAGCCGGTCTCTGGGACTGCAATGACCAGACGTCTCGACGAACTCGGGATAGCACGGCAGGCAAACGTGGAAAGGCACGGACATGAACAGGGCCTATAACCTCAGTGAATGGCGCCCATGGGAGCAGAACGCTTCGCCGATGCTGCTGACTCTCACGCTTAACGCAGGCATGCGCGATCTGAGGGACTACTTCGGGATGCCGCTGTGGACCTCGGTGATCATCTATGAAGACAACCAGGCTAAGTGGCTTTTCCGCCCCAAGGAACTGAAGCTTCTGGGCCAGAAGATGCTCGATTTCCTCATGTGCCCACCCTATCGGGTGTCCTTCGTCACCGGCTATGACAATGCGGAGAACGCTCTACTGGAACGGGCCCACGAGGTCCAGTTCGTCACTGATCTGGGAACACTGCAGGACACCGCGCTGAGTGCGCTGTTCCATGACTATTGCCGTCTGTACTATCGTTGGTACAAGTACGGTTGGTTCTGCGAGCCGGTACAGTTCCAGTCACAAGATATGCTCAGCTCGTTCCTGGAGAAGGAACTGAGGAGTGTGCAACCCGATCTTGACGTCTCCCGCGCGACG
>Ga0315275_10005706_pt1 | contig 11818 bp, 7 predicted proteins | sample YL17G03_0_MG_FD_205557 | JGI IMG/M metagenome (GOLD analysis project Ga0315275, IMG submission 205557) | Sediment microbial communities from Yellowstone Lake, YNP, Wyoming, USA - YL17G03_0 | ecosystem: Environmental > Aquatic > Freshwater > Lake > Sediment | place: USA: Wyoming | collected... | reverse complement strand
TCGCGGCGGCGTTCCACCGAGAAGAACGCTGTGTTCACCGGCGGATAGATGACATCGGCATCCCTGCGATAGATGCGCTTAATCCGTGCGCGCACATTTTCCGAATTGGCGACGTAGTGACGAGGATTGGACGCGGTGCGAACATCCCACCACCGAAGGTATCCCCTCACGGATCTCATGGCTGCCCGCGTCAGGATGCCGGCACGTCCCTTCGCAAAGTACTCATCATAGGCATCCCACAGATACCGCATCGGGGTGTGGCAGTAGCAGATATGCAGCGCATCGGGACGGGTCCGTACTCCCTTGGCAACGCAATGGTGGGAGCTGATCACGCAGTCGAATTCTTCCAACGCAAGATGTCGAATTGCCGGCGGAAACAGGGGAAGGTAATAGCGATATCCCTCAAACGCCCATGGAAGATGCTGGATGAATGAGGTTCGAATAGGCATCCGCTCGATACGAGGTGAAGCACTCCCGGGAATATGGAGGAGGGCAAACAGGGTCGCGTGCGGGAAAATCTCACACAACGCTTCCACGCATTTCTCGCCACCGCGCATCGATGTAAGCCATTCGTGCACGATGGCAACACGTTGGGGCTGCTCGATGGTCACAGGAGAGGACACCCATGCAATATACTCAGATCATGGCCGACATGCAAAGGACCGTATTGCGTTGCGCACGGAAGCTCAGTATATTCTTGTATGACCATCGTCCTGATCCTCCTTCTCCTCGTCATCCTCTTTATGGTCTTCGTCTCTATGATCATTCTTGTCATCGGACCGTTCATGCTGCTCCAGCCGTACAGGAGAACTCTGGAGTACTATCGGAAACGGACATCGCTCCTGCATCCATCGCAGCTTGGGGTCCCGTTTGAGGAGTTGACTCTTAACACTGCAGAAGGGATTCCCCTTGCCTGCTGGTTTGTCAAGGCCAAAGGGAAGGCGAGAGGCACCGTGCTCTACCTGCACGGGGTGAGCGAGAGCAAGATCATCGGCCTGCCAATGGCGGCGGCGTTGCAGGCCCGTGGATTCAATGTGTTCCTCTATGATTCACGGCACCACGGAGACAGCGGCGGGACATACTGTACCTACGGATTCTATGAAAAACACGATGCCAGCGCGTTGATTTCCTATTTGCTCGACAGGAGGGACGTCCGCATCGGGAGGATCGGTCTGTTTGGAGCTTCGATGGGCGCAGCCATTGCAATCCAGGTTGCGGCGCAGGACACTCGCGTTGCTGCCGTGGTTGCGGAAAGTGGCTTTGCAACGCTCCGGACGATCTTCGATGACTACCAGAAGCGCATGATCAAACTTCCGTGGCACTACCTGCGGAACATCGTCATCAAACGTTCTGAGCACCTTGCACATTTTAGGGCACGTGCTGTCTCCCCTGTCAATTCCGTCCGGCAGGTAACTGTTCCGCTCTTCATCCTCCACGGGACGGGGGATACGTTGATCGAATATACGTACTCACTGAAAGTCTTTGCGAGCGCGAACGAACCGAAGGAACTCTGGCTGATCGAGGGAGCGCGTCACGACAATATGCCGGAGGTGGGAGGAGAGGAGTATACCACGAGAATCCTGGAGTTCTTTGAGCAGCACCTTCCTGATCAGAACGAAAGCCAGTAGTTCACTTTGAGCAGAACCACATCCTGATGGGGATACGCAAAAGAATCGCGGAATCGCTCCGGGAAACTCACCGAATAATCGCCTGTGTCCCCGTACCGTTCCTGTGTCCAGACGAGGTACATCGTGCTCCCCTGGAGATATTCCCATCGCAGAAGGACGTTCGCATTGAACGTTGCCTCATTGAAGTCGTAGAGGCCGGAGGCCGCGGCGTATGGAACGAAATCCGTACTACCAGTCAGGGCCCTATAGCTGCCGTAGGTCCCGCGCGCGAGAAGCATCTGCGTGAAGAACTGGAGCGACAACGTTCGTGTGAACGTGACGATCCCCCGAAGCCCGATATCCACCTCGTCAAGATCCCGATCCGCAAACAGACTGGCGCTTCCTGATCCGAGCGGCACGGTGACAATGCCTCCGTTGGCATAGACCCCCGTTTCCTCCGTCCGGATTCTCTGACAGAAGAGCGTCGGAATCACCTCGAACCAGGCGGCCACCCGGAAGTCAATCTCCATGGTCGCGCTGACGGCCCGTTTGCTCCTGGCATCAGCTTCGTATGCTGCACCGAGCGTTGCCACCACATTCTTTCGGTCGTCGCTGGTGATCGTCGTCTGAACGAAATGCGCTTCCGGCCTGCGGTATGTCCCGATGATACCGTACTCCTCGTCACTATATGCCGGTAATTTCTGCGTATAGCGCAGGCTCACATTCCAGAAATTCGTCAACTCCCACACGGTGCGGAACTCTGCCTGCGCCATCGTGTTGATGCCCTGCCAGTCCCACCGTGCCTCCGGCACGATTTCAAGGGCATACCTGAGGAACGGTTCCGCTGCAAAGTACTCACGATACGTCAGTTGGAGGTAGCCGCCATGATCATGCGGTCGGGCAAAGAAACCGATATCGTTGATATTGAAATCGGGCGTGAAAAAGTTGTATGAGCCTGCGTAGGACCAGTGTTCAGCGGAGATACTGGAAAGGAGCAGCCTGCCTGCAACGCCGTCAGGGTTCGTAGAGCCGACGGAGGAGCGGGCTGCCGTGAGGTAGCCATCGAACGAGTGTGTCCCGTTCCCTACGCGGAGGTTCCAATCAACGCCCGCGGAGTACGCTGGGAGTGTATCCACGCGCGACACGAGCGTCGCAATGCCACCGATCCATGACTGATCCCCGAAATCCTGCCGTACACGCACCACATTGTACGACCCTCGTGGTTCCGCCCGCAACCGATATGTTGACCCGTCGGCGGCACGAACTTCGGCAAATTCATTGTCCGTCAGCGCACTCAGTGCCCCGAGCGCAAACCCGTCTCCGGACCTGCCTGAGATCTTGGCCGCTCCAAGGATTGTTGTCACGGCCGGAGATTCCTCAACCACATCACCCGGAGGCACCGTAACAGGCAAAGGAGTCTTCCCTATTCGCCTCGAGAAGAATACCGGCAGCGGGGTATTGTCCACGCTTGATCCGAATGTGAAGAACTGCGTGCCTTCCACAAAGAACGGTCTCTTCTCTGGAAAAAGCGTCTCAAACACCGTGAGGTTGAGCACCGCTCGATCCACCTCAACCTGTCCGAAATCAGGATTGACTGTCGCGTCCAGCGTGAAATTTCCTGTCAGGCCGTACTTCAAGTCGAGACCAGCCTGTCCGGTGAGGTCGTGCGTGGCGGGATCTGTCGGGGTAGCAGTCTGGAATTGTGCCGAGCCGGATACGTAGGGGACAACGTCCAGGTGGAGTGGGGGACTGATGGACCGTATGCCCTGTACGGTTCCCCAGTACGGAATCAGGAGCCGCTCGGAGCGAGGAACCATCACCCATTCGTTCGTCTCACGCTTCCGACTGATGTACCGGCGGAAATTGATTCCCCAAACATACTCGCCCTGATCGCGCTCGGCAAACCGGAGTGCGTTGAACGGAATCTCAAACTCCGCAGACCAGCCGTCCCGATAGACCCTGGTTTCCACGGTCCACACGGCATCCCAGGTAATGTCATAGACAACCCCACCCTGGGAAAGGACGCCGTCACTCTGAACACCGGAAACATTCGTGGAAAACACGAACGCGGATTGCCTGTCAAAATACGAATCGATCATCACCGTGAACCGGTCGGCCTCCGTCGAACGGTCGCGCCGGCTGAGTTGCCTGACAATGCCTTCGGGACGCGAGTCATAGCAGATCACGCCGATATACAATGCCCGATTGTCGTAGAGCACACGCACCGAGGTGATTTCCGTTGGGGGAGCCCCTTCCGCAGGGTCATACTGTGTGAAATCGAGGATGGCCGGTGCCGTCTGCCAGACGGGCTCGTTGACCCATCCATCAATTACCGGACGGGGCTCTGCCCGTACTGCCTGAACAATCTTGGAGGGAACGCCAGCGAGGGATGGTGCAATCAGAAGGCTTGAGACGATCAGGAAGGCGAGCGTGAGACGAACCATATCGTTTCGGAAAAGGGAACCACCATGTGGAGAGCAACCGTGCAGGAAGATACCTCGCGCTGGGCTAAGAATCAACGACACTGGAATGGATTGTGCTGCCGCCACGGTCCCCGGCAGAGTGGCGGGACCCTTCTCATGTTCCACGGGAGAGCGCGACAACATTCTCTATATGAGAGGTGAGGGGGAACATGTCAACCGGCTGAGCATCGGTCACGGTATAGGCATCTCTGGCACAGAGGATTTGAAGATCGCGCGCCTGTGTGGCGGGGTTACAGCTGACATACACAACGCGAGCAGGACGAAGTTGCCGGATCTGTTCGAGGACCTTCTCATGAACACCTGCACGGGGCGGATCAAGAACAATCACCGACGGGAGTGAACGGTTCTCCAGCCAGCGGGTGTCTTTGACGAGCATCTCCTTGAGATCCCCCAGGACAAACGTACAGTTGGTCACGCCATTGAGAGCGGCATTCCGGCGCGCATCGTCCACGGCAGGACCGACCGATTCTATCCCAACCACCTCCGCCACCTCGTCAGCCAGACACAGTGCGATCGTCCCCGTTCCCGAATAGAAATCAAAGACCACATCGCCGGAGGTCAATCGGGCAAAGGTGCGGACCGTGCCAAATAATCGTTCCGTCTGCTCGGTGTTGGTCTGAAAGAATGAATTCGCAGAGACCCGGAACACTTTCGTCCCTATCCGCTCGGTGATGTACCCTGGCCCATGGTAGATACGCTCCGTCTCACCGATCGCAACAAGGGCTCTCCGTTGCGTCATGTTGTTGGTAATTGTCGTGATTCCGGGGATGGCGCTCAGGAGATGACGGGTGAATGCTTGCATCACGTCCGGCAGGTCATCGCTGGTAACAAGATTGACCATCATCTCGCCGGTGCGGCGTCCCTCCCGGATAACAAGATTGCGAAGGTAGCCTGTATGTGACACCGTAGAGTAGACTGTAAGCTGCCGTTCCAGGCAGAATTCGCGCACCGTGTTCACAATTGTCTGGCTGGTGCTCGATTGCAGCCAGCATTCGTGAATATCCAATACGCGGTCGAACCGGAGCGGGACGTGCAGGCCAAGCGCAAACCGGTTTAGGGGAGCCCGACCCTCCTGATCCAGCGCGTCCAGTTCCTGCCGTGCCAGCCACCGCTCGCCGAACGAGAACTCCATTTTGTTCCGGTAGAAGTACGGTGCTTCGGCACCCAGAACGGGCCGGACTTCCACGCCTCGGAACCCACCGATCCGTTCCAGACAATCGATGACATGTTGACGCTTGAACTCGAGCTGGGCTGCATATTCCACCTGCTGCCACCGGCAGCCCCCGCACGTGCCGAAGTAGCTGCACTGCGGTGTCACGCGCCGAGGCGACGGGGTAAGGACCTCCAGCAATTCGCCGTTGGCGTAGTTCCGTTTCACTTTCCGCACACGGATCCGCACCGTATCTCCTGGAACTCCGCCCGGAACGAAAATCACCATCCCCTCAACCCGCGCAAGGCTCTTTCCTTCCGCGGCAAACTGCTCTACGGTCAGCACCAGTTCTTCACCGCGTGTCATCGTCGCACCTTGGGCGATGGATCGTGGCGGGAGAGCTCTTCCAGTTCTTTCATCAGTGCGTTCCAGCGATAGTAGTCGTCGGTAAGCGATGCTTCCAGCGTCTTGTATTCCGCCGTCAGCTCGCGAACGCGGTCACCGTCTTTGTACAATTCCGGATCAGCAAGGAGCGCCTCGCAGTCGTGCTTCCGGTGCTCGCGCCCCTCGATCTGTTGCTCCAACGAGGAGATCTTTTCCTGAAGAGGTTTCGTCCGCTCATACCGTCGCTGACGTTGCTCCGCTTCCAACCGTTTCCGTTCTTTATCCGTGATGACTGAATCGCGTTGGGTCTTACGTTGATCAGCGGCAGTTTCCTCCTCGCGCCGTTGTCGGTCAAGAAAATCGCTCAGGTTCCCCGGATACACCTTGATTGCACCGGCTTTGAAGTTCACTACCTTGGTGACCAGCGGATCCAGAAAATCACGGTCATGGGAAACAACGACGAAGCTGCCGTCGAACTCCGCCAGCGCACCCCGGAGCACTCCCTTCGACCGGACGTCAAGGTGGTTGGTTGGCTCATCCATCACCAGAAAATTTGCCGGACGGATCAGCATCTTCGCGAGGGCAAGCCTACTCTTCTCTCCACCCGACAGCACGCCGACGTGCTTGAACACGTCGTCACCGGTGAACAGAAAACTTCCGAGCAACGTACGGAGTTGCCGCCGGGTTTCACCCGAGGCAACCTCTTCCACTGTCTGCAGGACATCCGCCTCCGGATTCAATTCCTCTGCCTGGTGCTGGGCGAAATAGGAGATGGTGACGTTGTGGCCGACGAGTCGTATTCCCGCATCGATCGGTTCGACTCCTGCAATGATGCGTGCCAGGGTCGATTTCCCCGCGCCGTTCACGCCGACAAAGGCAATCCGGTCGCCGCTGTCGACATCGAAAGTAAGCCCCTGGAATAGTGTGAGGACACCATACGATTTCTCGATTCCGCGAAGCTCCATCGCCACTTTCCCCGAGGGCGGCGACGGCGGAAAGGAGAAGCGGATTCCCCCCTCTTCCTCCTCGAGCTCGACGATTTCCATTTTGTCGAGCTGCTTGATCCGGCTCTGGACCTGCCGTGCCTTGGTGGCTTTGTACCGGAAGCGCTCAATGAATCGCTCGGTCTGTTTGATCTGCTGCTGCTGGTTCTTGCGCGCTGCACGCAGCTGCACCCTTCGCTCCTCTTTCACGGCAAGGTACTGCGTGAAATTGCCTGCGTACTCGGTCAGGTCCCCCAGGCTCAGCTCAACGGTGCGCTGCGTCATGTTGTCCAGGAACCGCCGGTCGTGCGACACAATCATGACGGCTCCGCGGTAGGACTGAATGTACTCTTCGAGCCACTGAAGGGAATCAAGGTCAAGATGGTTTGTCGGCTCGTCGAGTAGCAGGAGCGACGGTTGCTGGAGGAGCAACTTGGCAAGCGCGATGCGCATTTGCCATCCTCCGCTGAACTCTTCGGTTCGGCGGGAAAAATCTCGATCGGTGAAGCCCAACCCGGTGAGCACCTTCTCGATGGACATTTTCATCCGGAAGGCGTCGGACGCTTCCAGTTTGTACTGAAGCTCACCGTACACCTCAAGCATTTCCTGGAACTCTTCTGACTCCTTGTCGGCATGTTCCATCCCGTGATGGAGCTCCTCCAGGCGTGCCTGCGTCTCCAAGATGTCGCCGAAGACCGTCTCCACCTCATGGTAGAGCGTTCGTCCTGCTGCCGACATTCCCTCCTGCGGGAGGTACCCCACGGTTACAAAGTGTGCCTTCGCCACCTCGCCCTTGTCCGGCACGAATGTGCCGGAGAGGATTTTCAGCAGCGTCGACTTCCCGGCCCCGTTGCTTCCAACCAGCCCGATCCGGTCGTGCGGCCCGATGCGGAGGGAGACGTCCCGGAACAGGTACCGGTCCCCGAATCGAACTTCGATATTTGTCGCGGAAATCATACGTGCCTCAATATACGAATTCCCCATCTTCACCGGAACCGCGCAGATTGATTTTCTCGCACTTTTCCCCTACTATGGGGCGAGGTTTTTCGCGACAACCTTCGAGAGGAAGCATGAATACGACCGCCCCGGGCCTGACTGTGGAACCAACGCACGATCGGTTCCATCTCGCCGTGTTCGGATTCCTCGTGCTTTTTCTGTTGTGCTCGGCGTTTTCCATCGCCCTCACTCAAATCGGCTATTTCGGGGCGCTCACTCTGTGGGTTGGGAGCATGGTGTACCGCAAACACTTCTCGTGGCCGCGAACACCCCTCGATCTCTTCTTTGTCGCGTACGCTGCGGCCGAAGTGTTCGCCACGATCTTCTCCATTGACTTCCTTTACTCGTTGTTGTATCTGCAGCGGCGCCTCTTGCTAATCCCGATCGTATACATCCTTCTCGGATCAACAACCTCGGTCAGGGAGCTCCGCATCCTTTTCAGCGCGCTTGTTCTCTCCTCGCTTGGTGTTGCCCTCTACAGCCTCTTCCCGCTGGCGATTCATTTGAGCGAGTATCTGCGCGTGCAGCGGCGGCTCGGCGAGTTTCAGATCTACATGACGGCCGCGGGAATCATGATGATCTCCCTGATGATGCTAATTCCGTTCCTGGTTCATCGCGGCACGCCGGTCAAGGTACGGATCATTATTGCCCTGGTGATCCTGCCGATGCTTGTCAATCTCTACTTCACCTTCACGCGAAGTTCCTGGCTTGGATTCGTCACGGGGATTATCGTGATCGCCTCCTTGCGCACACGGAAGCTCTTGATCATCCTCGTTGCTGCAATCGTGGTGATCTTCCTGCTCTCCACTCCCGAGCAGAAGGAGCTCCGCTTCTACGCCCTTGTGGATCCAAGCCATCCTCACAACGCATCAAGGCTGGAAATGTGGAAGGTGGGCTTCCGGTCGTTTCTCGATCACCCGATTCTCGGCGTCGGCGATGTCGGGATGGAGACGATATGGGAGAAGTATGCAGACCCCGGATGGCCCTGGGAAGGACATCTGCACAACAATCTGATGATGTGGCTGGTTACGCTCGGACTGGCAGGAGCCGGCGTGCTGATCGCGCTCTTTGCCAAAGCATGGATTCTCGTGGCACGGATTGAGCGGCGGTTGCGGAAAGACTGGTTCGGAGGCTCGCTGGCCCTGGGGGGACTAGCGGTAATGGCGGGCTTTCACGTGGCCGGGCTCTTCGAGTGGAACTTCGGCGACGCCGAGATCATTATGTTGATCTGGGCCTCGATCGGTCTGGTGTTCGCCGCCGACAGGCTCCTGTCCCCTCCTTCACTCATTTCAGATAGTATTTCAGCGGGTTCGGGTCAACCCGACACTCCTCTGCAATCCTGAGCCAGCCGACTTTCTGATCGTCGCGGATCTTGTAGAGGCGCGGAACAAGCCGATCGCGCAAATCGATCGGCGTCATGGGATTAATATGGATACTCGTTCCCCCTTCGAAGCCCGCCGGGACGTTTATTCTCCACTTGATCAGGATATGCCAGGGCATCGTGTAGACCGCATCGATCGGGGTGTAGTACCATTCCTCGTTGCATGAAATCTGGCTGCCCATCGCTGCATGGATGGCGTGGACGAGGTTGCTGAAGCCATGGATTTCCTCGTCCGTGTGTTCGTACGGCCGTCCACTCCGCGCGCGGGAAAAGATCTCAATCGTCGGAAAGCGGTGGCCGATCCCCGCCAGCGCGATGGCAAAGTCGTTTTCTGCAAACACCAGGTTGTGGTGCGCAGCGAAGTTTGCGGCAAGATCGTTGTATACGTTGCGATCGTCGCGGAGCATCCGGATCTGGTTCTGGATGGAGGCTCCCCATTCGTCCAGCGCTACCAGCTGTTTATGGAGATGATCAAACGAGGCTCCCGCCGGACGCAGCCAGTTCTGAAAAACACTGACATATCGCACATACCGGTTGGCAATAGCGATATCGTGAAGCGCATCAATGGTGGTTTTGAAATAGAGGTAATGTTCTTCCTCGGTCATCTCGCCGGACGAATACAAATCGGACTCGTTTTGCGCTCCCTGCTTGAAGTGCCTCTTCGCAATGATCTGCTCGTGGGCTCCTCCAAAGAACGCATCAGCAATAGCAAGTTTGTCGGCTAGCGGGATTTTCTCGATCTGGTCGTCCGTTCGACCTTCCTGCCGGAGTTTGTAGTGGACGATATCCGTGATGTGTTTCAGCCCGACGGGGTTGGCCAGATACTCCTCCTTCCAATGCTGCCGGGCCTGCGTCATCTTGAACGCGTAGTTCTTCCGCCAGTAGTCGAGGGTGACGATCTCGAACATGTTCCCCACCCGGCGGAACTCGGCCACCGTCTCAGAGTATCGATCTGGGGAGAGGGTGTCGATCTTTTCCCACCGACCATCCCGACGCACAATACGCGACTTCTCCGGAGGCACTTCATGGTACCGTGCTTGGCAGAAGCTGCAATAGTCCTCCGGGTCGCGCACCTCCAGAGGCTTGGGCACGACAGGGACGTCGGAGCTGATCGGGCGGCTCTTCCGCCCCGCCACAGCCCACACTTCGGTGCCGGTGAAGGGATTGAGCTGTTTCACCGTCCCGTCGGGCATGATCATGTAGTACGTCCGCGACTGCATCGATGAACCATTCATAGTCGTCTCCTCATCCCTTCGTCCTGAAACTACCGGAGTGCCGTGGCTGCGCTCAGCAATTTGTCCACAGTTGCTGTACTCTCGGCTTCGGCGTAGAATCGCACCAACGGCTCCGTCCCTGAAGCCCGGATAAGCACCCAGGCGCCATTCATGATGAACTTGAATCCGTCCGTTGTCTTCGTGTCGGTCACGGGATAACCGGCAATCTCCTTCAGCCCCTGCCGGCACCGTTTCAGGATGGCGGCTTTTTCTTTCTCGGTGACATGCAGGTCGATCCGTTGGAACTCGTGGTGACCGAATTCATCCATCAGTTCCTGCACGAGTGAACTCAGAGGTTTCCTGCGTGCAGCCATGATTTCACACAGAAGAAGTCCAAGGAAAATGCCGTCACGCTCCGGGATATGTCCCTTCACACCCAACCCTCCGCTTTCTTCACCTGCAATCAGGATGTCCCGCTCCGTCATGAGCCGACACAGGTGCTTGAACCCGATGGCGGTTTCGTGCATGGTCAACCCGTACTTGGCGCATTGGGCATCCACCATGGTAGTAACGGAGAACGATTTCGCCACCTCCCCGCGCAACCCTTTCTGCTCCACCAGATACTTCAGGAGCAGGGAAAAGATCCGGTGCGAGTCGACGAAGTTCCCCTTTTCGTCCACCGCCCCGATCCTGTCGGCATCCCCGTCCGTCGCGATGCCGATGTCGTAGCGATCATTCCGGACACGTTCCATAAGTTCGCCCAGGTTCTGAGCCAGGGGCTCAGGATTTGTGCCGCCGAAGGAAGGATTGTACGTGCCGTGGATCTCGGTGACATCGGGCAGGACGGCAGTCACCACCCCCTGCCCGGCGCCGTACATGGCGTCATACAGGATCCGGGTGCCCGCGCCCTTAATCTTCCCGATGTCGATCTTCCTCTGAAGGTCTGCCAGATACCGGGCCTTCATGTCGACCATAGCAATCCGCCCCTTCGCGACGAGCTGACGGAACATATGCTTCCCGGCCGGGACGCTCTTCAGTTTCAGTGTCCTGGCAAGTTCCTTCTCGACCTTCGCAATCATCTCCGGGTGAGCCGGCCCGCCGAAGTCACCTTTGATCTTGAACCCGTTCCATTTCGCCGGGTTGTGGCTTGCGGTGATCACGACCCCACCCGCCGCGTTCCCGAGCTTCGTCAGCAGCGAAATCATCGGTGTCGTCGCAATGGCGTCTGCCAGTGTCACACGAATGCCGGCATTCGCAATTACCTCCGCCGTCTTCTCCGCGAACTCCCTCGACATGAAGCGGGCGTCGTAACCGATGACAATCCCGTTCCGGATTTTCTTATGTCCTCGGAAATACCGTGCAGTCGCCAGCGCAACCCGCTCGAGATTCACAAAGGTGAAATCGTCTGCAATCACCGCACGCCAGCCGTCGGTGCCAAACTTGATAACCGGTACCATGGAACCTGTCCTCTGCTGTGATATCGCTATATTACAGTTTCTTGAACGCGCTGAGGCCGGGATAGACAGCATTCGTCCCGAGCTCCTGCTCAATCCGGATCAGCTGGTTGTATTTCGCAATGCGGTCCGTCCGGCTTGCCGAACCGGTCTTGATCTGGCCGGT
>Ga0315275_10005705_pt1 | contig 11818 bp, 7 predicted proteins | sample YL17G03_0_MG_FD_205557 | JGI IMG/M metagenome (GOLD analysis project Ga0315275, IMG submission 205557) | Sediment microbial communities from Yellowstone Lake, YNP, Wyoming, USA - YL17G03_0 | ecosystem: Environmental > Aquatic > Freshwater > Lake > Sediment | place: USA: Wyoming | collected... | reverse complement strand
CTAACCGCCGGAGCCACCGACTCCCGCATCGACCTCTCCGGCGCCTGGCGGTTTCAGACCGACCCCACTGACATTGGCATCAGCGGGAAGTGGTATCTCCGCGCGCTTTCCGATTCGGTCCGCCTTCCGGGTTCGATGGCCGAAAATGGAAAAGGAGATGATATAGGCGTAGAGACTGAATGGACCGGAGAGATCGTCGATCGTTCCTGGTATACGGCCGAGGAATACGAGCCATACCGGCGCCCCGGGAATGTCAAAGTGCCTTTCTGGCTGAACCCGGTCAAGCATTATGTCGGGGCGGCCTGGTACCAGAAGGATGTCTTCATTCCCGCGGGTTGGCAGGGCCGGCACATCGTCTTGGAGCTCGAGCGGCCCCATTGGGAATCGCGGCTATGGGTGGACGGCCTGGAGGTGGGGATGGGGAACAGCCTGGCAGCGCCCCACGTTTTTGACCTTACGGATTTACTGACGCCCGGCGAACATACGCTGACCCTGCGGATCGATAACCGCATCCAGGAGGTCGACGTCGGGGCCAACGCCCACAGCGTCTCCGACCACACTCAGTCGAACTGGAACGGCGTTGTCGGCCGGATAGAGCTCCTTGCCGGTTCGCCGGTGTATCTCGATGATATCCGGGTCTATCCCAACGTGGCTTCGAAATCAGTCCGAGTGGTCATCTTTATCCGAAATAAGAGCGGTCGGTCCCTGCGGGGAACCGTCAGGCTTTCGGCCGAGACAAAGAACACCCGACCGACAGTTTTCCTGCCGCCACTGACCATCGATTTCTCGGCTGCGGGGGAGAGGGCTCGGCTGCAGGCGACCTATGACTTAGGTGATAAGATATTTCCCTGGGACGAGTTTTCGCCCAGCCTTTATGTTCTTCGTGCCGAGCTCAAAGACCAAGTGGAAAAGGCTTTCCACGACTTGAAATTTGTCCAGTTTGGCATGAGGGAATTCAAACCGTCTGGCACCCGCTTCGCTATCAACGGCCGGCCCGTTTTTCTTCGGGGAACCCTCGAGTGTTGCATTTTTCCCCAAACCGGCTATCCGGCCATGGACCCAGTCGAATGGAAGCGGATCTTTCAGGTCTGCAAATCCCATGGACTCAACCACATGCGTTTTCATTCCTGGTGCCCCCCCGAGGCGGCGTTCGCGGCCGCCGACGAAATGGGGATATATCTCTATGTCGAATGTGGAGCCTGGTGCAGTGTCGGAGACGGAAAGCCCTTCGACCGCTGGCTCTATGGGGAGAGCGAGAGCATCGTCCGGGCCTTCGGCAACCACCCCTCCTTCTGCCTGATGTCCTATGGGAACGAGCCCGGGGGGACGAATCAGAGCCAGTTCCTCGGAGACTTCGTCTCGTACTGGAAGGCTAAGGACCCTCGCCGCGTCTACACGAGCGCCGCCGGCTGGCCTCTAATTGCGCAGAATGATTTTCATGTGACGCCGGAGCCGAGGATTCAGCACTGGGGTGAAGGGCTGGACAGCGTGATTAACAAGATGCCTCCCCAGACGCTCTTTGATTTCCGGGAGATCATCGGCCGGTTCGACAAGCCTGTAGTGAGTCACGAAATCGGCCAGTGGTGCGTCTACCCCAACTTCCGCGAGATCGAAAAATACACGGGCGTTCTTAAGGCCCGGAATTTCGAGATCTTCCGGGACTCGCTCAGCGCGGCGGGGATGGGCGGCTTGGCCGACGATTTCCTGATGGCCTCGGGAAAGCTTCAGGCCCTGTGCTACAAGGCCGATATCGAAGCCGCCCTGCGGACGCCCGGTTTCGCCGGGTTTGAGCTTCTCGATCTCCACGATTTTCCGGGCCAGGGGACCGCGCTGGTCGGTGTCCTCGACCCGTTCTGGGAGGGGAAGGGATACATTTCGCCCAGCGGGTTCCGCCGCTTCTGCGCCGAGACCGTACCTCTCGCCCGCCTGGCCAAGATGGCTTTCACGACCGATGAGGTTTTTTCGGCCGCGGTTGAAGCGGCCCATTTCGGCCCTTCGCCGCTCCGGGAAGTTGTGCCCGAATGGGGAATCGCCGACGCCTCCGGAGCCACTGTCCGAGAGGGCAAATTCCCGCCCCGAAACCTCCCCTTGGGAAACGGCATCCCCCTGGGGATGATCGGTGTCCAGCTCTCCCGCTTTGCCGCTCCGGCTCCGTATCGCCTAACAGTCAAGATCGGTGCTTTCGAGAACAGCTGGGATTTCTGGGTCTATCCCGCGGTCCTTGATGAGGCGGGTCTCGATGTTGTCCGGGTGGTCCGCCGGCTCGACGAAGAGACCGTCGATTTCCTGGAATCCGGCGGCCGGGCCATCTTGACCCTCGAGAGAGGGGCTGTCCGGCCGGACAAAGGAGGAGATGTGGCCGTCGGGTTCTCGAGCATCTTCTGGAACACCGCCTGGACCCGCAGGCAGCCGCCCCACACTCTCGGGATTCTTTGCGATCCCGGACATCCGGCGCTGGCCGATTTCCCGACAGACTTCCACAGTAACTGGCAATGGTGGGATGCCCTGAGCCACTGCCAGGCGATCTTGCTCTCCGATTTTGACCCCAGGCCAACTCCCATCGTCCGGCTCATCGACGACTGGTTCACCAATCGGCCGCTGGGCTTGGTTTTCGAGGTCGCAGTGGGTAAAGGACGGATTATCGTTTCCGGCGTCGACCTCCTGACCGACCTCGACACACGTCTCGAGGCCCGCCAACTTCTTTATTCTCTGAAGAGATATATTTCCGGAGACAAACTGGAGCCGGCTCCTGAAATCGAGGTCGGTCGTCTGCAGAGCCTTTTTTCGGGAAAATGAGTGGCCGCTTGGAGTCTGTCGGCCGCTCCAGCGAGTGAATAAATTTAGATGAAAGGAAGATCATGATGAGCCGAACTCGCACCTCTGCTTCCGGAGGGGTTCAGGCGCACTGTTGTCCCCAAGCGCATCCGGCAAGGGGAGTGAACCAAGGGTTTTCCCGCCGAGCGTTTCTCAAGGGAATGGGAGCGACGGCCGTGGCCGGCGTTTCCCTCAGCAAGCTCGTCTGGCCGCTTTCCGCGGGCGCCGACGCTGAATCCGATGCCGGTCTCATCCGGAGGCCGCTCAGAGTCAAGCCGATCCTCGTCTACGACATCCCCACCCGCAGTCCCCAGACGAGCTGGAGGAGTTGGGGCGGCGTCCAGACCCGCTCCGCCGTCGAGGAGGAGTCCGGGCGGATCCGGGGAGAGCTCGAAAAGCTTCGCGCCGCCGCCGATTTTCCCGTCGAGTTCCTGCCCTTATCGGGCGTCTCGAAGGCTCCTGACCTCGACTCTGCAGCCGACCTTGCCGGTTCCGACGCAATCCTCCTCTATGCAGCGGGCGGCTGGATGGATGTCCTCGACACCCTGGGAGGGATGGGGAAGGACCTGATCATTTTCTGCCGCCACAAGTCAGGCCCCGTCTATCTCTGGTATGAGATCGTCAGCCCGCGCTACCTCCGCCAACATACGGATGTCCCGGCCGTCAAGGGCGTTACCGATGAAGACATCGTCATCGACAGCCAGGATGATATCTTCTGGCGGCTGAGAGCCTTGACGGGCCTCAAGAACACGTTGAACACCCGCATTCTGGCCATCGGCGGCCCCGATGCCTGGGCTCAGCCGGCAGGAGTCGTGCCCAAACTCGTAAGGGACATCTGGGAATTTGACATCCAGACGGTTCCCTACGAGGAATTGGGTCCGCTTATCCAAGCGGCGCGCGCCGACCGGGAAGCCGTAAGAGACGCGTGCGAGCAGGCGGCCGCTTACCTGAGCATTCCTGGGACGACTCTCGAAACCGGCCGTTCCTTCGTCGAGAACGCCTTCCTGCTCGAGCAGGTCTTCCGCCGCTTGATGAAACAGGCAGACTGTCGGGCGATCACGATTAACGGCTGTATGGGGACTATCATGCCCTTAGCCGAGACTTCGGCTTGCCTTACCTTGAGCCTGCTCAACGATGCCGGCTATCTCGCCTTCTGCGAGTCCGACTTCGTGGTCATCCCTTCGGGAATCCTCCTGGCCAATATCTCTGGCCGGCCTGTTTTCCTCAACGATCCAACCTATCCGCACGAGGGCATCATTACCCTGGCCCATTGCACCGCCCCCCGGAAAATGGACGGCCGGAGGCGCGAGCCGGCAAGGATCCTGACCCATTTCGAATCGGATTATGGGGCGGCGCCCAAGGTGGAAATGAGTCGAGGCCAGGTCGTAACCAACATCGTCCCGGACTTCGCTTCTAAACGGTGGGCGGGCTTGAAAGGGGAGATCGTCGATGCTCCGTTCCTGCCCATCTGCCGTTCGCAGATCGATATCCGGTTTGGCTGCGACAGCCAGACACTGGCGCAACGGATGCCCGGTTTCCACTGGATGACCGGCTATGGGGATTACCTTCGCGAGACCGGCTATGCCCTCCGGCGGGTAAATATCGCCTGGGATGTCATTTAGTTTGCGGTCCTATTGAGCTCTCCTCTTTGGCAAAGAGGGGTGGGGGGAGATTTTATTAATAAGGGGCGACTCCATGGTCCTGCTATCTTTATTCGGCTTTTAAAATCCCCCCGCGCCCCCCTTTTTCAAAGGGGGGAGATAAAAGTAGCGCCCAAATCCTGTTGACAGCCCTCTCTGAAAAATGATAGACATACTTCCCTTCGCCGGTTGTCTTCCCCCGGCCGCTTTGGTATCATGAATAAGAAGTCCATGACCGCAAAAAAGGCTCCGATCAGCTGCCCGCATCGGTGGACGATGACCAATACCCGCAACGGATACCTGGTGGTTGAAGGCTGTTTCCACTGCCGCCACCGGACGTCTTTTTTTTCCGACGAGCCTGTTCCGCCCCAGGATGACTATCGCGAGGGAGACCACTTCTGGAGCTATCTCGGGAGTTCCCAGGCTTCGAAGTTCGACCTCAAGTGCGAGGAGTGCTCCCGGGAAGTCCCCTTGAAGGACGTCATGGCTTTGATGCTGTGCATGAGATGCGACCCCGAATGCGGCGTCTACAAAGCCGGGTCGAGCGAGAAGGGAAATAAGACCTGGGTCTATGTGGCCCTCTGCGCCAACACATCGCATGCCTCCGGGAGATGCGTCACTAAGCCGGGGATCAAGGCTCTGAACGAGTATTTCAACCGCGGGATCCTGGACCCGCACAAGGAAATCATCGTCGTCTCCTGCGCATCGCGTAAGAGCGTCGATACCTGCGAAGGAATCGTGCTCGCGGACGTGGGCCTGACTGAAATATATTGAGGCACAAAGGAAAGGTCGAACAATGAGAGTGTCCGAACTGGTGAAACAAGGCGTGTTCAAAACTTTTAGTGAGCCCGGCGACAAGGAGATCAAGGGAGTCTACATCTCCGACATGGTGAGCGATATCATCGGCATCGGCCCGGGAAACCTGCTGGTTACCCTGCAAACCCACAAGAACCTGATCGCGGCAGCTAATCTGGTCGATGTCGCGGCCGTCGTGTTCTCGCGGGGCAAGACGCCGACGGATGATGTGGTCGCCCTGGCCAACAAGGCCGGGATCGGGCTGCTGGGTTTCGACGGAGACACCTGGACGCTGGCCAAGAAACTTTACGAACTCGGCGTCAGGTAGCGGCGGCCCCGAATATTCCGCATCGCAGTTGTGATCCTGAACGTGGGTTGAGATGAAGGGACGTGATTCTATATCCGACGGCGGCCTGTCCCAGCTGAGGCGGGAGTTCAAGGGCGAGCGCGGAGACTTGATCCCCGTCCTACAGAGGGTCCAGGACATCCAAGGCTACCTGCGTCCGGAGGCCATCCGGAGCGTCTCCCGTTGGCTCAAAATCTCGGAGAACGAGATCTTCGGGGTAGCGACCTTTTACGCCCAGTTCCGTTTCCATCCTCCGGGCCGGCATCATCTGCGTGTTTGCCTGGGAACGGCCTGCCACGTCAGAGGCGGAGAACAGATCCTTCTGACCGCCCAGCAGCGCCTCGGAGTCGACACCGGGGAAACGACCCCCGATGGGGAATACGACCTGGACCGGGTGGCCTGTTTGGGCTGTTGCGCCCTGGCCCCGGTCGTCGCCGTCGACGAAAAAGTCCACAGCCAGATGTCGGTCCTGAAGATCCAAAGGATCCTTGATGAGCACAAGAACGCTTGACGAGCGGCGGCAGAAGGCTGTTTCGAAATGGTCCGAGCTCCAGAACAATCCCCTTCCGTTCATTTACATCGGAGCCGCTTCGTGTGGCCTGGCGGCCGGTGCAGCCGAGGTCCAGGAGGCAGCCGAGAAATACCTGAAAAGGCACAGGATCGAAGGCCGGATAATCCAAGTCGGATGCATAGGCCCCTGCTACCTCGAGCCCCTGATGGATGTCCAGATGCCGGGACAGCCGCGAATAAGTTACTCCAATGTCCGTCCGTCGGACGTCCCTCTCATCATGGAGTCGTTCTTCGAGAAAAAGGAGGTCGCGAAATCCCGGCTGGCCGGGCATTTCGGGGACGCGGAGTACGACGGGGTTCCCCGCTTTTTCGACATGCCCATGCTCAAACCCCAGGTGCGGATCGTGCTCCGGAACTGCGGGATCATTGACCCGGACGACTTCGACCACTACCTGGCCAGAGACGGTTATCTCGGGCTTGAAAAGTGTCTGTCCATGCCCTGGACGGAGGTCCTGGATACGATCAAAAGGTCCGGCCTGCGCGGCCGCGGCGGGGCCGGATTTCCGACCTGGCGGAAGTGGCTGACCTGCCGGGAGACGCCGAGCGACCAGCGCTACCTCATCTGCAACGCCGACGAAGGCGACCCCGGGGCTTTCATGAACCGGTCCCTGATTGAGGGCGATCCTCACGCCGTCCTCGAAGGGATGCTCATCGCCGCCTGCACGCTCGGTGCCTCGCAAGGATATGTCTACATCCGCGCCGAGTACCCGCTCGCTATCAAGCGGCTCAAGAAGGCCATCGTCCAGATGCGGGAGGTCGGCCTCCTGGGACAGAATATCCTGGGGTCGGAATTCAGCTTCGACATCCGGATTAAAGAAGGGGCCGGCGCCTTTGTCTGCGGCGAGGAGACCGCGCTCATCGCTTCGATCGAAGGGAAGCGCGGCATGCCCCGCACGCGTCCGCCGTTTCCCGCGGTCTCGGGGCTCTACGGAAAGCCGACGATCATCAACAACGTCGAAACGCTTGGCACCCTGTCCCACATCCTCCGCTGCGGGGCGGAGTGGTATGCCGGCTCCGGCACCGAGACGAGCAAGGGGACCAAGACTTTCTCGCTCGTCGGCAAGGTCCGGCGGACCGGGCTGATCGAAGTTCCGCTGGGGATGACCCTCCGGGAAGTGGTTTTTGACATCGGCGGCGGAACGCTGAAGTCGTTCAAAGCCGTCCAGACCGGGGGTCCGTCCGGCGGCTGCTTGTCGGAGGAATTCCTGGACACGCCGATCGACTACGAGCATCTGGCCGAGGCCGGCTCGATCATGGGCTCGGGCGGCCTGATCGTGGTCGATTCCGACACCTGCATCGTGGACACAGCCAAGTATTTCCTGGGCTTCACCCAGATGGAATCGTGCGGCAAGTGCGTTCCCTGCCGCGTTGGGACCCGGCACATGGTCAAGATCCTGGAGAAGATCTGCGACGGCCGCGGGGAGCTGGCCGACCTGGAGAAGCTGGAGAAGCTCGGCCGGACGATCAAGAACAGTTCGCTCTGCGGGCTGGGCGCCACGGCGCCGAACCCGGCCCTGACTTCCCTCAAGTATTTCCGGTCCGAGTTCATCTCCCACATCAAGGACAAGCGGTGTCCCGCCGTCGTCTGCAAGAGCCTGGTGAACTACCGGGTCATTGCGGGGAAATGCACCGGCTGCCAGCGTTGCGTGAGCGTCTGCCCGACCGGAGCGATCACGGGTCCGCGGTCGGAGCCACACAACCTGGACCGGTCCAAGTGCACCAAGTGCCGGTCTTGCTATGAGATTTGCCGCTTCGACGCCATCGCCGGAGACGCGATCATCATCGAATCCTAGGAAGAAACATGGCCCGAAAAGAACCCCGCACACTGACCATGGAGATCAATCACCGGCCCGTGACCTTTTCCGAAGGCGTCACCGTCCTGCGGGCTGCCGAGCTTAACGGTGTCGATATCCCCTCGCTCTGCTCCCATAAAGATCTGTCCCCCTTCGGCGGTTGCCGGCTGTGCATGGTCGAGATCGAAGGGATGCGCGGCTATCCTCTCTCCTGCAGCACGACGGCCCAGGAGGGAATGAAAGTCCTGACCGATACGGCGACCCTAAGGGACCTCCGCAAGGAGATCATGAAGCTCATCCTCAGCGAGCATCCCTCGAGCTGCCTGATCTGCGACGAACGGGTGGAATGCAAGGAATATCAAGGTACAATCCGCAAGGCGGGCGTGACGACGGGCTGCCGCTTCTGTCCTAACGACCGGCAGTGTGAGCTCCAGGACCTTGTGGAAAAAATCGGCGTTACCGAGATCGACTTTCCGATCGATTACCACGGTTATGACCCGGAACACGACGACCCCTTCTACGACCGGGACTACAACGTCTGCATCCTCTGCGGCCGCTGCGTCAGGATGTGCCAGGAGGTCCGCGGCACCAGTGTCCTGGCCTTCACCTACCGCGGCCCCAAGGCCAAGATCAGCCCGGCCTTCGGCCGGAGCCATGTCGAGGCCGGCTGCGAGTTCTGCGGAGCATGCGTCGATGTCTGCCCCACGGGCGCCCTGGCGGACAAGGCCTCCAAGTGGGAAGGGAAGCCGGACGGAAGCCTCGTCTCCACTTGCCCCTTTTGCCCGATCGGCTGCCAGCTCGAGCTCTACCACAAGAACGGCCGGTTGACCGGGGTAAGGGCCAACCTGGACCCGGAAGTCAACGACGGGCAGCTGTGCGTCAAGGGCCGGTTCTGCCTTCCCGAGGTGACCCATCACTTTGAGCGGGCCAAGCGTCCGCTGCTCTGGAAAGGACAGTATTTCCGCGTGGTCTCCTGGGAAGAAGCGTTGGAGAAGGTCGCCGGCGAGCTCAAGGGGATTGCCCCCGAAGACTTCGTCATGCTGGTCTCGCCCGACCTGTCGAATGAGGGCCTGTTCGCCGCCCAGAAGTTCACCCGGGAGTGCGTCGGGACGAACAACATCGACTCCACGGCGCGGATGGAGCTCGAGGGAGGGCTGGGGCTCTGGTCGCGGCTTTTCTCGCTTCCGATTTCCATCAAGGACATCGCCCGGGCGGATGTGATCCTGGCCGTGGGACTCGACAGCCGGTTCAATTTCTCGGTGGTCGGGACCAAGGTCCGGAAAGCGCTCGATGCCGGGGCCAAGCTCGTGACCATCGATCCCTGCGACAGCAACCTGGCCGGATACACGGATGATTGGCTGACTCCGACGCCGGGCCAAGAAGGTGCGCTCCTGAGGATATTCGCCGACCGTTTGGCCGGTCGAGAGGCCGACGCCTCCGCTGCGGCCGATGAAGCTGACGTCGACAAGGACAAACTCGAGAAAGCGCTGGCGATCATCTCATCCGGCCATGCGCCGACGATCATCATCGGCCCCCGCGTCTTTCATTATAGCGACTGTGCTGCATTGGTTGACGGACTGATGACTCTGGCCGCGGCCAAAAATGTCAACATCATCCCCCTCTACTTCGGCGCCAATGCCCGGGGTGCTCTGGAGATGGGCGTCTTCCCGGAGGTCGGTCCGGGCGGCGTCTCCCGAAACGGCAAGGGTTTCGGCTGGGCCGAACACCTCGACGGTTCCAGGCGGCCGAAGGTGATCTACTGTGTCGGCGATGTCGCTTTCCAGGAAAGACCGGACTGCGATTTCCTAGTCGTTCAGGATACCTATCTACCGCCCTTCAAAGTTGATGCCTTCCTTCCGGCGTCGAGCTTCGTTGAGGCCGGCGGCACCCTGATCAACTTGGAGGGCCGGGTCCAGGAGATCGTTCGGGTCGAAAATCCGCCAGAAGGGGCGGTGTTCGGTTTCATGCGGCCCGACTGGAGGATCTTGGGCGACATCGCCAAAGCTCTGGGGAGCCAGGCGCTAAATTTCCATTCGGCTGGGGATGTCCGCGAAGGAATCCGGGCAGTGATTCCCGGTTTTCCGTCCGAGGCCGACCGGAGACCGCGGAGGATGAATCCTCTTGATCAGGCGGTGATGGGCGTAGCGCGCTGCGGCAAAGCGGCGGACGGCAATTTCTGGCTCGTGGCTGAGCCGGGCGGCTACCGGCACCGCGGGATCGACATCGCCTCCAAGGTCGGCGGGCTCTGCGAATTGGCCCTCGAGGTAGGATTCCGGATGCATCCGGAGGACGTCGAATCGCTCGGGCTTGCGGACAGAGACAGCATCCGGGTGACATGGGACGATGGTCGAGCGGGCGCCACGGCCGCGGTCAAGGCCGATCCCGAATGCTCCCGGGGAGCCGTCTATTTCACCAGGCGGGTCATCCTGGGCGGTCTTAAGCAGGGGCGCGAACTGGGACCGATCCTGGGCCTCCGGCAAAACCCGGCCCGGGTCCGTGTAACTCGCGCGGAGGGCTGAGGAAAATAGAGGACCTATGGAGAATTCGTATGCTGTATAAAATCATAGAGCGGCGGATGATCGTGCCGAACCTGCACGAGTTCACGGTCGAGGCGCCGGCCGTGGCCGAGTCGGTGAAACCAGGGAATTTCGTCATCGTCCGTCCCGACGACCACGGCGAGCGCATCCCGCTGTCCGTCGCCGACTGGGACCGGAACGCCGGCACAGTGACGTCCATCTTCATGCAGGTGGGAGGGTCGACAGCCAAGTTGGCCCGTCTCAAGCCGGGGAACACCATCCCGACCTATGTGGGCCCGCTCGGCAAAGAAACCGTGATCGACAATTTCGGCGCGGTCCTGTGCCTGGGAGGATGCTACGGAATCGGGTCGATATACCCGATCGCCCGGGCGCTCAAAGAGGCCGGGAACAAGGTCTATTCGGTCCTGGAGGCCCGGAGCTCGTTCCTCCTCTACTGGGAAGATAAGTTCCACAAGGTTTCCGACAAGGTGTTCATAATCACCCGTGACGGGACCAGGGGAAAAAAGGGCCATATCGGGCAGATCCCGGAGATGTTGCAGCAGGCCGGGATCGTCCCCAACCTGACCATCGTCAACGGCTGCACGTTCCAAATGATGAGGATGTCCCAGATCACCAAGCCGCTGGGCTGGAAGACCATCGTCAACATGAACCCGATTATGATCGACGGGACCGGGATGTGCGGCGTCTGCCGGTTATCTGTCGGCGGAAAGACGAAGTTCGCCTGTGTCGACGGACCGGATTTCGACGGCCATGAGATCGATTGGGAAGAGTTCCTAGCGAGGCGCAAGAGTTACAACCCCGAAGAGGTCGACCCGCTGCGCCACTCGAGCTGCCAGTCGCATTTCTGAGAGGTTTCGAGCGTGAGTGGAGAAAAGCCGGAAAAGAAAAAACTGGACCCGAAGCGCCGGTCCATGCCCAAGCAGACCCCCTGGGAGCGGATCAAGAATTTCGAGGAGGTGGCCCTCGGCTATCCAGTGGAGACGGCGGTCGAGGAAGCGTCGCGGTGTCTCCAATGCAAGAAGCCCCTTTGCAACCAGGGATGCCCCGTCGGAATCGATATTCCCGGCTTCATCAAGTGCATCGTCGATGGGGACATCGCCGCCGGGGTCAAGAAGATCAAAGAGACGAATGCTCTTCCGGCCATCTGCGGCCGGGTCTGCCCCCAGGAAGAGCAGTGCGAGAAGTTGTGCGTTATCGGCAAGAAGGGCGACCCGCTGTCGATCGGCCGGCTGGAGCGGTTCGTGGCCGACTGGGAGGCGGCGCAGGGAAAGATTGAGGTCCCCGACATGGCTCCGAAGACCGGGAAGAAAGTCGCGATCGCCG
>Ga0315275_10005704_pt1 | contig 11820 bp, 11 predicted proteins | sample YL17G03_0_MG_FD_205557 | JGI IMG/M metagenome (GOLD analysis project Ga0315275, IMG submission 205557) | Sediment microbial communities from Yellowstone Lake, YNP, Wyoming, USA - YL17G03_0 | ecosystem: Environmental > Aquatic > Freshwater > Lake > Sediment | place: USA: Wyoming | collected... | reverse complement strand
GCAGACTCCCTGAGCTGGCTTGGGTTATCGATTGGTCATCATAATAGCCCAAAAAATCTTTTCGCCGGAAGGGTTGAAAAAGGCCTCTTTTTCTGGCCCGATTCAGGAAGCGAATGGCCAAGGAAAGCTCCTTCTGCGACAGCTTCCCCTGATATTTTCTGTTGATCGTTTCTGAATCGTATCCCAGGTAGTCATCCAGAATCCGATGGACGACTTCATCGATTTTTAGAAGATCATTGGTGCTGGTGTCATACACATAGAACGCACCAGCGACAGAAAGCTTCAGATATCCGATCTCGGCTTTGCCCATCCAACCATCGCGGGAGAGTATAAATCCCGGGCAGGAGAAAGGTCAAGGGCGGTCAGCTTGACCCCTCCCAGCGTTCGATGATATGGTTTCCCGGCCATGAGCCTCCGGGCAATTGGCACCCGTTCAATGGCGGTCCGGGATCGCCGCCTGGCTCGGCTGGTTCTTCGACGGCCTTGACATGCACCTCTACACCCTCGTGGCGGCGCCAGGTGTCAAATTGGCCCCCTATTTTTCATTGTCCAGGGGGAGACCGATGCGGCGGAGCAGGGCCTGATAGCGCGGGTCGCCGCGCAAGGGAGCCCAGTCGGACAGGCCGATGTAGGGCAAACTCTGATCGTGATCCTCATAGGCCTTATAGAGCCAGACCATGGTCCGGTCCTTGTCTCCAGCGTCTAAATACCGACGGGCGACCCCAACGGCACTATAATATTGGGATTTCTCATACCGGGCTGCCAGAACGTCGGCGATGGCCCGCTGCGCGCCCTCGTACCCGCCTTCGGCGAGGCCCCGCTCAAAAGCCGCGATACGCTCGGGGTCGTCGGCGATCCTCATCCTTTGGTCGGCCAACTGCTCTTCGCGCATGCCCTTGGTGAGGTAATACCGCTGGAATTGACTGAGAGCGATCGCCTGCTTGGGATCGATCGCCAGCGCGGCGCGTGCGGCGGCGAGGGCATCGTCGTAGCGCCGAAGGTACTGCAAGACCACCGCGTACAGGGCGTGGTAGAGCGCGTTGAACGGGTCCAGCTTGATCGCCCGCTCGCTGTGCTTGAGCCCCTCGGCGGCGCGTCCTCGATGAGCCAGAAAATGGGCGTAATAAGCGTGCGTGTTGGCGCCGTTGGGATTGAGCTCGAGCGCCCGCAGCCACTCTTTCTCGGCCGCGGCCCAATCCCATTCAGACCACGTCAGGAACGAAGCCAGCACCTCGTGCGCCTGCTGGGAGCTTTCATCCAGGGCTAAAGCCTGAAGCGCGAACGCTTTAACCTTGGGGGCTTCGCTATATGGCACGATCCCCATCTTTCGGCGTGCCAGCCAAACCCAGGCGAGGCCCGCGTAGGCCGGGGCGTAGGAATGGTCCTTTCCGAGAGCCACCTCGAAACACCGCTGGGCGTCGTCGAGTTCGGGCGCCTTCAGCTCCTGCCAAAGGGAGAAACCTTTGAGAAAGGCCTCGTAGGCCTCCGGGTTGACCGTCCGGGCGGAAGCCTGGCGGGCCTGCTCGGCCGGAAGCAGCTTGACCGCCAGGACTTTGGCGACGCTCTGGGCCAGCTGGCTCTGCACGGCCAGGATGCCCGAGAGTTCGCGCTCGTAGGTGTCGGCCCAGATCTGCGTCTGGTCACGCACCCGGATCAGCTCGGCGGTGATGCGGATACGGGCCGCCTCGCGCTGCAGGCTCCCCTCAAGGATATAATTCACCCCGAGCTCGCGGCCGATCTGGTCGACCGGCATTTCACCCTTCTTGTAGCGCATGACCGAGGTGCGGGCAATGACGCTCAGGCCCTCGGGATGGAGGCGCCCGAGCTGCGCGATCATCTCCTCCGTGACGCCATCGCTCATGTATTCCTGGGCGGGGTCGCCGGTCAGGTTTTTGAGCGGCAGGACGGCCAGCTCGACCGCGGGCTCGGCACGGCCCTGGCCTCCAAAAACCCGGTTCCGAAGGCCGCCGACATTGAGGCCGAAAAGAACCGCGAGGACAAGCGCTGAGGCGACAGGCAGAAGATGGATGACATCCAGTCCGAGGATCCTTCGCCGGGCCGCCCGGCGCTTCGCCCTGAGCGGCCTGAATCCTTCCGCAACGGCGGCAAGATCTTCCCGGAACTCCTCCATGGTTTGGTAGCGGTCGGCAACTTTCTTGGTCAGCGCCTGACGGATGACACGTTCCAGTTCGGGGGCCGTTTCGGGACGGACCTTTTTTAGGCTTTCCGGCTCGTCGTGGAGGATGGCATAGATCACGGTCTGGTCGTGGTCGCCGCGGAAGGGCATCTTCCCGGCGACCATCTCATAAAGGACGACTCCCTGCGACCAGATGTCCGTGCGCTGGTCCAGATCGCCACCGCGCGCTTGTTCCGGAGACATGTAGGCCACCGTGCCCAGGGTCGTCTGGCTCCGGGTCAACGAGCTCCCGCCCCGGAGCTTGGCCAGCCCGAAGTCCATCACTTTGGCCTGGCCTTTGTCCGTGACCATGATGTTGGCGCTCTTGATGTCCCGGTGGATTATCCCCTTGCGATGGGCCTCGCCCAGTCCGCCGGCAACCTGAATGGCAAGGTCCAAGGCCTCCTCAGCCTTAAGCGGCCCCCTCTTGATCCTGTCCCGGAGCGTCTCTCCTTCCACGTATTCCATGGCGATGTAGGGACACTCTCCGCTCTCGCCGACCTCGTGGATGACGCAGATGTTAGGGTGGGAAAGCGCCGCGGCCGCCTGGGCCTCGACGAGGAAACGTTCCTTGAGCTCAGGTGAGTCCATGAGGTGAGACGGGAGGAACTTCAAGGCCACGCAACGCTTGAGCTTGAGGTCCTCGGCCTTGTAGACGACACCCATCCCGCCCCGGCCGATCTCCTCGAGGATGCGGAACTTGCCGGAGATGAGGCTCCCCGGCTTCAGGACATGGATGGGCGCCTCCAGCGTCATCGTCAGGGAGGCCTGTTCAGGCGACGGTTTTCCCAGGGGCGTCGCGCAGCTGCTACAGAACCGCGAGTCTTCGTTATTCTCCGCGTGACACCTGGGACACTCCATCGCGCCCTCACCTCTTTAGAGGCCCGAATATTATTCCAGGTGGAGCGGCCTGTCAACCGCCGTTCCTTATTCCAAATTCCAAGATGTCAACTTGTTCGAAACCTCTCCTTTCCCATTCCGCTTGACGCCTCGCCACGTTCGATGTTATGGTTTCCCGGACTTGACCTTGCGACCTATAGCTGCCGAGACGCGTTCACGCTCACCCCTCCGGGAATTGACACCCGTTCAATGGCGGTCCGGGATCGCCGCCTGGCTCGGCTGGTTCTTCGACGGCCTCGACATGCACCTCTACACCCTCGTGGCGGCGCTCTTCGTACAGGAACTGGTCAGGGCGGCAACTCCGACGGACCCGGCGGTCAAGACCGCGAGCTCCCTCATCCAGGCGGCATTCCTGGTGGGCTGGGCGCTCGGAGGAGGGATCTTCGGCCGGATCGGGGACCGCCTCGGCCGCAGCCGGGCGTTGGCCCTCACCATCCTGACCTATGCCGTCTTCACGGGCCTCCAGGCCGCAGCAGGGACATGGTGGCAGCTTCTCATCTTCAGGTTCCTCTCGGCCCTCGGAATCGGCGGCGAATGGGCCGTGGGCGCCTCGCTTCTCTCCGAGACGTGGCCCCAGCGGTGGCGGCCGTGGATCGCCGCCGTGCTCCAGACCGGCGTGAACCTCGGAGTCCTCATCGCCTGCGGGGGGTATTACATTTTCTCCCAGACCGGAGTCCCGCTGCGGTACGTCTTCCTCATCGGGATCCTGCCGGCCTTCCTGGTCGCCTGGATCCGCCGGGCGCTGCCCGAAACCGAGGAATGGCGGGCGGCCAAGGGCGAGGCCCGCGGCAAGGGCCCGGGGCTCAGGGACCTCTTCCGCGGGGAAGTGCGGCGAACCACCCTCCTGGCGATCCTCCTCTGCAGCTTCTCCCTGACCGGCTGGTGGGCCTTCCTGTTCTGGAATTCCCAGCACGTCCGGAACCTCCCCGACGTCGCGGGCTGGACCCACGCGCAGCGCGAGGGCCTGGTGACCCTGTTTTTCTTCCTGGTCGTCGCCGTCTCGATCGCGGGGAATTTTTTCGCGGGCCTGCTGGCGAAGCTCCTCGGCTATCGTCGCTCGATCGCCCTCATGTGCTTGGGGTTCTTCGCCTGCTTCATCGGGGGCTACTGCATCCCTCGGGGCCACGCCGCCCTGATCCCCTGGATTTCCGTTATCGGTTTTTTCTCGGGAGTCTTCGGCCTCTTCACCATGTATCTCCCGCCGCTCTTTCCGACTCTCCTCCGTACGACGGGGGCGGGCTTCTCCTACAACATCGGCCGGATCGCGGCGGCCGTCGGGACGGTTGCCTTCGGCCTCTTCTCGAACGTGGGCGACTTCCGACTGGCCCTGTTCCTCGGCGGCCTGCTCTTCCTGCCGGCAGCAGCCATCGCCCTGTTCATGCCCGAGCCGCCGGCCCCGGCCGCTGAGAAGGAACAAAAATCATGAAGAACTGTTTCCGGGTGCATCCCGACGATAACGTCGCCACGCTGTTGGAGGACGCCGAAGCCGACCCCGTCAACCTTATCGCGGCGGAGGCGCGCGCCATCAAGCTCAACCAGCCGGTGGCGCTCGGCCACAAGGTGGCACTCGCCGGCATCGCGGCGGGCGGGCCGATCATCAAATACGGGATCCGTATCGGCGTGGCCACACAGGACATCCACCCCGGCGACTGGGTTCATCTGCACAACTGCGCCAGCCTGGTGGATGAGCGGGCCGCGACGCTCGACGCGCAGACCGGCCGGCCGACCGATACGCCCTACGAATAAAGTTGAGGCTGACTGATGAACACGGAAAAAGAAACCTGGACGGGTTACTGGCGGCCCGATGGCCGTCAAGGCGTTCGCAATCTGGTGCTCGTGATCTATACCGTCGAATGCGCGCAATTCGTGGCGCACGCCATCGCCCAGGGCGAGCCGGCGACGCACGTCATCGGCTTTCCGGGGTGCTATGACAACGCCTATGCCATCCGTCTCCTGCTGTCGCTGGCGCGCCACCCCAACGTGGGCGGAGTGCTGTGCGTCGGCTTGGGGTGCGAGTACACGCAGCCGGCCCGGATCGCCGAGGCCGTCCGGCTGTCGGGCCGTCCCGCCGAATGGTTCACCATTCAGGATGTGGGGGGCACCGCCGAGAGCATCGCCAGGGGCAAGGAGTTGACGGCGCGGCTGGCGCGGCAAATCCAACGAGACGTCCGGCGGGCGCCGATGGCGCTGGCCGACCTGACCGTGGGCGGTGAATGCGGCGGGTCGGACGGCACATCGGGACTGGCGGGCAATCCCTCGGTAGGCGCGTTCTTTGACCGGCTGGTGGATGCGGGCGGCACGGCCGTCATTGAAGAGACAGTCGAAATGGTCGGCCTGCTGCCCTTGCTGCTCGAACGCGCCGCGCATGCGGGAGCCCGTGAACAGCTCGCCGCGGCCTACGCCAAGATGGAGGCGTATGCCCGGTCCGTCCGGCAGCACTCGATCGCGCCGGGCAATTTCGCCGGCGGCCTGACGACGATTGAGGAGAAAAGCATGGGCGCCTTCGTCAAGTCGGGAAGCCGCCCGATCCAGGGCGTGATTCGGGTGGCCGAGCGGCCGCCGCATCCCGGCCTGTGGATCATGGATACGGTGCCCGACGAGCATTTCATGCAATTCGGCTACACCAATCCCAACGACTCGGAAGGTATCATGGACCTGCTCTCGAGCGGCGCGCAGGTCAACCTGTTCGTCACGGGCCGGGGCAGCGTGATCGGCAGTCCGATTTCCCCCCTCATCAAAGTCACCGGCAACCAACAGACCTATCGTCGCCTGGAAGGGGACATGGATTTCAACGCCAGCCGTGTACTCACCGGCGAGATAACGCTCAACGAGGCCGGGGAGGAACTGCGCGATCTGGTTGTTCAGGTTGCCGGCGGACAGGCCTCCAAATCGGAACAGATCGGGCACCGGGAATACTTTATTATGTATAAGCATCAGAATGCGCCTTCGCCGGCCGAGGGCTGTCGGGGGTGACCCATGACTGAAGAACGATTTCTCGTGACCGGGGCGCTCGGCTGCATCGGCGCGTGGGTGGTGCGCGTGCTCACGCGCGCGGGCGTGCCGACGACGACGCTGGACATCGCGGGCGACCCGCATAGGCTCAGGCTCATCATGACCGGCGATGAGCTGAAACGCGTGAATTTTGTGACGGGCGACATCACGGACCTCGCCACGGTTGAGCACGCCATTCGCGCGAGCGAGGCGACGCACCTAATCCATCTGGCCGGCCTGCAGGTGCCATTCTGCAAGGCCGATCCATCGCTGGGAGCGCGCGTCAACGTGGTGGGCACGGTGAACGTCTTTGAAGCCGCCAAGCGTGCGGGCCTGCCTCGCGTGGCGTATGCCAGCAGCGTGGCCGTGTTCGGGCAGAGCGAAGAATATCCCGAGGGCGCTTTGAGCGACGATGCGCTTCAGAAGCCGCACACGCATTACGGCGTGTTCAAGCGGGCCAACGAGGGCACGGCCGGGATCTACTGGGAGGACGACGGCTTGTCCAGTGTCGGTCTCCGCCCATTTGCGGTCTACGGGCCGGGGCGCGACCAGGGCCTGACCTCCGGCCCGACCAAGGCCATGTTGGCGGCGGCGGCGGTCCAACCGTATCACATTCCCTACGGCGGGCGGGGCGCTTATCAGTACGCGGAAGATGCGGCCCGCGCCTTCGTCCGGGCAGCACGCGTGACGCTCGACGGCGCGCACGTGTTCAACATGCGCGGCTCGGCCGTTCACATGGGGGAGATCGTCGGGGCCATCGAGGCCGCCGAGCCGTCCGCCCGCGGACGGATCACGTTCGACGACAAACCGCTGCCCTTCCCGGAAGACCTGGATGATTCGGGGCTTCAAACCGCACTTGGGCCGCTGGGCAGCACTTCGCTTCACCAGGGTGTCGGGTCCACCATCGCGCTGTTCAAGCAGGCCTTGGCCGAGGGCAAGCTCCCGGCGCCATCTTTGACATGAAAGGACAAGGGCGATGAAACTGGCCACCTTTTCCACCGGCAGCGGGACCAAGCTCGGCGTCATCAGCGGCGACAAGATCGTTGAATTGGGCGCGCCCGGCGCACCCTCCACCATGCTGGAGTTGATCCAAGCCGGGCCGCCGGCCTGGGCCCGGGTTGAGGCGCGCAGCCGGGCGGGTGACGCCCCTTCACTTCCTCTCAGCTCCGTCAGGCTGCTGGCCCCCCTCTCCAATCCGCCGAAAATCGTGGCCATCGGGTTGAACTATATGGATCATTGCCGCGAGCAAAACGTGCCCGTGCCGGACCGGCCGCTTGTCTTTGCCAAGTTCTCTTCGTCGATCATCGGGCCGGGGGACGACATTGTGTGGGATCCGGCGCTGACGCAGCAGGTCGACTACGAGGCCGAGCTGGGCGTGATCATCGGCCGGCGGGCGCGCCGGGTGGGTCCCGAGCAGGCGCTCGATCATGTCTTCGGCTACACCATCGTTAACGACGTTTCGGCGCGCGACCTGCAGTTCCCCGACAAGCAATGGGTGCGCGGCAAGAGCCTCGACACCTTTTGTCCGCTCGGCCCGGTCATCGTGACCGCCGACGAGATCCCCGACCCGCAGGCCCTGGCGATCAAGTGCCGGGTCAACGGGCGATACCTGCAGGCCTCGTCCACGTCGGAAATGATCTTCGGCGTCCGGGAGCTGATCGCCCGCCTGTCGCAGTCGTTCACTTTCGAGCCTGGCGACCTCATCGCCACGGGCACGCCGGACGGAGTGGGCGTGTTCCGCAAGCCGCCTGTCTTTCTTCAGGACGGCGATACCGTCATCGTCGAGATCGAGGGCATCGGGCAACTCGAAAATCGCGCGCGAACCGTCACCTCATAATATCCGCCTCATTCTCTTGATATCGTGACTCATTTGGTGGCGGCCCCGAAGGCGTCATCGAACTGCGCCGTTCGGCTTGACGCCTCCCCGCGTCTGATGTTATGGTTTCCCGGACTTGACGACACAACCGACGACCGCCGAGCTGCGCCCCCGCACACCGCTGCGGCATCTCCTCGCTTACGCCACGGGCGAGGGGGCCTATTCGCTGACCGTGAACGGGATCTCCGCCTTCGCCCTGCTGTTTTACGTCCAGGTCCTCGGGTTGAGCGGCAGTCTGGCAGGCTTGGCGCTGTCCGTCACCATGCTCTGGGACGCCGTCACGGACCCGGTCATGGGGCACATCACCGACAATACGCGCAGCCGGTTCGGCCGGCGGCACCCCTACATCCTCGGCGGCGGCATCTTCCTGGCAGTGGCCTTCTTTTTCCTCTGGTCGGTTCCGGAAATTGTCAAAGGGCCGCAGGCGATTTTCTGGTACCTGCTGGGCATGAACCTCGTCGTCAAAACCGCCTCCACCATCTTCGGCGTGCCCTATACGGCCCTGGGGTTCGAGATCTGCCCGGATTACGACGAGCGGGCCAAGCTCCAGAGCGTCCGGTACATGTTCAACATGGCGATGAACCTCGTCTTCAACGCCGGCGGCTGGCTGCTCTTCTTCGGGGACCGGAGGGGAGCGCCCGGCCGGATCATCGACGGCACAACAGTCGAGGCGAACTACAGGCGAATGGGCCTGGCCCTGTCCCTGGGTGTCCTGGCGCTCATCCTGATCTGCTATTTCTCGACGCGACGACACGCCCACGACACGAGATCTCTCCCCGGCCTCGCGGGCAACAGCTTAAAGGCGTTTGCTGCGGATATGAAGGATATCCTGCGGGACCGGCTGGCCATCGCGGTCTTCGCCTATTTCGGCATCGCCCAGTTCGGCATGCTCCTCGTGTCACAGATTCAGATGTTCACTTACCGGTTCTACATGGGCTTCCCCGATTTCCTGAAGACGATCGTCCACGGCAGCGGCATGTTGGGTTTCGCCCTCGGTTCCCTGCTGGCCACGCCGCTCGTCAGGCGTTGGGATAAGAAGCCGGCGGCCGCGGTGGGCGTCGCCCTGAACGTGGCCGGGAGCGCCCTGCTGTATGTCTTCTTTATCGGGGGAATTCTCGCTCCTCAGGCGGCGCTCCGGCTGCCGGCGGGCCTGCCGCTCGTCGGGGGTAAGATGTTCCCCCTGGCGGCCATGATGTTCGCTTTGGGCCAGGCCATGTACTGGGCCGGAAACGGAGTGCTGGCGCCGCTCGCGACCTCCATGATCGCCGACGTCTCCGAACTCAACGGGCACCGGACCGGCGTGCTCAAGGACGGCAGCTATTCAGCGGTCTTCAGCTTCTTCAACAAAGCGACCACCTCCCTGGGCCTGCTGGTCACGGGCCTGATGCTTGACGGGGCCGGCATCCTTCCCGAGGCCGCTACTCAGACCGTCGCCGCCGCCAAAAACGTCGCCCGGCTGACCTTCGTGTCCGGCCCGGTCATCGCCCTGCTGGCCTTGCTCGTCATGCTGACCTACCCCGTCAACCGTCGGTACATGGCGCGGGCCAGGGCCGCGCTCGCGGACCGTGCGTGAAATCATTAGGTGGCGTTTTCTTGAAGTTCTGACCAGTCAAATCTTGAGCCGACTCAGCACCTTGGCATAAACCTCGTCGCCGATAAAAAAATCACCCCGCTAGCGACGTCCGAACAGGTCGTGCCAGAAGCCGTGCCGGCCGCCGTTCTCTTTGATCATCTCCAGCGCCTCGAATTCCCGGCTGAAGAGTTCCAAGAGATCGCGTCGCGTGAAACAGCGGCGATAGGCGCCCCGGGCGATGTGCCAGTTCTTGTGGCGGCCAATCCATCTTTCTCTGATGGTGGAGGCACCCATAATCCAGGAGGATGTCAAACGGGGTTTCAGGGGCCGGCAGATGAAGGACATTAGCTGTTCGAAAAGCTATACCCTTGACCCCCTTTTCTCCGGCCAAGCGCCGGGCGCGCTCGATGGCCAGAGGCTCATAATCAACAGCCGTGACCTTGAAACCGAGCTTAGAAGCCATAATGGCGTGGCATCCCTCGCCGCAACCGATATCCAGTAGCCTTCCGCCCGGGATGGTCCGCTTCAGTTGGATAAGGAACCTCACGGCGTGAAGCGACGGATTCTCCACTTCCCAACCGTGCTGACCCGTTCGATACGCTTGACGAAAATAAATTCGGTTAGCCCTGGCTGCCAATGACATTTTTTTGTGTTCTAGCGAAGTCCTCATTTAGATTATATATCAAGATCATCTCTCGCCTTGAGGTCATGATTACGATTCTCAGGAGCGGGTCAATCCTGCGCTGAGAAAGATCATACCGGCGGACCGTTTCTTCTCTATAGGGCGTTCCTTCGAAATCTGGTTGGCTGTTCCCAAAAGGACGCCATTTGGCAACGGATGGTCAGGACTTGACAGGATGCACAAATGTGCATACAATAGGATGCGGTATCAGTGGGATAAGAATAAGACCGCCGGCAATTTTCGAAAACACGGCATCTATTTCGCTGATGCCGTGTCGATCTTCACCGACGATCTTGCCGTGACGATCGAGGATGATTGTCCGGAGGAAAGACGATGGGTCACGTTGGGACGCGATCTTTTCGGCCGAACGCTGGTTGTCGTCTACAGCTGGCGCGGCGATGAGATCAGGATGATATCGGCGAGAAAAGCCGGCGCCAAAGAGCGCCGACAATACGGAAGGAAACATGAGCAAAACTTATGACTTCAGCAAGGGCAAAAGGGGAGCCGTTGTCCCTGTCCCCCCTGGCAAGACCCGGATTACCATTCGCTTGGACAATGATGTCATTGACTGGTTCCGGTCCCAGGCCGAAGCCCGGGGCGGCGGCAGCTACCAAACCATGATCAACAGCGCCCTCAAAGAACATGTTCAGCGAGGGGGAGAGGCGCTGGAGGGATATTTAAGGCGGATCATTCGGGAGGAACTTCGAAATACGCGCCCTCGCCCAAGCCCACTCCCCCCGCACTAGCCCCTGGTCGTCGGGTGTGTCTTTAGGATAATCCGGCCGGAGCGGGTTCGGCGGCCGATGAGGCCGCCAAGTTTTTCGACCGCTCGAGCTCGCTCACGGCATAATACATCGACGCGAAGGCGCACCGGATCCACATCCAGGCGACGATGACGCCGACGCCGAAGCAGAGCAGTCCGGCAATGGCCACCCAAAAGGCTAAGCAACCCGTCCAGAAGATCTGATTAGCGTGCCCCCTGGTCATCCGCCAGCTTTCCTTGACGGCCTCGACCGGCTCCATCTTCCTGTCCATGACGAGATACCGGACAAAGGCCAGGCGGCAGGCAAAAATGATCCCCGGGACAAACAGGAGCATCATCCCGAGGCCGATGATGGCCGCGACCAGGAGCCCGGCCAGCACAACGTTGAGATAGTTCTCGAATACCGAGAACATATCCTGGACATCGATCTTCTCTCCCCGGACGCACTTCAAGAAGACCCAGGCGGCGCCGAAATCAACAGGGAAGAGAAGCAGGATCAGGTAGCCGAACGAAAATATCCTAAGGAGCGCCCCCCCCGGCGTGTCGTTGCCGTCCAGCGACTCGATCATGCCCAAAGGCACATAGACCGCGGCGACGATAATGATGATCAGAAAAAGGTCGAGGAAGAACTTTTTCATCCGGCCCCAGCCGAAGCCGTACACGGACCCGGCCGTGGGCGTGAGGACGATCGTTTTTTCGGCGGTGCTGTTCATGGTGACCTCCTAAGAATCAGCGTTCACGCCTTCAAAATAGGCGGAATCCGGCGGGATTTCTACCACCGAAAGTCGGATTCGGGGAAAACACGACTTTAGTCCGATGGCCGCCCACGGAAGAATATTTTATATTTTCTTGAGAATTC
>Ga0315275_10005698_pt1 | contig 11825 bp, 10 predicted proteins | sample YL17G03_0_MG_FD_205557 | JGI IMG/M metagenome (GOLD analysis project Ga0315275, IMG submission 205557) | Sediment microbial communities from Yellowstone Lake, YNP, Wyoming, USA - YL17G03_0 | ecosystem: Environmental > Aquatic > Freshwater > Lake > Sediment | place: USA: Wyoming | collected... | reverse complement strand
ACCTCATCCTGGCCGGGGTCGAGCTCGATCGGGAGCCCCGCTTCCGCGACGTGATCCAGGTGGTGGACGGCAACCTCGACGAGCTGCGCAAGCCCGGCACGATCCTGATCTTCCAGGACCAGGCCAGGCGGCTCGAGGTGAAGCCGGGCGACACCATCACGCTGTCGGCGCCCACCACGCGCGGCGCGAGCAACACCGCCGACGTGCGGATCGCGGCGGTGGCGCGCAACATCGGTCTCCTCTCGGCGTTCAACGCCTTCGTCCCGGCCGAGACCTTGCGCCAGCTCTACCAGCTCAAGGCCGGGACCACCGGCGCGGTGCAGATCTACCTGAAAGACCCCGACGACTCGGCCAAGGTCGCGGCCCGGCTGCGCGCCGCGCTGCGCGAGGCCGGCTACCGGGTCATGGACCCGGATCCCCAGCCCTACTGGCAGAAGCTCATGTTCAAGGTGAACGCCGAGGACTGGACCGGCCAGAAGCTCGACGTGACCACCTGGGAGGACGAGATGAGCTTCCTCTCCTGGATCGTCACCGCCGTCACCTGGCTGGGCAACGTGCTCGTCACCGTGCTCATGGTCATCGTGGCGGTGGGGATCGTGAACACGCTGGCCATCGCCATCCGCGAGCGCACCCGCGAGATCGGCACGCTTCGGGCCATCGGCATGCAGCGCAGCCAGGTGCTGCGCCTCACGCTCCTCGAGGCCTTCCTGCTCGGGCTCGCCGGCGCACTGGCGGGGGCGATGATCGGCGCGGCCGGGGCTGCGGCGATCAACGCCGCGGGGGTCGAGCTGCCCGAGACCATGCAGTACTTCCTCCTGCAGAGGAACCTGCACCTTGCCGTTCACCCCGGGCAGGTCGCCGTCTACGTGGCCTTCGTCACGGGCCTGACCACCGCCGCCGCCATCTGGCCGTCGGCCTACGCCGCCCGCCTCCGGCCGGTCACCGCGATGCATCACATCGGGTGAACCCCATGCGCAAGCCCCTCCTCCTGGCCCTGGCCCTCCTCGCCGTCCCGCGCGCCGCCCTGCCGCTCGGCCAGGAGGAGACCGACAAGGTCATCCGCACCGTCGACGAGCGGGAGCGCAACTCCGGCGACTGGAAGGCGCTCGTCTACATGGAGGCCAAGGAGAAGGACAAGACCGACGTGGTCTACGAGCTGATGGTCTACCGGCGCGACAAGGAGCGGAAGCTGCTCTTCCTCTTCCTCGAGCCCAAGACGGAGCAGGGCAAGGGGTACCTGCGCATCGACAAGAACCTCTGGTTCTACGATCCGCGCGTCGGAAGATGGGAGCGGCGAACCGAGCGGGAGCGCATCGGCGGCACCGACACCCGCCGCGGCGACCTGGACGAGTCGCGCCTCGCCGAGGAGTTCACGGCGAGGTGGGAGCAGGACGAGAAGCTCGGCAAGTACGACGTGCACCGGATCCTGCTCACCGCCCGGCCCGACGTGGACGTGGCCTTTCCCACCCTGCGACTCTGGGTGGATCAGGCCACCGGGAACGTGCTCAAGAGGCAGGAGATGGCTCTGTCCGGACGGCTCATGCGGACCGCGTACTACCCGCGCTGGAGGAAGGTGTGGAGCGAGTCGAAGAAGGCCGACGTGTGGTACGCGGAGGAGATGCGCTTCTACGACGAGGTCGAGAAGGCCAACCAGACGCTGGTCCTCATCAAGTCCATCGACCTGCGCCCGCTCGACCCGAACCTGTTCACCAAGGCCTGGCTCGAGTCGAAGAGCAGATGACCCCGCGCGCCGCCGCCCTCGCCCTCGTTCTGGGCCTCGCCGCCGCGCCGGCAGGGGGCCAGGAGCGCCCCACCGAGGAGGACATCTTCGGGAAGCCTGCGGCGCCCGCGGAGCCGAAGCCCTATCCGAAGCTTCCGCCCCCCGCGGCCCCCGCGCCGCCCCCCGACGCGAAGTTCGAGACCGCCAGCCCCCAGGCCGCCGGCTTCGGCGCGCCGCCGGCGCCCCCAGACCCGCTCAAGATCGGCGGCATGCTCTACCTTCGCCTCGACACCCAGTGGCAGAAGGGGCTCGCGCCCTCGCAGTGGCTGCTCACCTCGCCCAACCTGATCGACCTCTACCTCGACGTCCGTCCCAACGACCGGGTGCGCGGCTTCGTGCTGGGGCGCGCCCAGGTGAACCCCCTCGTCCCGCCGAACGTGCAGTCCACCGTGCTGGGCCAGGCCTTCGGAACGCAGGTGGTGCTCGACCAGGCCTGGATCCGCTTCGACGTGGAGCGCGCCGTCTTCGTCGCCGTGGGCAAGCAGCAGGTGACCTGGGGCGTGGCCCGCTTCTGGAATCCCACCGACTTTCTCCACTTCCGCAAGCGCGATCCGCTCTCGGTCTTCGACCAGCGGCAGGGGGAGTGGATGCTCAAGCTCCACGTCCCCTGGGAGAAGGCCGGCTGGAACTTCTACGGCTTCGCGCTCTTCAGCGGCTTCGAGACGGTGGACAGGCTCGGCAAGGTGGGCGGGGCGCTTCGCGCCGAGGTGGTGCTCGGGCCGCTCGAGCTGGCGGCCGAGCTCGTGGCCCGCTCCGGGACCTCGCCGCGGGTGGGCGTCGACGCCTCCTTCGCGCTCTGGGAGATCGACTTCTACGGCGAGGCCTCGCTGGGGCGGGGTACGCCCAACGGGCTGCCCCGGTGGAACATGCTCGCGCCGCCCGACTGGCAGGCCGTTCCCCCCAACCCGGGCGTCTACACGCCCTACCAGCCCGGCTTCGCGCCGCAGGTCACGGCGGGCGCGTCCTGGACCTGGAAGTACGACGACCAGCACACGCTCACCATCGGCGCCGAGTACTTCTACAACTCGCTCGGATACGCCGATCCGGCCATCTACCCCTGGCTCATCTTCCAGAACCAGTACGACCCGTTCTACGTGGGGCGGAACCAGGCCGGTGTCTACGTGCTCGTGCCCAAGCCCTTCCAGTGGTACGACACCACCTTCATCTTCTCCACCCTCGCCAACCTGAGCGACACCACCTTCATCAGCCGCATCGACTACTCGGTGCTGCTCTTGACCTACCTGCGACTCGAGGCCTACGCCTCGGTGCACTACGGCACCCAGGGAGGCGCCTTTCGCTTCGCCATCGACGTGCCCGCGGTCCCGCCCTACCTGCCCGAGCCGGTGAACTATCCCCCGCCCGTGGCAGACTTCGGCGTGGCGCTGCGGCTCAGCCTGTGAACCCCGCAAGAGGAGGAGCGACATGGCCGAGTTCCGGATCCAGAGGAAGACGAACCTCACCTTCGACGAGGCGCTCGCCAGGGTGCCCGACGCCCTCAAGGCCGAGGGCTTCGGCGTGCTCACCCAGATCGACGTCAAGGAGACGCTGAAGCAGAAGATCGGCGTCGACTTCCGGCGCTACCGCATCCTGGGGGCCTGCAACCCCAAGCTCGCCTTCCGGGCGCTCACCGCCGAGCTCGAGGTGGGCGTCATGCTGCCCTGCAACGTGGTGGTCTACGAGGGGGACGACGGCAAGGCGGTGGTCATCGCCATCGACCCCGTGGCCACCATCGCGGGCACGCACCCGGGGTTGAACGTGCTGGCCGGCGAGGTGAGGGCGGGGCTGGCGCGGGCGCTGGACGCGATATAGCACCGCTTCGCCAACACCAATGGCGGCACTCTGCTTCTCGGCGTGGAGGACGGGGACCGACATGTGCGGGGCGTATCCGAGCCCTTGGCCCTTGAAGAACGACTCGCCAGCTTGCTCAGCGACAGCATCCGTCCCCGGCTCGTTCCAGATCTGGAGATCTTGCCCTGGCGCCGGACCCATGTTCTGGCGGTGGCCATCCATCCAAGCTCCAGCCGCCCGCACCATCTCGAGCGTGAGGGGACCGAGGCGGGTGTCTACGTGCGGGTCGGCTCCACCAATCGCCGAGCCGACCGGGAGTGGATAGAGGAGTTGAAGCGCTTTTCCCGGGGCGAAACGTTCGACGAGCAAGCCATGCCCGAGTTCGACTCGGAAGTGCTCGACTTCCGAGCCGCTTCCGAGTCGTTCGCGCCGGTCCGCAAGCTCCGGCGCGGAGATCTCGAGACCCTGCGATTGCTGACCGATCATCAGGGGCGCAAGGTGCCCACAGTGGGCGGTCTGCTGCTCTTCGGAAGAGATCGGGAACGCCACTTTCCTGACGCCTGGATCCAGGCAGGGCGCTTCCAGGGCATCGACAAGTCGAACATCCTCGATCATGTCCAGTTGCGCGGATGGCTGATCGACGCAATCGAGTCGGCCGTTGCGTTCGTGAGCAAGCACGCATTGCACGGCGCAGAGATCGGCGCGGTGCGCCGCACGGAACGCTGGAGCCTGCCCCCCATTGCCGTGCGCGAGGCGATCATCAACGCCGTCACGCACGCGGACTACTCTCAGCGGGGCGAGATAGCCCGCGGAATCCGGCTCACGCCACGCGCCACCCGAACCCGCCTGGTGAGACTCGTGGAGCGAGGGCTGGTACGCGAGATCGGTACCAGCAGGCAGGATCCGAAGCGGGTGTACTTCCGTGCCAGCCAAGGAAACTCTTGATGACGCCACCCCCGGCGTCGAAGCGAAGCCACGCGGTGCGATCGGGCAGAGGCCGCGACCGCGCCCCGAGCCGGGCAGATCGCCGTCAGACCTCTCGGAGAACATCCGCCGAATCAAGTGACGGAACGTGAATGTCAGGCCGAGCTGCCGCTGCCCACCCGCGGCGGCCGGCGTCCCGGGGCGGGCCGGAAGCCGAAGGGCGATGCGCCCTTGCGGTCCCATGCCGAGCGACCCGCGCTCTCCCGGCACCACCCGGTGCACGTGACGATCCGAATGCGTCCCCACGTCTGGAGCCTTCGGTCGCAGCGAGGGATGTCCGTCGTCGAGTCGGCCCGGCTCGGCGCGGCGGAGCGAACGGGATTTCGCGTCACACACTTCAGCGTCCAGGGAAACCACGTCCACCTGGTGGTCGAGGCCGGCGGCGCTCGCGCGCTGACGGGTGGGATGAAGGCGCTGGCCATCCGCCTGGCGAAGGGGATGAACAAGCTCATGGGGAGGCGCGGACCCGTGCTGGAGGACCGCCATCACGCCCACGTGCTGCGGACGCCGGCGGAGGTGCGCCGGGCGCTGGCGTACGTCGCCGGCAACTTCGGGAGCCACGCGCGGAGGCGGGGTGAAGAGGTTCCGGACGGCGTGGCGGATCGGTTCAGCTCGGACCCTTCGTGGGACCGGCCCCGGGTGATCGGCCTCGCGGCGGGAGATGACCCCCCCATGAGGCGGGTATTCCGGCGCCGGGACTTGCGTCCCGGCGTCGGTGATATCAAAACACGTACTGCTCGCCCTGGGCCCGCAGCGCCGTGATGGCGGCCAGGTTGACGATCGACTGCACGCTCGTCCCCATCTGCAGCACGTTCACCGGCTTGTCCATGCCGAGCAGGACCGGGCCGATGACCTCGGCGCCGCCCATGGCCTCGAGCAGCTGGTAGGAGATGTTGGCCGAGTCGAGGTTGGGAAAGACGAAGACGTTGGCGTCCTCCTTGAGCGTGGAGAAGGGGAACTCGGGCACGCGGAGCTCCGCGTCGGTGGCGATGTCCACCTGGATCTCGCCGTCCACCTCCAGGTCGGGGCGCATCTGCCGGACCAGCTCGGTGGCCTTGCGCACCTTGGCGGGGCTCTCCCCCTTGGCGGCGCCGAAGCTCGAGTAGGAGAGCATGGCCACCCGCGGGACGACGTCGAAGTAGCGGGCCAGGTCGGCGGTGGCGACCGCGATGTCGGCCAGGGCCTGCGGGTTCGGGTCGATGTTCACGGTGGTGTCGGCGAAGAACTTGAAGTCCTCCTTCGTGACCACGATGTAGACGCCGGCGGCGCGGCGCCCCTTGCGCGTCCCGATCACCTCGAGCGGCGCGCGGATGCCGTCGGGGTAACCCACGGTGAGCCCCGTCACCATGCCGTCGGCGTCGCCGCGCTCCACCATCACCGAGGCGTAGTAGTTGCGGGAGCGAACCTGGCGGCGCGCCTCGGCGAAGGTCATGCCCTTGCGGGCGCGCAGCTCCCAGAAGCGCGCCACGTAGCGGTCGTAGTCCGGGCTGTCCTCGGGGAGGATCACCTGCACGCCCTCCAGGCCGTCGAGCCGCCGCTCCTCGATGGAGGCGCGGATCTTCTGCACCGGCCCGAGCAGGATGGGCTCGCAGAGCCCCTCCTCGCGGAGGATCTGGGCGGCGTGCTGGATCTTCTCGTTGTCCCCCTCGGGGAAGACGATCTTCGCAAGCTTGGTGCGGGCCTTCGCGTGCACCAGGCTCATCACGCTGTGCAACCGGCTCTGCCGCTTCTTCAGCCTCTCGCGGTAGTCGGCGAGGTCGAGCGACAACCGGGCCACGCCACTCGAGATGGCCGCCTCGGCCACGGCCGGCGCCACCCAGAGCAGCACGCGCGGGTCGAGCGGCTTGGGGATGATGTAGTCGCGGCCGAAGCTGAAGCGCTCGCCGCCGTATCCGCGCGACACCGACTCGGGCACGTCCTCGCGGGCCAGCTGCGCCAGCGCGCGAGCCGCCGCCATCTTCATCTCCTCGGTGATGGCCCTGGCGCGCACGTCGAGGGCCCCGCGGAAGATGTAGGGGAAGCCCAGGACGTTGTTCACCTGGTTCGGGTAATCGGAACGGCCGGTGGCCATGATCACGTCGCTGCGCGCCGCCTTGGCGTCCGGGTAGCTGATCTCCGGGTCCGGGTTGGCGAGCGCGAAGACGATGGGGTCGCTGGCCATGGAGCGGACCATGTCCTGCGTCATGAGACCCTTTGCGGAGCAGCCCAGGAAGACGTCGGCGCCCTTCAGGGCGTCCTCGAGCGTCCGGGCCTTGGTGTCGGCCAGGAACTCCGCCTTGTACTCGTTCATGCCCTCGGTGCGTCCCCTGTAGACGACCCCCTTGGTGTCGACCAGGAGCACGTTCTCCTTCTTCACTCCCAGTTTCAGGTAGAACTTGGTGCAGGCGATGGCCGAGGCGCCGGCGCCGGAGACGACGACCTTCAGCTTGTCGAGCTTCTTTCCGGCCAGCTCGGCGGCGTTGAGCAGCGCGGCGCCGGAGATGATGGCGGTCCCGTGCTGGTCGTCGTGGAAGACCGGGATGTTCATCTCCCGCTTGAGCCGCTCCTCGATGACGAAGCACTCCGGGGCCTTCACGTCCTCGAGGTTGATCCCGCCGAAGGTGGGCTCGAGCGCCTTCACCACCTCGCAGAAGCGATCGATCTCCTTGGCCTCGATCTCCAGGTCGAAGACGTCGATGTCGGCGAACTTCTTGAAGAGGACGCCCTTGCCCTCCATGACCGGCTTGCCGGCGGCGGCGCCGATGTCGCCCAGGCCGAGCACGGCGGTGCCGTTCGAGATCACCGCGACCAGGTTCCCTCGCGCGGTGTAGGCGTAGGAGAGATCCGGGTCCCTCTCGATCTCGAGACAGGGCTCGGCGACGCCGGGGCTGTAGGCCAGCGACAGGTCGCGCGCGGTGGCGCAGGGCTTCGTCGGGACCACCTCGATCTTCCCGGGGCGACCCATGGAGTGGTAGGCGAGCGCCTCCTCCTTGCGGATCTTCTTCTTCGGGGTCTCGAGGTTCTTGGGGGGCGAAAAATCGGTGGCCATCGGTGCTCCCTCTGGTCAGTGGAGGCAGCACACAACTCCGTTCCTGCTGACCTGTCAACGAAAGAAAATGACGCGACGCATAAATGTAAAACCTGTAAAGACGGACTTTGCTCAGGTGGACCGAAGCCGGACGGGCGTCGGATCGACGGGCCTTCCGTGCGCGGCGAGAACCTCGGCGACGGCCTCGGCGACGGTGACCACGATGTCCGTGCAGAAGGAGAGCCTCTGCCCGGATCCGAATTCGGCGAACTGCCCGGTGAGGTCGTTGCAGACGAGCGTGGCGCTCTTCCCTCGGTTCACCCGGGCGCGCACCGTCGCGAGGTACTGCCCCATCGCCTCGCGCAGCGCGGGGGTCACCTGGCCGGTCGGATCGGGGTCGCCGAGCAGCTCGCCGAGGACGAGCTGGCCGGCCATGACCGCGCCGCAGAGACCTTCGCCGGTGACGCCGCCCTTGCGCAGCGCCTGGTACGGGCGAGTGGGCAAGGAGAAGGTCTCGGCCAGCGCGATGCCGCAGCTGTGGTGCGGAACGTCCTTTCCCTCGTAGAGGACGCGGGCCTTCTCGCGCACGCGCTGCACGACGTCCTGAAATCTCTCGTCCATTCCTGCCTCCCGCGCGATTCTACCGGCGCGTGCCTCCCCGGAGTAGATTGCAGCGCCGTGAGCCCACTTCGCATCGCCATGGTCATCGACGCCTGGGACGACGCGAACAACGGCGCGGTCGTCTCGACCCGCCGGTTCGCCGATCTCCTCCGGGAACGGGGCCACACCGTGGAGGTCCTCGCCACCGGCGTGCCCGCGCCGGGCAAGATCCTGCTCAAGTCCTTCGTCATCCCCACGCCGGGCAACATCATGGAGAAGATGCGGCTGCCCTTCGCCTGGCCCGACCGGCGAATCCTGGACGAGACGCTCGGGCGCCAGGACGTGATCCACAACCAGTTCCCGTTTTATCTGGGGATCAAGGCCATCGGCGTGGCCCGGAAGGCCGGGGTGCCGGTGGTCTCGACCTTTCACGTCCAGGCCGAGCACCTGCTTCACAACGTGGGGGTGCGCAGCCCGACGCTCGTGGACTGGACGTACCGCTTCTTCCTCCGCACCACCTACAACCGATCCGACGCCGTGCTCTGCCCGAGCGCGTTCGCCGAGAGGGAGCTTCGCCGCTACGGGCTCCGCGTGCCCTCGGCCGTGATCTCGAACGGCGTCCCCCCCGAGTACCGGCCGCTGCCCCGCGAGGAGTGCGAGCGGTTCGAGGGGAAGTTCACCATCCTGTCGGTGGGGCGCCTGGCCAGGGAGAAGCGGCACGACCTCCTGATCGAGGCCATCCGCAAGTCGCGCCACGAAGGGCGCATCCAGCTCGTCATCCTCGGGGACGGGCCGCAGAAGGCGCGGCTCGAGGAGCTCGGGAAGGTGCTCACCCACGCGCCGGTATTCCGGTGGCTCAAGCCGCACGAGCTCATCCGCTACTACGGCGGTGCCGACCTCTGCGTCCACGCGGCCGACGTCGAGGTCGAGTGCATGTCGGTGCTCGAGGCCATGGCCTGCGGCCTGCCCTGCGTCATCGCCCGCTCCCCGCTCAGCGCCACCTCGCAGTTCGCCCTGTCCGACGACTTCCTCTTCGAGGCCGGCTCGCGAGAGGAGCTCACCGCGCGGATCGACCGGTGGATCGACGACCCGGCCGGGCTCGAGCGCGCGCGCGAAGGCTACCGCGAGGCGGCCCAGCGCTACCGGGTCGAGGCCTCGGTGGACAAGCTCGTCGAGCTCTACCGGCAGGTCATCGCCGGCCGGGCTGAGGCCGGCACCCGGCCCGCCTGATCCGGGAGGCGCGCCGGATCCCTCACTGGAGGAGGTAGATCAGGCGGTAGCGGATCCCCCCGGTCGCGTTCGGCACGGCGACGGGCCAGCCCTTCAGCACGTGTCGCGCGCATTCCACGAGCTCGCGGGTCGACGTCCCGAGCGACTCGACCTCCGTGTCGACGACGTCGAGCCCGCCCGCACGCGACTCGAGCCGGAGCACCAGCACCGCCGGGCCGGTGGGAAGCTCGTCCGGCCCGTACTTCGGCGCGGGCCGGCTCGCGAGGAGCCGCGTGTCCTCCTCGAAGCAGGTGTCCATCGTGTCGCGCGCCGACTTCAGCGCCGCGTTCACCGGCGCCGCGAGACCCGGGCCGAGGTCGAAGAGCCTTGCCGCGGTCGGCACCTGGTCCCAGGCGACGCTCGCCGCGGCGTGCGGCCGCCCGCCGATGCGGGGCGGCGACACGGGCGGCTCGGAGGCCGAGGGCAGTGGCGCGGGTGCACCCGGTGGCTGGGGAACGAGCGCTGGCGGGGCGGCCGTCGTTGCGTCCGGCCCGCCGGGCCCGGCGGCCATCGGGGCAGGGGATCCACCGAGCCAGAGGATGAGCGCCACGGCCACCGCACCGAGGAAGGCGATGCCGGCGCCGCCGATCAGGATGAGCCTCCGGGGACCCATTCTGGATTTCTAACGCGGGCCGGTTGCCGGTGCCGCCGGAGGTCCGGGAGGAAGGACAGGTGGTGCGCGCTTCAAGAACGCGTCGGCCTCCGCCAGCGCCGCCTCGAGCGCGTCCGCCAGCGGCCCTATCTTCGCCGCGAACGGTGCCAGCGCGTCGACGCAGTCCCGCGCCTCGGAGCGCATCGCGGGCATCTCGGCCGCGAACGCGGGGTCGTCGGGGAGTGCCATGCGCTGGTCGAGGTGGAGCAGGGTGTACTTGCAGGTCCGGACGCGGAGCCCCTGCTTCGGGATGGCCAGGTCGACCTCGGTCGCGGCGGCCTCGATCCGGGCCCGGGTCCGGCGGGCGCGATCGGCATCGGAAGGAGCCCCGCTCTTCGCCTTTTCGTCCAGCGACTCGTAGTACCTGCCGTAGCGGAGCCGGTAGGACGCCTGGACGACCCGGGCCATGTGCACCACCGACGCGTTCTGAGCGTCCCGCAGTGCGTTCCAGAGCGCCACGTCCTCCGGCGATCCCGGTGGCGCCTTGTCCCACTCCCGCGACGGCGCGGCTTCGGGCGCGGCCGCCGGCGCCGCGGACGGGTCGGCACCGGGGGATGCGAGGCACAGCACGAGGACCATCGGAATGACGTTCACAGCCAGACCTCCCAGGGGTTGCGGCTCATCGCGAAGGCTTCCACACGTATCGTCCCGAAGTGTCGACGTAACCGAGCCAGGTTCCATTCCCGGCGAGGTGGGGCGCGCCGCCGGCCCCCACCGCGGCGAGGCCGTTCTCGAAGTCCTCGGCCGAGTCGAAGGGCGGCGACGCCTCTGGGCCGATCACGACCATCTTGCCGGTGCGGTCGATGAAGGCGACTCGTTCGCCGTCGAAGGCGTCCTCCGCGAGGTCCACGCGGGCAAGACCGTCGGAGAACCGGTGACACGCGTGGAACCGGGCGGGGATCGCGAGCACGCCAGTCCGGTCGACGTAGCCGCAGCGCCCGGTCTCGAGCGTCACCGGGGCCAGGCCGCCCGAGAAGTCCCCGGCGCGCTCGAACCTGGGCTGGATGACACCCCGGCCGCGCGCGTCGATGAATCCCCACTGGCCGCCGAGGCGAACTGCGATGAGCCCCTCGGACATGTTCCCGCAGCCCTCCCACTCGCCCGGGATGGCCGTTCCATCGGGCTGGCGGAGCGCGACCCGCTGGCGCCCCATCCCCATCGCGAGGGAGATGCACGCGACGCCGCCCTTCACCGGGCCCGAAGCCATGAACCCGTACCCGACCGCGCCGCGCCCGTTCGGCTGGATGTAGCCGCAGCCGTCCGTGTCGCACGCCATCGCGAAGCCCTCGGAGAAATCGTCCGCGGTGGCGTAGCGCGCGGGGATCGCGAGCTTGCCGGTCCGGTCCATGTAGCCGTACCGCTGTCCGACGCGCACGACCGCGAGGCCGGACGAGAACGGACGGTGAATGACGCCCACGGGCGCGAACTCCGGGACGAGCGCGATCTTCCCCGTCGCGTCGACGTAGCCCTGCACCGCGCCGTCCTGGACGGCGGCGAGGCCGTCCGAGAACCGATCCGCCCGCTCGAAACGCGGCGTGATCGCCACGTGCCCCGATCGATCGACGTAACCCCACTTCCCGTCGCGGAGGATCCGGAAGAGTGGCCCAGGATCGGAGGCGATGGCGGCACTGGCGGCGAGCGCCAGGACCGCGGCAGCGATTGCGCGCATTCTCGAGCTTTCTCCCTCCACAGGGTCCGGTGCGAGCAAGAGATGTTGATCCACGACGCTGCCGCGGTCAATCAAG
>Ga0315275_10005697_pt1 | contig 11825 bp, 11 predicted proteins | sample YL17G03_0_MG_FD_205557 | JGI IMG/M metagenome (GOLD analysis project Ga0315275, IMG submission 205557) | Sediment microbial communities from Yellowstone Lake, YNP, Wyoming, USA - YL17G03_0 | ecosystem: Environmental > Aquatic > Freshwater > Lake > Sediment | place: USA: Wyoming | collected... | reverse complement strand
TGAGAGCTTTGAAAGGCCGGACTTTGATGACTTTGCGAGCGGGCTTGGCCGCAAAGACCTGCTCCTGCTTGGTGAACGGGTTGATGCCATTCCGTTCGGGGGTGGCCGGCTTATGAATGACTATGATCTTTATCAGACCCGGCAAAGCAAAGACGCCAGGGCCTTTCTTGCCCACGGCATCCTTGATCTGGTCTGAAAGGGCATCGAACACCGATGCCACCTGCTTGCGGGAAAGCTGCGTGGCCTCGGCGATGTTGGACAGAATCTCACTTTTCGTTGCGGGTTTGGTACTCGTTGCCATTATGCTGCTCCTTAGTCTGGGATATTCCAATATAACATAGTATATTCTTGCTCAGCTACACCGCTAAGACTGATTTTCAATAGAATATCAAACCTATTTTGAAAAGTCGAGAATTTTAACTTTATCGCGAGGTAAATAAATGGTTTTCACCCCACTCTCACCACCGCCTCCATCGCCTTCTGCTGGTCGAGCTCGGCGTAGACCTCGGTTATTGCCGCCGACCTGTGACCGAGAATTATTCTGGCCGTTTCCAGTCCAAACTCTTTACGCAGGAACGTGGCTGCGTTGTGGCGAAGTTGGTGGGGATGCCAATGATATTGTTTGTACCACGTCTTGAGTTCGGCCTTTTCCTTTTTAGATAGGCGCTTGCGCCATTCTCTTTTTGTCTCGCCACTCCACTGCCTCAGATGCTCCGGCGCAGGAAATGCTCTTTCAATTGCCCGTGTTATTGCAAGACGATACGCTGCCACATCGTAACAGACTCCCAGCTTCCATTTGGGATTATCTTTCTTGAACCTGCCGGGTTTGTTTAAAGGCGTTACTCGCTCAGCATGGAGTTTGGCCATCCGCTCGGCATTTGCCTCAATAGGTGAGAAACAATATGTTTCGGGGTCGCGGAATAAAAACGGCATTAATATTTCCTGCGACCTTGGTCCAAGGTATATTTTTCGGTCATGGCCGTGATGGGCGGTCTTATGTGCGGTAGGAGAGCAGACCCATATTTTGCCGCTACGGTCTATATCACATGGTCGCATCTTTAGTATCTCACTGGGCCGTGCAGCAGTAAGAAGCTGTAATTGGATTATGGTCCAAATGTGACGGCTCACATACTGCTTGATGGCATCGATATGCTCCTGCAGCGCTGGTTTGGTTGGTTCGGTTTCACGAGCATCGCTGCGTCCCATGCGAAGGCCAGGAACTGTTACAAGAGCCTGATAAACAGAGCTTTGCAAAAGCTCTTGAGAGACTGCCCATTTGAATAGCATCTTGATGCGGCTTAGAGACCGATTGACGTTATTACGGCACCAGCCGATTTCAACCATGTTCTGCTGGACAGCCCGCAAACAGCGAGGACCAAATGAGGCGGCTGCGGTATTGGCATATAACTTTGATAAAGGTCGAAATGCGTATCGCAGGCTATCCAGCTCGGTGGTAGGCTTGCCATCCGGGCTGCGATAATAGTTTTCGGCGTGAACCCAAAAGCGGGCAAGTATCTCATTGAGTGTAATATCAGCGCCTTCAACGGCAACTTGCTTACCGCACGATAGCCATTCGGCAACGGTCTTGTGATAATTCTCCATCACCTCTTCGGTGCCGTACCTGCCAAAGTAAATGGCATGTCCATTGAGAACAACATAAGCCTGGTCGGTTGCCTTGTGGTGGCGGAGTTTTGGGGTGGTTTCTACGGTTTTCACGGGCATCTCCTTTCAAAAAGAGTAGTACTACTGCTTTTTTAATAAGAGTTACAGCCGCGCTACCGCATGGTAGGTATTCGTAAGTCCCGAATTCAGCGTAACTTACAACAGTGGAGCCAACAGGGATCGAACCTGCAACCTCTTGCATGCCATGCAAGCGCTCTCCCAACTGAGCTATGGCCCCGTTTGATGCAATATTAACAAAACACACCTGCTTTTGCAAGGCAAAAAGACATATACTCAACCCTTGTGCCTTTTCAGCCAGTCTTTGACCCAATTTGTCGCCTGTTGTTTTGTCGCAATCCTTTCAGAAAGCTGCTCAATATAAAGCTCTCGGCCAACATGCCCGACCTGAGGGCCAGGCTTTGCGCCAAGCCTGATAAGTTCATAGCCGTTTAAAATTGGTTTGGGCTTCAATTCTTTGCCGGCAAGGGCTTTTGCTCTTTTCCGAACCGCCAAAATCGCCGACGCGCTCCTGCCTTGTGCCCTTTGAATCGCCTTTTGCAGCCGGCACAAATCCTCAAAATATGGCTCTGCTGCAATCAGTTTTAATTGCGCAAGAGATAATTCACCGAGTAAAAAGTCCCTTTTTTTAAGCAGAAAGTTTATGTGCTTAAGCTGATTTCGGCTCAGCTTGAGAATTTCCAGATTTTCCAGCGCCTCGTTGGTCTGACAATCCGCAAAAAGAGCAGCCGCGGCAAGTTCAAACGTTATTTCCTTCGGTAGAAATTCAAAAATCTTCTCTGCGAATTCAGCCGCTGATTTATTTCTAAAAACCGCAAAAACCTGTTCCGCAAGACCGGTTGATATAAGTAATTTAACGCCCCTGACCCGATTTGCCGCCGCACATAGCGATTCAAGCTCCATCGCTATTCTTTCGCCGCTGATTTTAGTAATATTGCCGGAGTATTTTTTAACCGCGTTTAAAGTATTTTTCTCAATTTCAAAATCAAGCTGAGCCGCGAAACGAACAGCCCTCAGCATCCTCAGATAATCTTCGCTGAATCTTTCATCAGGTTTGCCTATCGTTCTGATGATTTTCTTTTTTAAATCGTCTTTGCCGCCGACATAATCTATCACCTCTTTTTTCAGCGAGTCATAAAACATACCATTAATTGTAAAATCTCTTCGCTGGGCATCTTCTTTCGCGGATGTAAAACTCACCTTATCCGGCCGTCTGCCGTCGGTATAACCTGTCTCAGCCCTGAAAGTCGCTGCTTCGACCTGCTCACTATCCATCATCACAATTATTACGCCGAATTTCGCGCCGACTTTGATAGTCCGGCGAAAAATTTTGCAAATCTCGGCAGGAGTTGCATTGGTAACCACGTCATAATCCTTTGGCTTTTTGCCAAGGAGCATATCGCGGACACAACCGCCTGCAAGAAGAGCCTCAAAACCTGCTTTATGCAAACTGCGAATTATCTGTATTGCCGCTTGTTTGTTCGTCATTTTTCAACGCCAAAAAAGTTACCGCCATCGAACTCCAGATTCTTCTGTCAATTATCCCTAAAGAGCCGTAACTGTCGAGAAGATTTACTCTTTTTTCTGTTCTTACTATGACTAACCCATCTTCAGTTATCTGTTCAGCCAAAAGAGTCAATAAACCGGCTAATCGGGAGCTTGTGTTCGTTCCTCGACTCATTTCATAAGGCGGGTCAACAAAAACAAGAGAACATTTCTGCACGCCTGCCGCTGGCGCTCCGACTTTAAATGCGTTCGCGCAAACCACCCGTGATTGTGCGACAAAACCCGCCTTTGCGATATTCATTCTGAGAATCTCAATCGCTCTTCTGTCCATATCGACAAAGATGGCCTCTTTCGCTCCCCTGCTTATCGCCTCAAGTCCGAACGACCCTGTCCCGCAGAACAAATCCGCGACAAGCCTGTCCTCTATAAGATTGTATTTGTACAGTACATCGAAGATGGACTCTTTGACGCGGTCGGTTATCGGCCGAGTTCTATCGCCCTTCGGTGATAAAATAGTCATTCCCTTTTTTGTACCGGAAATTATTCGCAAAACCTTATCTCGACAATTTAAGCGCTATTTTCGCTGACAGCCTTGTCAACCAGTACTGTAATAAAATCATGGCACAGACTCCAAAAAAGATTATGCCGACAAAACCAGCAGTATCTATGGAAAGCTTCAGACCAAACAGTGCTTTGAAGAAAACCTCAAAATCTTTCCCACTAACCCGGCCGGCAAGCCCCCACAGCACCATCAAACAACATACAATTAACATAATCACTGCCGTGAATATCGCGGTTTTTTTAACATTACGCTTATATTCCGCTTCATCCGCTCCTGCATTGTACATCCTTCGGACGATATAAACTCCTGCCGCAATACCCAGAATATAATTAAACAGGGGTATCCCCATACCAAACCCAATCGCTAATATTGAGTAATAAACATAAAGTGCCGCAAGTATCTTATTGCTTAATTTATATGCATTTTTGACCCAACGTTCCAAAAAAATTGACGCGACACCCAGCCCGACTGCCAGTCCTGACAATGCCGCTGTCGAAACAACTTTTTCGCTGAAACCCAACGCAGCGGTTGTAAACCAGGCTCCCACAAAACAAAATGATATTGGCGCCGGGGCAAAAACCAACCCTAAAACAAATGCCTTAAGTTTCTTCATAACATCACCAGCTTTAGATTAACTCTGCCTGAAGTCCCAAATCGGAAATCATCTTCAAGTCCTGTTCAACTGCCCTGCCGGCCGTTGTAAGATAATTACCGCTGAGTATCGAAGTAGCGCCTGCATAAAACATCCAGCTTTGCATATCGCGAAGATTCAAAACTCTGCCGCCGGCGACTTTTATGCCAGTCTTTGGCAGTATAAACCTGTACAAAGCAATCAGACGCAAAATTTCTCTCGGCTGCATTGTCGCCAGGCCGCCAAGCGGTGTACCGGCTATAGGATACAGGAAATTCATCGGCACCATATCAACGCCAAGCTCTCTTATTTGCAGCGCCATATCTATTCTATCTGCGTCGCTCTCGCCGATGCCAAAAATTCCGCCGGTACACAAACCAAGACCTGCTTTTTTTGCGCCTTTTACCGTCTCTATGCGTGCATCATAATCGTGCGTTGTTACGATATTCTTAAAATGATTCCTCGAAGTTTCAAGATTATGATTATATCTCGACAGACCCGCTTTAGCCAGCCGCTGTGCCTGTTTATAATCAATTATTCCAAAGCCTCCGCATACGCTGATACCGATTTCGTTTTTGATTTTGGGGATTAGTTTTTCAAGTTTTGCCAGTTCTTTTTCAGAGATGGTTTTGCCGCTGTAAACTATGCCGAAGTGCGGAACGCCTTTTTGTTTCGCTTCTCTTGCGGCATCGAGGATTTGTTCGTCCGTAAGGGTTTTAGTCTCTTGAAAAGCAGTTTCATATCTTGAAGATTGTGCGCAGAATTTGCAATCCTGACTGCAGCCGCCGAGTCTGCCGGGCACTATCGAGCATATTTTAACTTTATTGCCGAAGTTTTTCTGGCGAATTTGATTGGCCCAGTACAATAAATCCCACAGGCCGTCATCAATAGAAAACAAATACTCTATTTCGTTTCTTTCGATAAGACTGCCGTTCAACACTTTTTCTGCAATATCAGCAATTCTTTCATTCATCCCGCACCTTCTTCTTATTCTTTATTATTTAAGCTTGTTGTAATTCTATTTTTTAACTGACTATATGCTTTTCCAAAATATTTTAGAGATTTCTCTCGTTTCCTGGCATCTTCCAATGAGATATAGCTTTCGTAATATATCAATATCCATGGCAGATATTTCTTGGTATATTTAACAAGATCAGCATTGTGTTCTTTTAATTCCTGCTCTATATCTTTGGTATACCCAACATATAAACTATTATTTTTTCGACTTTTCAAAAGATATACGTGATACATAATCGTATTCATATAATTGAATATTTAGAAGGTGCGAGATTCTTCCCGCACCTTCTTTAATTCCGTTTTTAACTTCGCTATATTCCATATATAAATCTTTAAGTCCTTAAAAGCCTTGTATAATTCACTGAATATTTAGAAGGTGCGGGATTCACAATCGCGCCTTCCTGCAAATCAGTTCATTAAGCCTGATGGAGTGATTCTTAAAATACTCGGCGGACAAATGCACGGTTTTCCATTTTTTGCTGCGGACAGTTTGTCCTTTTTTATAATCTTCAAGTGTAACAGCTATAAAGACATACCTTTTGTCGCGACATTCAAAAATTTCTCTGCCGTCGGCATCGACATCGATATTCTCAAGATTATACACGAAAATAAACAGGCCCTGATATTTTTTACCAAAAATTTCAACCCAGTTTTCAATGCCCCGGACGTCCTCAACTGTCACCCAGTTCGGCAGGCTTCCAAAGGCAGTAAAGGCTTTCGACGTGAATCTTCGCCCCTTTATTTCCGCGATATAGGCCTTTGAATCCTGTGTATAAAAAAGGAAGTCAAAGCTTTTGATTTTGCTTCTGGAAAATGCAGCCCTTTTCTGCTGGTCAATGGCAAGATATTGAATTCCATTATCCTTGAGCCAGCTTTCAAAAGCCTTTTCATAATGGTTACCAGCCGCATCCCTCATCGAACTTACCCAAGCCGGCCTAAAAATTCCCGCGCTAATACGGCCTGCTGAGTACCATTGCTCATATCCTTTATTATCAGCTGCCCGGCCTGCGTAAACTCCCGGCTGATTATAATACATCTGGCCGCAGCGCAATCAGAGGCCTGTTTGAGCTGTTTGCTCAATGAGCCGCCCTTGTAGCTGAAATCGGCCCGAATTGCCGCCCTGCGGAGTTTCGCAATCAGTTTTATCGCTTCGTTCTGCAAAGCCTCCTCAGCGAAAGCCACAAAATATTCTAAGCCGTAATCCTGCATCAGACTTTTGAAAAGACCTTTTTCCTCGAGAACAATGCCAAGGACGCAGTCGCCCATGCCGAAGCCGGTGGCGCCGATTTTCGGCCCGCCTAAATCGGCAAGCAGATTGTCGTATCTGCCGCCGCCGCAGATTGCCCGCAACTGCTCCGACCTGCCCGCCGAGGCGGGTTTGTCGTAAATCTCGAATACTATGCCTGTATAATAGGCAAGGCCTCTTACAACGCTTATATCAAACCGGCAAAATTCGCAAATACCCATCAAATAAAGATACTCAAAAAGTTTCTTAAGTTCTCCAATCGCCTCTTTTGCATTTTTGTCGGCCCCTGCAAAATCTTCAAGCTGCTCCAAAGATTCAACAGACATAAGTTTAATCACCTGCTGTCTTTTTGCTTTGTCGGCGATTGTCTCTTCGAGCATTTTTTCAAAAGTCTCCGGCGGAATCTTGTTTTTCTTATCGAGGACGGCATACACCTTTTCAAGTTGTGTTTTTTCTATACCGAAACACTCGAGCAGCGCAGCAATAAGTTTCCTGCTTGAAATTTTGACAACCACATCGCTGCTTGTAAGCCCTATCTGAATAAGGTAATCAACCGCACAGAAAATTACCTCTGCATCTGCCAGACAGTCATCAATGCCGATTATATCAATATTCCACTGGAAAAATTCTCTAAGTCTCCCCTTTTGAGGTCTCTCAGCCCGGCACAATCTCGGCACCGAAAACCACTTTAACGGCCGGGGCAGCGTATTGATTCTCTGATTGACCATCCGGGCAAGGGTAGGTGTAATTTCAGGCCGGATTGCCAGCATTCTGCCGCCGCGGTCCTCGAATGCGAAAAGCTGCGAGGCTATTTCATCGCCGCTTTTGAGTTGGTACATTGCAAGATATTCGAAAATCGGCCCGTCATATTCGACAAAACCGTTGCGCAGCGACACCTGCTTCCAGAGGTCGGCTATAAAGTTGCGTTTAGCCATATCCTCAGGATAAAAATCTCTTGTCCCTTTTACTGATTGAATTTCCATATAATTTACCTGCAAAGATTTGTAATTATAGAGAAATTAACCAGTTCCGTCAACAAACTCTATGCTGACAATAATTTAACGCAGATACGCCAAAATCGGCACCCTTTGCCAGAAAAGCCCAACATCCATATTGACAATAACTTATATTTGCGTAGAATAAATGTTTTACAAATCAGCCTGAGCCTTTGCGGCAGGCCTTAGCCCGCAGGTGTAACTTGTTGTAACCATTTCCGCTGTAAGCGGTTATGAAGCGGAGCAACCGATGGCCGACAATAAACAACCCATCGACAGCCATGTACATCTGGAGGTGGAACCGGAGATAAATAGATACTTCAAGGCCGCTATAAAGGCACAAGCAAGTGATTTGCATTTGAAGGTCGGCCAGCCGCCGAAACTGCGGCTTAACGAGGGCATAAGAAGCACAACAGCCGAGGCCCTTACCCAAGAGAAGATTGAAAAACTGGTTTTTGAAATTTTAAGTGAGAAACAAAAACAGTTCTTTCTGGAGACCGGCGGCATTGACTTCGCTTATGAAGTCAGCCAGACCGACAGATTCAGAGTGAATGTCTTCAGACAAAGGTCCAAAATCAGTGTGGCAGCAAGGAGAATAACATCGCAGATTCCGCCGTTTGAAAGCCTTCATCTGCCGTCTGCCATCAAGACTATCGCCGATAAATCATACGAAGGTCTTATTCTCGTAACGGGCCCTGCAAGCTGCGGCAAAAGCACTACAATTTCAGCGATGATAGACTATATCAATCAAACTCGTTCCTGTCATATAATTACCATTGAAGACCCGCTTGAATTTGTCTATACCGACAAAAAAGCTATAGTTTCACAGAGAGAAATCGGGATTGATGTCAGGGACTACGAAGGCGCGTTAAACTCATTGACCAGACAGGACCCTGACGTGGTTCTAATTGCCGAAATGCGAGACAAGGAAACCCTTGCGGCAGCTGTAACAGCCGCAGAAACAGGCCAACTGGTTTTCAGTACGATGCACTCCGGCAGCGCAACACAAACCATACAGAGAATCGTCGATTTGTTCCCGCAGGCAGAAAGAGCTCTTGCCAGACAGGCATTCGCTCAAGCCTGCAGGGCTATTATAAGCCAGTTTCTCATACCCGGCCTTAAAAAAGACATGCCGATGGTTCCCGCAGTTGAAATACTCACCTCTAACCCGGTTGTCAAACAGCATATAGCCGAAGGACGTGAAGCCGAGCTTAGCAACGTCATAAGGACGAGCCAAAGTGAGGGAATGCAGAGCTTTACCGAAAGCCTCAGGGCGCTGGTCGAAGAAGAATGGATTGACCTGAAGGTGGCGCTGCAGTATGCGCCTAACGTCGAAGAACTGAAAATGGCTCTTAAAGGAATAAGGCGGAGCGGTTGATGCCGACAATTACAGCGACAATACAGATGGGGGGATATATCTCGATTTTCAAGCTTGTTGTTTTTGTAATCGGCCTTTTTGTATGGCTTCCCCTGCTGAGCTGGGTCAACAAAGATGCCAAAAAGGTGCGTACGAAGGTACAGGACTGGACGATGGCGGTTTTTCTGGCCGGTGCCATAGGTTCGCTCGTCTGGCTGCTGATTCCGCTTTTTGTCATCGGTCTGCTGATTTACATAATTGCAGTGGGAACTATTGCTATAATATACATTATGCACCGCAACAGCCTTGTGGACGAATATCAAAAAGTTCTGACAGCCGAGCACATAAAGGGACTGTTCACCAACCAGCAAAAGCAGGTCGAAAAAATAAACAAAGGGCTCATCTTTGTAACGGCAAACAAGAACAAGGTTCCGCCGCCGGAGCCGAAGACGCCGGAATTTTACGGCTTTAAAACCGCACAGGAATTTTTCGACGATGCCGTCCAGAGACGAGCAAGCGATGTCGCCCTGATACCGGCGGCACAGCAGTATCAGGTACAATTTGTCATTGACGGCATGGTTGAAAAACAGCAGCCCAGAGGAAGAGAAGAAATCGAATACTTCATAAGATATCTAAAACATCTTGCAGACCTTGATGTGGAGGAAAAACGCAAGCCTCAGACCGGCAGATTTACCGTACAGAAGGCCGGTCAACCGTATGAATGGGAACTTGTTACGGCAGGCACAACAGCCGGCGAACAGGCAAGACTTAAATTGCTTGCGGCACATAACATTCTTAAGCTGACTGATTTAGGACTTACGCCCGAGCAGCTTGAACAATTTCAGAATCTCAACACCGGCCCCAAGGGCGTCTTTATTATATCAGGACCGAAAAAAAATGGCGTAACTTCAACTTTCTATGCCCTTATACGCAATCATGACCCATTTATGAACAATATAAACATCCTCGAAAAACAGCCTATCGGCGAACTGCCCAACATTACCCAGGTTGTTTATTCATTAAGCGACACGGGAACAACATCCTACGCAAGGCGATTTCAGTCGATACTTCGAACTGCCCCGGATATCGTCGGCGTTGAACACTGCGAGGAGGATAAAGACATTGCCAGACTGGCCTGTTCGGCGGCAAAGGACAACAAGATGGCCTATGTAACCATGGAGGCAACAAGTGTCATCGATGCAATAGGCAAGTGGATGAATCTCGTAGCCGACAAAAATCCGGCTATCGACTATCTGGTTGGTATAAGTAATCAGCGACTTGTAAGAAAACTGTGCGAGAAGTGCAGGGAACCTTATGAGCCCAACAGGGAAATGCTGAGAAAATTTAATATCCCTGCCGACAAGATAAAACAATTTTATCGTCCCGGTGAGGCACAGTACGACAAACGTGGTAAACCGAAAGTATGCGAGCACTGCCAGGGGACAGGCTTCTTCGGAAGAGAAGCAATATTTGAGTTCATTTTCCTGACCGACGAAATCAGAAAACTGCTCAAACAGGCCAGAAGCAAGACGGATATCGCCAACATCTTCAGACATGCGAGAATGCTGTACCTGCAGGAACAGGCGATACGAAAGGTGGCGGCAGGCTCAACATCAATAAACGAAGTTATCCGCACTATGTCAGGACCGCAGGACGCTGGAAAAAAGAAACCTGAAACGACAGAATAACGGAGAAAAAACAGTGGCTGAATTAGCCGTAATTGTGATTATACTTGCAACCGTCGCTTTTATTTACCTTAAAGGCAGTGTTATCAAAGCATTTCTGCTTCTGATAAACACGCTGGTTGCCGCGACAATTGCTTTTGCATACTTTGAAATTCTGGGACAACTGATAATAGGCTATGATATGCTGGTCAAATGGGCCCTTGCAGCCACTTTAATACTGATTTTTGCGATTGTTCTGGCAATATTAAATGCCATCGGCGGCAAGCTGGTGCCAGCAGATATATACTTCGGCGATTTTGCCGACAGGATTATCAGGGCTCTGCTGGCAGTATTCGCAGGCCTTGCCATTGCAGGAGTTATCTTAACCGCAGTTGCAATGATGCCCATCGGCATAAAATGGCCTTATGAACGCTTCAGCGCTACTGTCAACAATCCGACAGAACCCGAAAAAACCCTGATTTTGAGCGCCGACGGCTTTATCACAAGTGTTTCCTCCTGGCTGAGCCGAGGCTCAATGAGCGGCCAAAAAAGTCTTGCGGTATTTCACCCTGATTTTCTTAATGAAATTTATCTTAACCGAATCGGGACTAATGAGGAAAATCAGGCTGTCGCAGGCCAGTCTGCCCTTTCAATCGAGGCTGCATGGACCCCGCAGACAGAGCTTGTCTCGGCTTTGGACAATCAGCCGATGAGCGAAAGTTCACGAGGAAAGGCAGTTATCGTCAGAGCCCGCACAAACGGCGCCTTTTCAATGTCCCAAGTGAGATTGGTGTGCAAAGAAAGCGATTCTGCCGGCAATTTGACCGGCAGCGGCGAAGTTATCTGGCCGGTCGGGTACATCACGAGAGAAAATATTGTCGACCGAAAAAACCTTTCCGAAAAGGTTACATTGAGCCAGCTTGATTTTGTCTTTTACATATCTACAGATACTGTGCCTGTAATGCTGCAGTACAAACAGAACGCCGTCGCCCCTGTCGGCAGACTGATAAGCAGCCAAACCCCCTCATCATCAGCTCCGACACAACCACAATAGCTAACCCAAGTTCCGCAGTTAGGGGTATAAATCGTTGATTTTGGCTTAAAAACGATGAAAGTTTTCACTACATTTTTTTCAAAATCTTGTTTGTCGGCGGCAGATTTTTCGGC
>Ga0315275_10005695_pt1 | contig 11831 bp, 9 predicted proteins | sample YL17G03_0_MG_FD_205557 | JGI IMG/M metagenome (GOLD analysis project Ga0315275, IMG submission 205557) | Sediment microbial communities from Yellowstone Lake, YNP, Wyoming, USA - YL17G03_0 | ecosystem: Environmental > Aquatic > Freshwater > Lake > Sediment | place: USA: Wyoming | collected... | reverse complement strand
TATCGTTTTCTATTCCGGTAGGGAATTATTTGATACAAGCGTCGTCCGATGGGAAGAGCATTGGGGAGAAACACGTAGATGTGTTGAGGAATGAAACCACGGAACTTGTGACGATCATAGAACCGGTATATCCGTTGATTACGACGATCGTGGCGCTCCTCCTAACAGGAGGTGGGATCATTCTGTTTTTTTTAAAAAAATGCACTCTTGCTTCCTTCTTGAAACTATGTGGCGTTTCACTTTGTATCGTCGCAGTGATCATGCCGTGGTGGGGCCTTTCTGGTGTTGCTACAACTCCTGTCGCAAATCGATTGACAAATGCATATCTGACTACTCAAACTATTGTGACGACGACAACAGTTGGAGTCTCTACAGAGTTAGTGCGAGCGAATATTCCTGCTGAATTTTCTCTTTTTCTTTTAGCGGTCTTACTGTTAGTTATTATCACGTGTTGTATTATTCTGGGTAGCATCGTTATTCGGAAGCATAAAAAACTAGCGTTTGGTCTCACTGTTATGAGTATTGTTTTGCTTGTCTGTGCGGTCGGTATATTTACGTATGGGTTCTCTGAATTAAGTGCTGTTGGGTTAGGAAGCTTGCAAGGCTCAGGGACGATTACGGTGCTCCAGCCGCAGAGTGACGAAGATGTGAATCTTTCGGCGACGTGGGGTCTTTCGACAGGGGTTTATCTGACCATCATCGCTATTCTATTAGTCTTTGTTGCTATCGTCCTAGAGAGGATTTCAAAAAGAAAAAATAAACAGAAAAAAGTGAAGATTCTAGATGCGAGCAATCTATGAAAAAAATACTCGCCTTTGGGCTTGTGTTTATTTTTCTTACACTAGGGGATTCGCTTGCAGTACCTGCCCGACAGACCGTACAACCAGATACAGAATGGGATTACACATTGAAATATGGTGATGTTCAAAAGGAAGTGAGACGTCAGTATATCGATGAATCAAATGTTCCCTGGGCTAATGGGTATTCTGGTCAGCAGTTCGTTTCTCAGGTATTAACGATTCATGATGGGTTTCGTGTACCAGAGAAATTTTTTCATTACTGGCAGAATGTGCTCACGCAAGGTCTTGTCAATTATTGGAATTTTACAGAGGATAGTGGTTCTGATTTTGGATGGGTTCTCTATAGTTCAGCTGAATGTACTCAAGAGGATATCTCTATTAAATTAAAAGAACCATTGACGTTGTGGACTTTTGGAACATCTCGTGTTGAATCGACTGCTGCTGCGTCTATTATGAAGTATGATACGACGAGTTTGTTTGCACCGGAAAAGAATGAAAAGGGAAAACCTGAGTGTGAGGGGGAGAACGTTACTGCTACTTTGATTTGTGAAAATTTTAGCACTAAGACAGATCAGGTGAGATTCGATTATTCTCTCCTGATTACGGGATATGGTCTCCTACGTTATCATGATCCTCAAGGTCCATTTCTGGGAGAGGATAACAACGAAAGTTGTACCCTCTTGATAACTCGGAAAGGAACCATGACGTTCGTCAAAGACGCTTCTACGGGAATATGGTACATTATTCAAGATTGTTTCAGGGACCTATGGTACGCTCAAAGCATTACGAGTGGTATGACTATTAATGAGAGTAGTTTTAGCGGGCCACGTGAAGTATATGACTTTGTTCTCTCTGAATTGCCTGAGAGAGTACCATCAATAGTACCAATATTCAATGTCAAAGATTACGGGGCAGTCGGTGATGGTAAAACGTCAGATACCGTTGCGATTAACGCCGCCATCGAAGCGTGTGCTAATCAAAGCGGCGGCATTGTGTACGTCCCACCAGGCATCTATCTCTCAGGTTCTTTGCACATGAAAACTAATGTCACTCTTTATTTAGATTCTGAGGCGGTGCTTCGAGGTACTCGGGATATGACCAAATATGATTCACGAGAAAACAACCCATGGGCCAAGTATCAGGATACTTCACAAAGTTATTGCCATCGAAGTCTCATCTGGGGAGAGAATCTTTCGAATGTCGGTGTTCTTGGTCCAGGGACGATTGATGGAAATGATGCCTTCGAACCTTGGCCTTTTATTAATCGAACATTTCCACCACCATTTGGATGGATTTTGAGCACGATTTTTTATCAGATAAACGATACGATTTTTCAACGTGGTCCGAAACCTCTTGCATTCAAATCCTGTACAAACGTCTTCATCAAAGACATCACGATTACTCATGCCCCAGATGAAGCTATCTTCATTGCAGGGTGCGATAACGTCATCATCATGGGGTATATTGCACGAGAGGTTCGCGTAGATGGCATCGATCCCGTGTGCTGTCACAATGTTACCATTACAGACTGCGAGATCAAATCCCTTGATGATGCGATTGCGATAAAAAGTTCCTATATACTAGGATACAAACGTTCCTGTGAAAATATAACCGTTAAGAACTGTCTTCTCTCTACGTTCATCAATGCATTGAAGATTGGTACGGAGTCGGTGGGTAATTTCCGTAATATTATCTATCGAAATTGTATTGTGTATAATTCACCGAATTTACCGTCGTATGCAGGGATTTCGATTATCTCGGTTGATGGTGGGGTGATTGATAGTGTGACAGCCTCTGATATCACCTTGATACATGTCAATTATCCAATCTTCATTCGGCTAGGGGATCGCCTCCGATCACCAGAAAGCGAATCAGTCGGGAAGATACAAAATATTTCGATAAGTCATCTCACGTCGATTGCAGGAAAGAAAGCATCGAGTATCACAGCTGTTCCCGGGAGTTACGTCGGAGGCAACATTACCTTCCACAATGTCACAATCATTTGCAGAGGTGGTGGTCGAAGGATTTTCACCTATCGGGACATTCCTGAGCTGAGAGAGAGCAATGGAGTATATCCAGATCCACCCTATATTCATCCTGGACCGCCGCCAGCGTACGGATTTTTTTGCCGATATGTTAAGAGGTTATCATTCTTTAATATCCAGTTAGGATTTCAACGACGAGATTTGCGCGCTGCGTTGATTTGTGAAGATATCGACGATCTTTTTCTCTCTGGATTTGAAACAGAACGGGCACCTTTTGGATCTCCTTCGGTAATTATTCGAGAATAACCATTTGTTCGAATAAAACAATAAATTATTAATAACTCTTCATTTTAGCATTATTGATGTCAGAAATAGTAATGGTGAACCCTGCAACAGGTGAGGAACTCGGTGTAAAAAAGACATGGTCAACTCAACATATTTTCGATGCTTACGAAAAAGCCCGGGAGAAGTCCCTCACATTTCGGAAAACAACCATTGAGCAGAGGATGGAAGAAATCAGGAAAATCAAGCGATACATTGTAGACCACATGGAATCCATCGTTGAAGGGTTATCAGCAGATCTTGGAAAAACAAAAAGCGAAGCACTACTCATGGAAATATTCCCCGTCCTTGATTGCATAAAGTATTATGAGAGGAATGCAGAATCTATCCTTTCTGATAAAAAAATCAAGACACCAATTGCCTTGATGGGGAAAAAATCATACGTGTTCTATGAACCTCTCGGTACCGTGCTTATTGTTGCTCCGTGGAACGCTCCGTTCACGCTTTCTCTTGTTCCTATCGTCTCTGCGGTTCTCGCAGGTAATACGGTGATTTACAAACCATCTGAAATAGCTACGTATAGCGGGATGCTCATGGAAAAAATCTTTAAAGAAAGTGGTTTTGAACCCGGTGTTGTCACCTTTGTATATGGAAAAGGAAGCGAGATTGGTGATACGCTCATCGAAGGGAAACCTGATAAAATATTTTTTACGGGGAGCACTGCGACCGGGAAAGTCATCCTGGAGAAAGCAGCGAAATATCTTATACCCGTGGAGCTTGAGCTCGGTGGGAAAGACCCGATGATCGTATTCGAGGATGCAAACCTTGAACGAGCGGTGAACGCAGCGGTATGGGGGAGTCTGTTCAATTGCGGTCAGGTCTGTGTTTCACTTGAGAGGATTTACGTACAGGAGTCGGTGTACGATGAGTTTGTGAAACGAGTCGTGGAGAATGTGAAAAACATAAAACAGGGTTGGGATACAAAAGGAGAGTTCGATATTGGGTGTATGGCATCAGAAGATCAAATTAAAATCGTTGAAGATCATGTGAGTGACGCAGTGAAAAAAGGCGCGAAGATTCTCTCGGGGGGAAAACGAAAAGATAAAACCCTGTTTTTTGAACCAACGGTGATCATGGACGTGAATCATTCTATGAAAATTATGAGAGAGGAAACGTTCGGACCTGTCATTTGTATGATGAAGTTTACTGATGAGGCTGAAGTTGTTCGACTCGCGAATGATTCTATGTATGGGTTAAATGCGAGCGTTTGGACGAAAGATCGAGATAAAGCCGTACAAGTCTCAAGAGCAATCATCACGGGAGGTGTCTCAATCAATAATGCACTTATGGTGCAAGCAAACTTTAACCTTCCCTACGGTGGTGTAAAACAGAGCGGTTTCGGGAGATACCATGGCCCGTATGGCCTCCACACCTTCTCAAACATCAAAGCAGTGATCATCGAGAAAGGGAAGAAAACCAAGGATATTAACTGGTACCCCTTTAGAGCTGATAAATACGAGCGATTCCTTACGACATTTAAAAGTTTATTCTCTGAAAAAACCATAGCGAAACTGAAAGGTCTTCCCTCGATGATGAAACTCATGCGTTCGAAAGAATAGACAGTTCAAAACTCCTTTTTCATCTCATACATCATGCGCTGGTATTCGATTCCTTCTTCAGGGAGTGGATAGACACCACCGAGCATCGAGGATAGAATGAAAATTCTGCAGATTTTTTCTACAGTTTCTGCCACCAAAAATGCTTCTTCTAAATCTTTCCCGCAGCACACTGTTCCGTGGTTCGCGAGAAGCAGAGCATTCTTATCCCCTAATTTTTCGAGGATATTCGAAGCAAGCTCTTGGCTTCCTGGGAGGGCGTAGTCTGAAACAACGAGTTCGCCACCGATCTCTGAGAACATTTCATCGAGGAACACAGGGACGGTTTTCCTGCTTGCGGCAACCGCAAGTGCATATACCGAGTGACTATGTACAATTCCCCCAACATCCGCCCTATTCTTGTAGATCAGCAGGTGAAATGGTGTTTCTGAAGAAGGGTTCCTGCCACTCTCTTCAGCTTCACCAGCAAAATTCACAAGCATAATGTCTTTTGGTTGTATCACCTCATAGGGCACATTGCTCGGCGTAATGAGTATTTTCTCTTTCTTCGGGACACGGCAGCTGATGTTCCCGGAAGTCTCATGCGTTAACCCTCTTCGGTACATGTTCAACCCGACGTCTACAACCTGTTTCCTAAGTTCCTCATACTCCATCTCGTCTCGCCCCCTATGTTTTTCTACAAGTTACCTATTCTACTATACCATTCTTTCCAATTGTTATAACATTTATTATAAATCTCTACTGACCCCTCTTCAGGTGTTACATCTTTTTTAAACTCAACTATTTCTTTTATCGCATCTTCAAAATCATGGTAAATTCCTGATCCAACAGCCGCGCACATTGCACAACCCATCAATGTTCCGTCTTCTACTTTTGCTGTTATCACCTTTTTACCAGTTACCCCAGATAATATCTCTAACCACAAACTGCTTCTACTCATCCCACCTGTAACCTTCAATTCATCGTTTTTTTTGTTTGCAATTGACTCCATCTGCTCAATGTTTCCTCGGATAGCATATGAAACATTCTCAAGCGTTGCTCTTATAAAATGACCAAACGTCACAGGGTTCGTATTCATCGGATGTCCTGGCTGCTGAAACGTAAATATCCCTGGTCTTACAATGTTTAGCTCATTGATATTAAAGATCTCTGCGCCAAGAGATGCAATCATATCATCAGATCCCGGAGGAACTTTTGATGCAAGCTTTTCCATGTAAGCATAAGTTTCCAGTTCAGTCTTCCCTAGCAAACTCTCAAAATTATCCTTCAGCCACTGATACGAGAGACCACCCATCTGACCGTTACCCTCTAATACCCATTTATTGGGGAGAATATGACAACCTGTCCAAATCCTCCGCTCCTCATCAACAACTGGTTTTGATAATACCATCATAATTGGTGTTGAAGTACCGGCAACCACACCAATGTCACCATCATTAACCGCTGAACATGCAAGTAAACCAAGATGGGTATCACCACCACCCATAACAACGGGAGTGCCCTCTTTCAAATTCATCTTTTTTGCTACGTAACTTGTAAGCCCACCAATGTGCTCCCCCGCTTGGTGAACTTCAGGGAGATTAACACTGTTTAAACCCAGCGTATCAAGGACATCAGATAACCATCTCTTTTTTTCTACATCAAACAACATCGTCGCAGATGCAAGAGATGGCTCAGTCGCGATAACACCACTAAGCCTATAAGTCAACCAATCGCCGATATTCAGTCCATAGTGTATAGTTTTGAAAACCTCTGGTTTCTCGTTTTTGAACCATAGTAAACGTGTAGGCATATACATCAACGGAGGCCCCTGACCAGTTGCTTTATAGAGATCAAGTTTAACCTCTTGTTCAACAACATCCTGATAAAACAGACCCCTGATATCGGTATTCGGACCAGCATACACTTCTTTTCCATTCTTGTCTAAAAAAACATTGGAATGTCTCATACTCGCTGTACTAATTCCAACAACATCCTCAGGTTTTATCTTGTGTTTCTTTACCAAGTCTCTTACCATACGGCAAAATGTGTCAAAAAACTCATCAGGAACAAATTCTTTACGATAGCTATCTCCCTCTGGGGAATAATACTCCCATTCCGTATAGGATAAAAAACGATTTGCACTATCAAGATCTAAAAAAAGAGCCTTCCCGCCCCCATGACCAAAATCCAATGCTAAAACGTACCGACTCATAACTTTCACCTTTTAAGAACCTCGGGATTTTTCAAAAACTTTGGTTTTTTCTTGTTCAAGTATTTTTCAATATCTTCAGCAATCATTAACGACTGCCGAATCTCAGCATCAAACGTTGATCCACCCGCATGAGGTGTCACCGTCACATTATCTAATACAAGAAAACGGTTATCGGAATCAACTGGTTCTGACCCGAAAACATCGAGACCGGCTCCAGCTATGCGCTTTTCTTTCAACGCCTCAAAAAGCGCATCTTCATCAACAAGTGCTGCTCGAGCAGTATTAAAAAAATAGGCAGTTGGTTTCATCAATTTAATTTCTTTTTCGCCAATCATTCCAACGTTTTCTCCAGTAACTTTTGCGTGAAGAGACACAAGATCAGATTCCTTGAGGAGCATTTCCAAGTCCACGCGTTTACCGTCAACTTCTTTTATTTTTTTCTCATCAACGTAGGGATCATAGATCAAAATCTTTGCGTCAAATCCAAATTTCAATCGCTTTGCAACCCGGAATCCCACACCACCAAGACCAATGATACCAACTGTTTTTCCCTCAAGTTCCCATCCCATGAAACGCCTGTAAAGGTCAGCCAATCCTTTACCTGTATCAACAAAGAAAGTACCAGATCTTAAGAGTCGATCACTTGTGGTCATATGACGCAACTGACAAAGCATTAAACCGATAGTAAGATCGGCAACAGCATCTGCGTTTCTATCTGGCGTAAAAAAAACAGGGATGCCTTTTTTTGTGGCAACATCCATGTCAACATTATCAGGGTAACCACGACAAATACCAATAATCTTTATATTGCAAGAGATCAACACGTCCCCATCAATCATATCCCCTTCAGTGATCAAAACATCAGCTTTTTCTTTGTTAATCTTCTCAATATAATCATGAGAATCGCGGTAGAGAATACCTGTTTCTCGCCAGTTCTCATACTTAACGTCCATATATTTCTTAATTATTTTAAATCCTAATTCATGAAACGGAGCTGTAACGAACGCTTTCATTTTATCATCTCAAACACAGGAATAAGTCCTAAACAATAGCATCCTAGATTATTGTATTCTCTACAATAATTTTTGTAATTTTAACAGATCAGTTAGATTACCTTTTGCTTTAAGCTTACCAGTTTGATACGCAGTCATAGGATTTATTTTTTTATTCATGATATCAATAATTATCCCGCTATCAATTGTAACATGAATATCTGGGACAGGGATACTTTCCTCTTTAAGTGACTGCACCGCGCCATTATCTACCTTCATCAAATAAGTTGTTTTTAGATCCGGAAACGTAAACTGCATATTTTTTGAAAAACCAACAAAACGTGGTTTTAGTTTAGGATCATCAAATTTTGCCTTGACAATATTTAAAGCGTCTTCGATTTCTTTTTTAGTAGTCATAAACCTCGATAACTCCCGGTATTTTAGAATATTGGTATATTGCTCATATTAAAAGATTTTTTGTATTTGTTTAATTCTAGGAGAGACAGAGTTCATGTCTGAGCAGGTTCTCTCTCTTCAGACATGTTTTTACCTTCCAACTTCCACGTTGCAATTAAGGACGCAATGTAATGATAATTTTTCCGTACTGCTCATGGATCGGAAAGTCTCTATGATTCTCCGCATGATCAGCAGAATTGGAACATTAACTAGTAAACGCACGTATCCCTCTGTCGAAATCCCGCTTGAAGATGATAATGGAATATTAACAGGAAAAAATGAGGAGCATACTAGTAAATTGGTGTTCACATCACTTTCCCTGCATGAAACTATAAGTTTTAATCTCCTCAGCTAAATGGTTCTATTGTAGGGCTTTGTACCCGTGAGTCCTAAATCCCGACAGAAGCATAATTTTATTTTAGATAATTTATAAAAATTATTTTAACGTATATATATTAGTAAAATGTATTATTGTTTTTTTATAAAAATTTTTATAATTGTTGCACATCAAAATATTATTTATAGTGATAATATCGATTATACCATCATTTGGAATCGATTCCTTATTTAGAACTATTTTAATACGTTTTTCAAAATTTGGGTATGATTTGGTAAAAAATATTATAAAACCCATGATAATATGAAAGTGAAAGGAGGACTAAATATCTTCAAAAAATATATCACGCTGATAATGATTATTTTTTTAACTATTACTGCAGGAGTTAATTGTTTATCTGTAAGTATAACTAAGGATAATTATGAAAAAAGCGATGAGAATATAGATATTTGTATTGGAAACATTAAAGATGGTTTTGGTTTGACAGTAGAAATATACAATCAAGGAGATACAGATATCAAAAACATTCAATTAAATGTTGACGTTAAAAAAGAGAAATTCATTTACATTCCAAAGAAAACATATGAAATTCCTTACCTTTCAGCAGGAGATTCAACTAAAATACGAGTCATTGTATTTGGCTTTGGCTTAGGAATTTTTTATGATTATCCACTAATAACTTTTACTGTTAATTCTTCAGCAAGTAAGACTTTTTGGAAAATAATTTCTACCAGCATCATTGGAGTAAAAACTCAAATTATGAATGAAATATCATCTAGTGCAGAGTCATATGAAGGTTACACTCTTTTTGGCCCTGAGTATTCAAGAAATACATATCTCATAAAAAACAATGGCATAATAGTTCATATTTGGAAAAGTAAGTATATACAGGGATTGTGTAACTATCTTCTTGAAAATGGTGATTTACTTCGCTTGGACTTACCAGGCGATAACCCAACTTTTAGAGGTGGAGGCATAGCTGGTAGAGTTGAAAAATTTGATCAGGATAGCAATCTTTTATGGGAGTTTGAATATTCTAATTCCGATCATTGTGCACATCATGATATTGAACCACTTCCTAATGGTAATGTTTTATTGATTGCATGGGAGTATAAAACACGAGAAGATGCGATAGCTGCAGGTCGTGATCCTCGTAAATTACAAGGAGATGCGCTTTGGCCGGATCATATAGTGGAAATAGAACCAACTGGATCCAGTGGTGGAATTATTGTCTGGGAGTGGCATGTCTGGGACCATCTTATACAGGAGTATGATCCTTCGAAAGATAACTACGGTGTTGTAGAAGATCATCCTGAACTGATAGATATAAACTATGGCAACCATCAACAAGATTGGAATCATATTAACTCTATTGATTACAATGAAGAATTGGATCAGATATTGGTTAGTGTTCATGAATTTGATGAAATCTGGGTGATAGATCATAGCACAACTATCGAGGAAGCAGCGGACCATACCGGTGGCAATAGTAGTATGGGTGGAGATCTTCTCTACCGGTGGGGTAATCCGCAGGCATATCGAGCAGGCAACGCAGGTGATAAAATGTTTTTTGGACAGCATGGTGCCAGTTGGGTAGATGCAGGCTGTCCAGGGGAAGGAAACATTATAGTTTTTAACAATGGCCAATCACGTGGTTATTCATCTGTTGATGAAATAGTGCCGCCTCTTAACAGTACTGGTTCATATACCCATAAACCTAGAACTCCATATGCCCCTGAGGAGCCAATATGGATCTTTACAACTGATCCTCCGTCTGATATGTACTCGATGCAGCTGTCTAATGCACAGCGTCTTCCTAATGGCAACACATTGATTTGTAGTGCACAGCAAGGGTTGTTTTTAGAAGTAACGCCAGACAAAAATGTTGTATGGAAATATTCAAATATTCTCCCAACGCCTTATACTAATGCTGTTGCTAGAATTTACAGATATCCACTTGATTATCCTGGAGCATCAGATTTAAATGGGATGAAGACTGGCCATATTCACAAGAAATTATAATCCCATTTGATACCAGTTTAGAAATTGTAAAGCCCAACGAATCGACACGACATTAGAGTTTGATAATCCTTGTTGTTTAAAAGACTATTGAATCCCAAATTCTTTCAATAGGTTAGAAACTTCTTTTTCTGCGTTTGTCATTCGATCATAGATTGATTCTCTTTGCATAGTTCAACCTCAAAAAAAAGAAAAAAAATAAAGAAGAGTTTTAGCGAGGAGATGTTTAACGAAAACGATCCGTAAAAAAAGGGTCTATCTTGTCCGTTATTCCAGGAGAAACGCTTTTCCATCCCCCGACGGGAGCATAATTTTTTCTTCTTTTACCGTGACCGCAAAACGCTTTTTTACCTGCTTGTTGATTTGTTTTACATATAGTTTTATGGATAATGAATTGTTATACATTTTTTCTATGCGGCAGGATATTGTCATTGCTCTTGTTTGTCTGTCGTTCGGTTTTATGCTTTTACCGCAATTGCGAGACGTTATTCATGGCAAATCTGTTAATGTGTATACAGCAGGGCTTACAATGGTTGGATTATACATACTGGCGATAACGTTTTTTACCCTGAATATGTGGATTACGGTTTTCGCAGAGATTTTCTCAGGAACCATCTGGTTGTTATTATTCCTTTTCTCTGTACGCAACAAAAGAAAAACCATCCAGACTTTTTTCTTTATTTTATAAGCCTCTTGAGTAATACCTTGGAAACCCGCGGATCAGCATTCTTCTTCACCATCTCCGGTGACGTTAAAATACCATGCTCCAAAGCACAATGACATTCACAAGTTCGTTTATACCGTATCTTCGGAATCAATTTTTTAATAATACTGGCAATGTTCTTATCATTCTTTTTCAAATTCTCAACAACCGAGGCGACACTCACATCTTTTTCGCCCTCATACCAACAATCATAATCAGTAACCGTGAGAACTCCACATAAACACATTTCTGCTTCCCGGGCTAGTTTTGCCTCAGGGGCCAGTGTCATACCAATGACATCAACGTTCCAGCTACGATACAATTTCGACTCAGCCCGTGTTGAAAACTGCGGGCCTTCAATACAAATATAGGTTCCACGGTGGACGTCAACACCTTCATCTTTTGTTACCGTATAGGCAATATCAGACAACGTTTTACAAAATGGGT
>Ga0315275_10005694_pt1 | contig 11832 bp, 10 predicted proteins | sample YL17G03_0_MG_FD_205557 | JGI IMG/M metagenome (GOLD analysis project Ga0315275, IMG submission 205557) | Sediment microbial communities from Yellowstone Lake, YNP, Wyoming, USA - YL17G03_0 | ecosystem: Environmental > Aquatic > Freshwater > Lake > Sediment | place: USA: Wyoming | collected... | reverse complement strand
GAAGGTCCGCGGCTCGGCCTTTGGGCAAATGGGTCGTTCACTCGTAGTGTCTTGACGAGTTTCCGAGGGATTCGCAATCGGCGCGCGGGGCGCGGCGGGAAGGCCTGCCGGGCGGCCGCATTGCCCCAGGAGGCCGCGTCCGGGGTTGCTGGCGAGGTTCGAGATCTCCGCGCGGGAAATCGTGATGGTGGGCCGCCTCGCGCGTCTGGGGAGGGCGAGAAATCCCGTGAGATGCTCCCTTCATGAACCAAGCACGCGAATCGTCCCGACGTCTCGCCGATCTCCTTCACCGTGAACGTGGCGCCACGGCCGACTTCCTGGTGGCGCTGGCCGAGTTCGATCGGAGTCGCCTCTGGGTGCAACTTGGCCACGCCTGCCTCTTCGATTTCCTGCACCGGGAGCTCGGACTCTCCCGGGGTGCCGCCCACTACCGCAAGGTCGCGGCGCAGCTCGTCCAGAGGTACCCCGAGATGGTCGAGCCGCTTCGAGCTGGGAAATTGTGCATCACGGTCGTGCTCGAGGTGGCACGGGTCATCACGCCGGAGAACAGCGCGGTCGTCCTGCCCCAGTTTTTCCACCGGTCGAAGCAGGAGGCGAAGGCGATCGCTGTGGAGATCTGTCCGGCGGTGGTCATCCCGAGGCGGGAGGTGGTGACGGAGCTTCCGCTGGTGTCGAGTTCAAGGTCCGGACGCGTTCAACCGGTTGAACGCGTGGAGACCCACCCCGTTCAGGGGGCAACACCGGCAGCGCCGATGCAACTGGATCCGCTCACCCCCAACCTCCAGCGCCTGCACATGACGGTGTCGAGGCAGTTCGTCGACAAGCTCGACGCCGCCCGAAAGGGTCAGGGGCACGCCCAGCCGGGCGCCTCAGCCGAGAAGGTCATCGAGGCCGCGCTCGACCTCCTGCTCGCCCAGCAGGCCACTCGGCGGGCAGAGGTGAAGCGGCCTCAGCAGAACCCTCGCCCCGCGAAGAACCCTGGCCACGTCCCCGCCGCGGTGCGGCGGGAGGTGTGGTCGCGCGACGAGGGCAAGTGCACGTGGCCGCTCGATTCCGGAGGCACCTGCGGCTCGACGCTGCGCCTCGAGATCGATCACGTCGTCCCGCGCGGCAGGGGCGGGCCGTCGACGATCGACAACTGCCGCTTGACCTGTGCCATGCACAACCAGCTCGCCGCCCGCCAGGTCTATGGCGACGACTGGATGGATCTGTTCACTGATCGTACAAGAGGCAACGTGCCCGTGGCACGTGAGAACGACTCCTACGCCTCCATCTTCACGATGCAGTCGGTCGGGCACACGGCAATGCAGGCCGGCTCGCCGCCGTTGCTGGCGCACTCGTCGCACTTGGCGGCGTCGATCACGTAAGCGTCGGCACCCTCGGAGATGGCGGTGGTCGGGCACTCCGGCTCGCAGGCGGCGCAGCTGGTGCAGTCGTCGGTCACGATCGTGTTGGCCATGGGGATTCTCCGGTCACGGGTTGCAGGGAAGGAATGAAGGCGCGCAACCCGCGCAGCCTGCACTTCCCGCGCCACGGCCCTGGGAAAAAGAATTGTCCTGTTGACGGGATGTTGGCGATCGGAGGGACCTCCCGTGCTTGCGGGGCTCGCCTCCGAAACCGCAAAAAGTGCGGGAAAAAACAGGAGAATTCCGGTCCTGATTCGACACTCGTTCCCGGAAGTGCCCTTGGCGCCCCGGAGCCCGCCCGGCTAGGACTCCCTGCTGGGTGGGAGAAAAGGGGCGTCCGGTGACTCCGACGGAGCACGCCGCGTCGTCGCTGCCCGCGCACCTGCGGCGGTACGTGGTGGATCAAGACTGGGAGTCCTATACGCCGCGCGACCACGCGGTGTGGCGCCACGTGCTACGCAGGCTGGTGGACCACCTGCGCGACCGCGCCCACGAGAGCTACGCGCGCGGGCTCGAAGCCACCGGCATCGGCACCGAGCGCATCCCCCGCCTCGACGAGATGAACGAGAAGCTCTCTCGCTTCGGCTGGTCGGCGGTGGCCGTCCGCGGCTTCATCCCGCCCGCGGCCTTCACCGAGCTGCAGGGCCGCCGCGTGCTGGCCATCGCAGCCGACATCCGTTCCCACGAGCACGTCGAGTACACGCCGGCGCCAGACATCATCCACGAGAGCGCCGGGCACGCTCCGATCCTGGCCGACGAGCGCTACGCCGAGTACCTGCGCCGCTGCGGCGAGGTGGGGTGGAAGGCCATCGCCAGCTCGGTGGACGAGGCCGTCTTCCAGGCCGTTCGCCAGCTCTCGATCGTGAAGGAGGACCCGGGGGCGACGCCCCAGGAGGTGACCCACGCCGCGGAGCGCCTGGTCGCCGCCGGAGCGGCGGCCGCACGTCGGCCGGCATCGGAGAGCGCCCGGGCCAGCCGGCTCTACTGGTGGACGGCGGAGTATGGCCTCGTCGGGCCGCTCGACCGGCCGCGCCTGTACGGGGCCGGTCTGCTCTCCTCGATCGGCGAGGCGGCCCACTGCCTCACCAGCGCGGTTCGCAAGGAGCCGCTGACCGCTCGATGTGCCGACGCGGGCTACGACATCACCGAGATGCAGCCACGCCTCTTCGTGGTTCCAGAATTCGACGCGCTCTTCGACGTGCTGGAAGAGTTCGCGGCCGGCCTCTCCTTCCGGGTGGGGGGAGACCACGGGCTCGCCGAGGCCGAGCGCGCCGGGACGGTGAACCATCTCCGGCTCTCCTCCGGCGAGGAGGTCACCGGCCGGGTGGCTGGCCTCGTCGAGGCGCCAAGGCCCGCCGGTCCGGACCTGAAGACCGGCCTGGTGCGCCTCGAGGGTCCGGTTCTCGCGTCGCGGGCCGGAAAGGCCACGGGACGGCCGTTCGTCGGACCGGGGCTCGTTGCCTTCGGGACCGACGCGGCGATCGCACCGGGACGGTTTCGCGTCGAGTTGCCGACCGGCCTGGCGCTGGAAGGTTTCTCGGTGGACGGTCGCGAGGTGCTCGACCTCCGGGCCTGGGCGGCCGGCGGCGCGCTCGACGTGCCCGGCCGGTGCCTGCTCCTCCTTGCGCGGTCGGTCCCGTCGGTGGCGGGTGGCCCGTCCGACCCGCAAGCCTGGGATCGATGGTTCGGAGCGCTCGAGTCCTTCACGGAAGGTGATGGGGAAAGCCGGGCCCGGGCGCGGAAGCGCGCCGCCCTGCCGGCCGAGGTCGCCGAGCTGTACGCGACGCTCCGCGCGATCCGGGAGTCGCAGCCGATCGAGGCCAGGCGCATCGACCCGTTGCGGCGTGCCGCGGGCCGGCTTCCGTCCGAGTGGCTCCTCCACGCCGAACTGGACGAGATGGCGGTGTTGACTGCTAGAGTGGCACGACGGTGAGCAACTCCTCACGGCTCGAGACACCGCGCGCCACCGCGCCGAGATTCCGCGTCCCGCCCGCCCCCAGGCTGGGGCTCCCGGCGGCCTACGCGCTCGCCGTCCTCTTCCCGGCGGTGGCCTTCGCCGTCCAGGCCGGGGCGCGCGACCTCTTCGAAAGAACGCCGTTCCTCGCCCTGTCGCTGGCCTCGTCCTTCGTGGCCTGGGCGGCGGGGGTCGGGCCGGCAGCCGTCACGGTCGTGCTCTCCAGCGTCCTTGGCTATCTGTTCCTCCAGGGCTCCCCGGACGCCGGCCACCGGAGCGACGCGCTCCTGGTGGCCCTGATGTCCTTGCCGGTCGGCGCGTTCATGAGCGCGCTCGGAGCACTCGTCCGCCTGGGCTTCCAGGAGCGGGAGAGTTCCGCGCGCGCCCTCCGGGAGAGCGAGCACCTCTACCGGACGCTCTTCGATCTGGCGCCATACGGGGTTGCGCTGGTCGAAAAGGACGGGCGCATGGTGGCGTTCAACGCGCACGCCCACCAGGAACTCGGCTACACCCGGGAGGCGTTCGAGAGCCTGACCATCGCCGACCTGGAGGCGGAGGAGAACCCCGACGAGATCCGCCGCCACATCGACAAGATCCAGGTGACCGGGGCCGACGACTTCATCGGTCATCACCGGTCGAGGTCGGGGGAGGTCCGGGAGACGTGGGTCCAGGTGCGGACCGTGAAGATCCGCGACGAGGTCCTGCAGCTCACGACCTGGCGCGACGTGACCGAGCTGCGGCGGCTGGAGCACCAGCTCGCCGAGTCCCAGAAGCTGGAGAGCGTGGGACGCCTGGCCGGCGGCGTGGCGCACGACTTCAACAACCTGCTCACCGTGGTGCTGTGCTGCACCGACACCATGCGCGAGGACCTGGCCGCGGGACGGGCCGTGGATGCCGAGGACGTGGACGGCGTTCGCAGCGCCGGCGAGCGGGCCCGCGACCTGACCCGCCAGCTCCTGGCCTTCGCAAGCCGGCAGATCGTGACCCCCGACGTGCTCGACCTGAACGACGTCGTGCGCGGGACCGAGAAGCTGCTCCGGCGGGTGCTGGGCGAGGACGTGGTGCTCTCCACGCGGCTCCAGCCGTCGCTCTGGCAGGTGCGATGCGATCCAGCCCAGCTCGAGCAGGTGATCCTGAACCTCGCGGTGAACGCGCGGGACGCCATGCCGGAGGGAGGCCACCTGCTCCTCGACACCGCCAACGTCGAGGCCGGAGAGGCGCCGCCGCACCCGGTCGTGGCGGCCGGTGACTGGGTTCGACTCTCGGTGCATGACTCGGGAACCGGAATCACGCCGGAGGTGAAGGCGCACCTCTTCGAGCCCTTCTTCACCACCAAGGCCACCGGCCGGGGGACCGGGCTCGGACTGGCCACCGTCTACGGCATCGTGAAGCAGAGCGGCGGCCACATCGGGGTGGAGAGCGATCCGGCCCAGGGGACGACCTTCGACATCTTCCTTCCCCGCTGCGTCGCCGCGCCGGCGCCGGGGCCGGACGTCGCCGAGGACCGGGCGCGGCGGGGGGTGGGGACCGTGCTGCTCGTCGAGGACGACGCCGGCGTGCGCGAGGTGGCGGCGCGGGCGCTCCGGGACGGGGGATACCGGGTGCTCGCCGCCTCCGGCGCCGGGGAGGCCATGGAGCTCGCCGCGCGCGCCCCGGGGCCGGTGGACATCCTGGTCTCCGACGTGGTCATGCCCGGCGTGAACGGGAAGGTGCTCGCCCAGGAGCTGCTGCTGCGGCGCCCATCGATGCGCGTTCTCTTCGTCTCGGGTTACGCCGACGACATCCTCGGCCGGCACGGGGTCCTCGAGCCCGGGGTGGAGTTCCTCGCCAAGCCCTTCACGCCCGCGTCGCTGGTCTCCAAGGTCGGGACCGTCCTTGACGGACGGTGAATCAGCCCCCGCTCAGTTCCGCCGCCAGCGCCCCGGCACCCACCTCCAGGCGCGCCCCTCGCGCTTCCAGAATCCCTCGACCCAGGTCCGCCCCGGGTAGGGCGCCGACCAGGTGCCGGCCACCCAGGCGTACCGCTGGCCGGTCCACGACCAGAAGCCCGCGATCCAGACCGCCTCGCGTGACGGGGCCGCGCCCGGCGACTCGACGAGCAGCGGCCGAGGCGGGGCGGAGGCGAGGAGGTGCGGCAAGGCCGGGGGCTCGTGGATCGTCGCCGGCGATCCGGTGGACGGGTACCAGTGCGGTTCGTGAAACGTCCAGCCACGCGCGTCGCTCGTCCAGCGAGCCGGGATCCAGGTGAAGGGCGGCCGGCCCGGCGGCTCGGCCCACTGGCCCGCGACCCAGGCGTAGCGCCCGTCGATCCACTGCCAGGTTCCGTCGATCCAGACCGAGCCGGGCCCGGGCGGCGGCCCGCGGGGGTCGGACAGCGGCGCGGGGGGCGCGCCGTCCGTCGCCAGGCGCACACCGGGGATGCTCGACCCGCCTGCCGCGAAGGCGGGAAGGGCGGCGACCTGGAGGGCCAGGGCGATGACGGCAGGGCGGAGCACGATGTCCCATACTATCGTGGGGTCATGAACGACCGCGAACGCAACGCCACCCTCGCCATCGCCATCCACGCCGCCTTCGTCGACGGCGCGCCCGACGACCGGGAGCGGGAGCAGATCCGGCGGGTGGCCGACTCGCTGTCCGGGGATGCCGCCGCCGGCCTGCCCTCGGCCTACCAGGCCGTGCTGGTGGAGAAGCGCACCCTGGAAGATGCGGCCGCGGCGCTGACCACGCCGGACGCGCGACGCTTCGCCTACGAGATGGCGGTGGCGGTGGCCGAGTCGGACGGCGTGCGCACCGACGCCGAACGCCTGTTCCTCGACCGGCTCCGGGGCATCCTCGGCGTGGATGCCGCGCCCGCGGCCGAGATGGAGCGCCAGACCCAGGTGCTCATGACCGCCCCGGTGACGCCCGCCTCCGGCGAGACCTCGCGCCCCGATCCAGCCGCGCTCGACGCCAAGGTCCTGAACTACGCCATCCTGAACGGCGCCCTCGAGCTGCTCCCCGAGTCGCTCGCCACCATGGCCATCATCCCGCTCCAGATGAAGCTGGTCTACGAGGTCGGGGTCGCGCACGGCTACGCGCTCGATCGCGGCCACGTCACGGAGCTCCTGGCCACCGTCGGGGTCGGTGTCACCGGGCAGGCCGTGGAGCAGGTGGGCCGCAAGATCCTGGGCGGCATCCTCGGATCGATCGGCGGCCGAATGCTGGGAGGCCTGGGGCGGCAGGCCGCCAGTTCCGGCGTCGCCTTTGCCACGACCTACGCGCTCGGGCAGGTCGCGAAGGAGTACTACGCCAGCGGGCGCAAGATCGACGCAGCCCAGCTGAAGCAGGTCTTCCAGCGGATGCTGGAGGAGGCGCGCGGACTGGCCGGGAACTACTCCGGCCAGATCAGGGAGAAGGCCAGCACCCTCGACATGGCGAAGATCGTCTCGATCGTGAAGGGCGGGCCGTAGAGCGCGACGCCCGCGCCTACTTGGGCTTCACGTCGTACGGGTTGGCGTGGAGCGCCGCCGAGATGTCCCGGATCGCCTTCTGGGCGCGTACGCTGTTGCCGGCGGCATCGAGCGGCGGCGAGAAGACCGCGATCCCGAAGCGGCCCGGGGCGACCGCGATGATGCCGCCGCCCACCCCGCTCTTGGCCGGAAGGCCCACCCGGTAGAGCCAGATGCCCGAGTCGTCGTAGAGGCCGGCGGTGGCCATGACCGCGAGCACGCGCTGGACGTGCTCCGGGTCGATCACCTGCTTGCCGGTGATCGGATTCTTGCCGCCGTTGGCAAGCGTGGCGGCCATGACCGCCAGGTCGGACGCGGTGACCGAGATGGAGCACTGGCGCGTGTAGAGGTCGGTGGTGACGATCGGGTCGTAGTAGAGCCGGCCGTAGGCGTGCATCAGCATGGCGATGGCGCGGTTGCGCTCGTTGGTGTCCGACTCCGACTTGTAGACCTCCTGGTTCACCTCGAGCTTCCGGCCGGCGAAGGCCTCGTGGATCCCGATGATCCTTGCCCATTTCTCCTCGGGGGTCTTCCCCTCGACGAGGCTCGTCGCGGCGATGGCGCCCGGATTCACGAAGGGGTTCATCTCCTTCCCCTTCATCAGCTCGATGGCCACGATGGAGTTGAAGACCTGACCGGTCGCGTCCACGCCGATCTTCTCCAGCACGGCGTCGGCTCCGGCCGTCTGGATCACGCTGGCGAGCGTGAACACCTTGGAGATCGACTGGATGGAGAACGGGGAGGTCACGTCCCCCTTCTTCACGACCTTGCCGTCCACGGTGACGAGGGCGATGCCGAAGAGCTTGGGGTCGACCTTGGCGAGCGCGGGGATGTAGTCGGCGTTCTTGCCCTCGTCGAGGGTCAGGTACTTCGCATGGGCGGCGTCGACAGCCGCCTGCGCCGGGCCCGCGGCGTCGGCGCGGGCGCCGAGAGCGAGTCCCGCGACGAATAGAAGCGCGGCGGGGCGAATCGAGAACATGGATGCCTCCCTTGGGTTCAGCGACGGTACGACCAGCCAATGGTCAGCTGCGCGATGTAGTCGTTCTTGGACGCGCCCGGATCGGGGGGCCGCGTATCGAAGGTGTCCTGGAAGGACAGGCCGACGTTGAAATCCATGAACACCTCGTACCTGATCTTGAATGAGAAGTTGCCGCGGAGCCGCCCCCAGTCGGAGAGCCCGGGAAAGAGCTGGAGCTGGGTGGTCATGTCGAGCTTCGGGCTGTCGTACCGGAAGGCATCCCACGTCGCGCCGACGAGCGCGTCGAGCGTGAGGGTGGGGTCGCGGTTCGTGTACTGCTCGCGCGAGCCGACCAGGCCCGTGGAGAGCCAGATCTCGGTCCAGCCGTTCCGGACGGCCGAGTAGGCCGGGCCCGCGGAGACGGAAGAGCGCAGCGTCAGGCCCAGTTGGTCGTTGTGGTCCACCTCCAGACCAAGGAAGGCCCGCCACTGCTTCTCGAAATACACGTCGCCCTGCAGCATCACCGTGTAGCGGCTCACCGATGCGTTCGAGTCGTCGTCCTGGAAGTAGGCGTCGAAGTAGAGCTTCGAGCCGAACCACTGCGCCCTGTAGGTGACCTCGCCGGAGGTGGAGAGGGTGGTCGCAGAGTTGGCCTTGGCGAGTGTGAAGCCGAAGTCGAATATGGCGCGAATCCGGCCGAAGAAGCTGTCGTCCATGGGGACGATCTCGACCACCTCGGACGTCGGGACGACGTGCGCCGCCGGCAGGAGCCCCACGGCCAGTTCCTGGTCGGAGGGCGTCGAGAGCACCCCGTAGTAGCGTTGCCCAGACGAGAGATCCACCTCGTACGAAAAAGCCGACGTCATCCGGAGGACCTTGTCCCACTCGATGGAGAGGCGCCCGGCGTCGTCGGTGTTGAAGTCGAGCTTGCCCCGCGTCATTCCCTTGATCTCGCCGGTCAAGTGGTCGCCGTTGAGGAGCACCACGACGTCGGTCTTTTCTCGCGCCAGGGCCGGCGTGGCGGAGAGCAGCAGGGCGGCGGCGAGCAGGCGTCGGGACACCGGCGCGGATGGTCGCAGAGGGCGGGGTTCGCGTCCACCCCATGGAGGGGCGAGCGGGCCACTCCGTGTGGCGCGCCGGTCCCTCCCCGCTAGGAGTGTGGGCAGAAGCGAAACCAACCAGGAGGCGGCCATGATCGTGGTGATGGGTGCGAGCGGGAATACAGGCAAGGTCACGGCGGACGCGCTGCTGTCGCGAGGGGAGAAGGTCCGGGTCGTCGGCCGGGATGCGAAGAAGCTCCAGCCCTTCGCGGCCCGAGGCGCCGAGGTGGCCGCGGGGGACGCTTCCGATGCGGCCTTCCTGGCCCGCGCCTTCGCCGGCGCCGATGCCGCCTACACGCTCATCCCGCCCGACTTTCGCGCCGCCGACTTCCGCGCCTACCAGGACCGGATCGGGGAGGCGACGGCGAAGGCGCTCCGCCAATCGGGCGTGAAGCGGGTGGCCTTCCTCTCCAGCGTCGGGGCCGACCTCCCGGCGGGCACGGGGCCCATCGCCGGGCTTCACGCGCAGGAAGAGCGGCTCCGCGGCCTGGGCGTGGACGTGATCTTGCTCCGCCCCGGCTACTTCTTCGAGAACCTTTACGCCAGCGTGCCGCTCATCCAGCAACAAGGGATCCACGGAAGCGCCATCGCCCCCGACGTGAAGATGTCCATGATCGCAACCCGCGACATCGGCCCCGTGGCTGCCGCCGCGCTGGCTGCGAAGGACTTCTCGGGCGTCCAGGTCCGCAACCTGCTCGGCGCGCGCGACTACACCATGGTCGAGGTGACCCGCATCCTCGGTGCCAAGATCGGCAAGCCCGACCTGGCCTACGTGCAGTTCCCCTACGAGGCGTTCCAGGGCGCCCTCGAGCAGGCCGGGCTCTCGAAGGACCTGGCCCGGCTCTACGTCGAGATGTCCCGGGCCTTCAACGACGGCATCGTGAAGGTGGTCGGGGGGCGCACGCCGGAGAGCACCACGCCGACCCCCTTCGAGTTCTTTGTGGGCGAGCTGGCTGCCGCATTCGGTCCGGCGCGTTAATCTGCCCGGATGTCCACGCGTGTTCGCGTCGCATCCCGTCCCTGGATCGCCCTCGCCTCCGCATCGGGGGTGGCCGCCGGTTGCGCCGTGACCTTCACGCGAATCTCGCGAGGCACCATCGACCCGGCGGACAACCAGGAGGCGACCGACTGGAAGGTGCAGCTCGAGCTCCTGAAGCAGGTCGATCCCGCCGCCGCGGACCGGATGGAGGCGGGGGCGCCGAAGGGATGACCGGGTCGCAGTGGTAATGCTCGACGCCAGCACCTGCTTCGACGCGCTCTCGTCGCGCGACCCCAGCTTCGACGGGCGCTTCTTCGTGGGCGTTCGAACGACCGGCGTCTACTGCCGGCCGGTCTGTCCGGCGCGCACGCCGGGGCGGGACCGCTGCGAATTCTTCGCCCGGGCGGTCGAGGCGGAGCGGGAGGGTTACCGGGCCTGTTTCCGATGCCGACCGGAACTGGCGCCCGGTGCCGGGGTCGTGGACGCCACTCCCCGCCTTGTGGCGGGCGCAGTGACCCGGATCGACGAGGGCTACCTCAACGCGGCCTCGGTGGAGGATCTGGCCGCCTCGCTCGGGGTCACCGCCCGGCACCTTGGCCGGACCGTGGCCACGGAGCTGGGCGTGTCGATCGTCGACCTGGCTCGGTCCCGGCGCATGGCGCTCGCGACCCAACTTCTCCAGGACTCGGGGCTTCCCGTGGCCGATGTGGCTGCCGCCGCGGGCTTCACGAGCGTTCGCCATTTCAATGCCCACTTCCGCGCCCGATTCGGCCGTCCGCCCTCGGCGCTCCGCCGCGCGAGCGTGGCGACGGCGGCGGGCCTGCTCGTGCTCCGGCTCGACTACCGGCCCCCGCTCGACTGGGATGCCATGGTGGAATTCCTGGCCGGCCGGTGCACCGCCGGCGTCGAGCAGATCGAGGGCGGGGCCTACCGGCGAACGGTGCGGCTCGGCACGCGGATCGGCTGGGTCTCGGTCACGCGCGACCCGTTGCGCCACGCACTGAGGGTCGAGGGCGCCGTCTCGCTCGCCTCCGGCATCCTTCCCCTCCTGGCCCGATTGCGCGCGCTCTTCGACCTGGACGCACATCCGGGGGCGGTCGCCGCGGCGCTCCGCCGCGACCCGGTGCTGGCGCCGTCGGTGAGACGGAACCCTGGCCTGCGCGTCAACGGCGCCTTCGACGGCTTCGAGTCGGCGGTGAGGGTGGTGCTGGGGCAGCAGGTGAGCGTGAAAGCGGCCACGACCGTGGCAGGCCGGGTGGCCGAGGCCCTGGGCGACCGAGTGGAGACTCCGTTCCCCGGGCTCGACCGGCTCCCGCCCACACCCGAGGCGATCGTGGCGGCCGGGGAGGATCGCCTGGCGCGCATCGGGATGCCCGGAGCGCGGGCCCGAACGCTCATCGCGCTGGCGAACGCGGTCCTCTCGGGGTCCCTGTCCCTCACGCGCGGCGCCGACCCCGAGCAGGTCCGCGACCGGATGCTCGCCCTGCCGGGTGTGGGCCCGTGGACCGCGAATCTCGTCGCCATGCGGGCGCTGGGCGCTCCGGACGCCTTCCCGGCCGGCGATCTGGGCGTGCTGCGCGCGCTGGGCACGAAGTCGGCGCAGGACGCCGAGGCCCGCGCCGAGGCCTGGCGTCCGTGGCGGGCCTACGCGGCGATGCACCTGTGGAACTTGCCGTTCATCGACCGTTCCGCACGCAGTCGTAGGTCAACGGGATGACCGCGCCGAAGTCCACCACCTCGAAGTCGGCGGCGGTGATGGCCTGGAGCGAGTGGGAGTCGAAGCCCACCTCGGTCCACTTGTGGCTGGTGAACCGGTCGTCGCGGGCGGTGAGGGCCACGTTGCCGCCGTCGGCCAGGATCATCCCGTACTTCTGGAGCGCCCGGGCCACCACCTGCGCCCCGGCCGCCAGGCCTGCCACCGGGTAGTTGGCGCGCAGCCGCAGGCGC
>Ga0315275_10005692_pt1 | contig 11832 bp, 7 predicted proteins | sample YL17G03_0_MG_FD_205557 | JGI IMG/M metagenome (GOLD analysis project Ga0315275, IMG submission 205557) | Sediment microbial communities from Yellowstone Lake, YNP, Wyoming, USA - YL17G03_0 | ecosystem: Environmental > Aquatic > Freshwater > Lake > Sediment | place: USA: Wyoming | collected... | reverse complement strand
AATCTTGCCATTAACCTCCAACATCTCTCCTGGCGTCGTCGTCCCAATGCCGACGGCGCCGGAGGCATTCATCCTGATTCCAGATGTGCTGCTTGACCACGGCGCTATGACGAATGCGCCGGTGTTCTGCGACCCGGCTGAGAAGATGATCCCCTGGTCGCCAGCCTGGACGATGGGATTGTAACTAGAGGCTCCCAAGCTGGGGAACAACCTGGCCCAGTGGTTATCGGCTCCCTGGACATGGATGCCGTCCACGCTCTGCGAGGCAACCCTGACGTCCAACTTGAAATTAGGGGTCGCCCCGATGCCGATGCTCCCGACGGTGAGGTTCCCCCAGCCGGTCGTCCCGTTCGTCACCTTCACCACGCCAGCGGCGGTACGGGCCAGCCCGGTATCCTTGGCATCAGCGAAATAATTTGTGCCGCTCCAGGCAATGGGTGAGCCCTGGCTTAGCTGCAATCCTTCGTTCCAACTGCCGAGGCTGAAGTAGCCGGCTGAAGAGTAGACAGAGGCGGAAGCCCAGTTGCCGTTCTCGTCGACCCAAGAGAGTGTACTGTTGTCATTCTTCAAGAACTTCACCAACCACGTGCTTTGGACAGGGCTGTCCTGGACGATCAGTGTTGTATTGCCGGTCGCTGAGTGGAGGTGGAGCAGCGCCGCCGGGTCTGTCGTCCCGATGCCGACGTTGCCCCCCGCGCTGATTCTTATCCTTTCTGTGTCGTTCGCTCCGAGAGCGAGATCGTTGTTGTTCGCACCTGAAATGAGATTGTTGCTGATCCATCCGTATGTGTTTGAACCGTCGGGATTACCCCAGGCGAGCTGGAACATATTGGCATTGGAAACCACTCTCCCTGCATAATTCATCTGTCCCGCTCCGAAGCGGGTGTTTCCCGTTGTCTGGTTCACGTACAGGAACGACTGCGACGCGTTCGACGCGTTGTAGACGTTCACGTTCAGCGGCGTGCTCGTCGTCGTGCTCGTGTTCGTCCAGCCGCCGCCACTCGAGCCACCGCTGCAGAGCCCGTTCGCCGCCGTGCAGACGCGCGAGCCATTCTCGTACACGTTCCCCGACGTGTTGAATGTGCCGTAGATGTACGTGTTGAGGTTGACGCTGGAGGCTCCGACCATGAGCTGGTTCGCGGCCGTCGTCGTCGCGGAACGGCCGAGCGCGACGCTGTTGTCATACGGCGTGTACGTGCCCACCCCGAGCGCGGCGCTATAGCTCCCTGTAGCTTTCGCGTTGTTGCCTAACGCGATGGTGTCGCTCCCGTTCGCCTGCGTGCCGATGCCGACGGCGACGCTGTCGTTGCCGAGCGCCTGCGCCGACTCGCCGTAGGCGGCGCTTTGCGTCCCGTTCGCCAGCGCGCCGACGCCGAACGCGCTGCTGTAGCTCCCGAACGCCCGGGCGCCGTTGCCATACGCACTGCTGGCATAGCCGGACGCCTGCGCCCAGAAGCCGAACGCGCTGCTATAGTCCCCAGACGCAAACGCGTAGGTGCCGTATGCGTTGCTGCTGTTGCCGGTCGCCTGGGTGTTTATGCCGACCGCGACGGTATTTTCGTTGCTGGAAACGACGTTGTTCCCGATCCAGAAGCTCGCCGGCATGCTGATGTTCCCGTTGACCGTCAGCGTATTCCCGGTCTCGCTGACGATGCTGTTCCCGATGAGCCCTCCGCCAGTCCACTTCGCCAGCGTCCCGGTCGTGCCGGTGCCGCTCACGTTCCCGGAGCCGGAGGGCGTGCCGCAGTTCCACGCGGTCCCGTTCCACGTGCTGAACTGGCCGCCGCTGCACGTCGTCGCGTTCGCCGCGATGGTGACCGTCGGGCCGGAGGGGTTCGTCACGGTGATGCCGGCGCCGGCGGTGATGCTCGAGATGTTCCCCGTGTTGTTCCCGGAGACACAGTTCGTCCCGTTCGCCAGGCAGACCTGGACGCCCTGCTGCCGGATCGTGCCGGAGACGTTCAGCGTGACGCTGCTCCCCGTCGTGGGGCCGACCTGGACGACGCCGGTCGTCCCGCCCTGGGTGGAGATGAGGACGTTCCGGATGGAGTCGAGGTAGAGGTCGTTCGCGTCAGCCTGGATTGCCGGCCTGCTCGAGACCGAGTAGATGGAGCCGTTCGCGCGGATGTCGAGCATGGTGCCGTAGATGAGCGTCGCTGCTGCGAGGTAGTCCGCCGAGAGGTTCTGCGAGATGTTGATGCTCCCGGTCACGTTGCTGCTCCCGAGCTTCAGGACGTAGAGGATGTCGTGGCCGGGGTCGTTCGCGGCGAGGCTGAGCGCGGGGAGCAGCGTTGCTGTGAGGAGCAGCCCGAGGAGTATGCGCGCGAGTACGGCGTCGTCGCTGTGGACTCTGTTCATGGGTCTCAGTCGTTGATGTTCTCTCTGTAGGGGATGACGTTGCCGCGGACGTAGAGGTCGCCGGTCACGGGGTCGGCGTAGGCGAGGTAGATGCCGCGCCTGTTGATGACCGCGTAGCTGCCCGGCGGCGGCACCAGGTTCGCGTTCTCCTCGTGGAGCGAGCCGCGGAGGTGGAGGTCGCCTGTCGGCGAGTCGACCCAGATGGTGGGGACGTTCCGGAAGTCCGCGTCCGTGTAGCTGACCCTGAAGTCGCGCCGCCCCGCCGAGCCGGTGCTCTGCTCGTAGACCTTGCCTCTGATGAGGAGGTTCCCGATGGGGGTGATCCGCGCCACCTGGGCCCTATCGATGCTCTCCCAGTAGATGCTCTCCTCGAAGAGTCTGGCCGCGTTCGCGTTGAGGCAGTCCACCGGCCGGAGGTTGGGGTCAGGGCTGGAGCAGTCGAGCGGCACGTTGGCAAGGCTGGTGAGGTTCGTGCCGTTCTGCGGGGTTGTCGGCGGGATCAGGGGCGTCGTTCCGTTCGTGATGTTCACGGATGTGATATTCCCGTCGCTGATGTCAGTCATGTTAGGTGGCGTCGCGTTCAGCGTAACATTCTCGGTGGTGGCAGGGGTCGTGGTCGATGTTGACGGAGTGACTGTGATGGTGAAGAGGTTGCTCTGCACGAGGGAGGAGCCGTCGCTCGCGTAAACGACGCTCTGCGACGAGCCCGGCGTCAAGCCCGTGACGGTGAGGAGGCCGCTACTGATACCTATCTGCGCTCCGGGAGCGTTCATGAAGTCAAAGGTGAGCGGGTCATTCTCCGGATCGGCGAAATAAAGGCCCAGATTCAACGTCGCTGAGTCGCCCTGCGCCACGTTCACATCGGGGACCGGCGCGACAAGGGCTGGCGGCCGGTTCGTGAGCGGCTGCTCGGCGTCGAGGCTGGCGAGGGAGAGCGTCGCTCCCGGGGAGAGTTGGATGTCGAGGCTGAGCTGCGTGCTCCCGGTCGCGGGGATGAGGCAGCTCTCCGCGCAGGCGTCCTTGAAGGAGACCGAGCCAGCAGCAGGAGCCCTCGGGACGTCCTTGGATGGGTCCGTGTCGTCCCTGATAATGAAGGTGGTCGTCGCCTTCGTGATGGTGCCGGAGTCGTTGATGAGGGCGTCCAGGATGTAGGCGCCCGCTGCACTCGTGACGAAGCCGCTCGCCACCGACGTCTTGGTGCCGGTGCTGTCCGTCAGCCAGAGGGTATATTCAGCAGAGTCAGGGAGAACCGTGACGGCGACACCCTCATTCAGAGCATAACTCTCCTTCTCCGTCGAGACCGAGTACGCGGGCGTCGAGGCGTCGCCGTGATAGACCAGGTAGCGCTGGCTGCCGGCGACGAGGACGACGTCGGCCGCGCCGCCGGCAAGCGTCCCTGAGACCTTGAGGCCGGTGATGTCGGTGACGTTCAGCTCCACGGAGGAGCTCTGGTTGTAGACCGCGTTGACCTGCGACGGAGTGTTCGGGACGAGGTCGAGGATGGCGAAGCCGCTGGGCATGGACGCCTTCGGCGCGAGGAGGAGGACCGAGGCCATCGCAGCGAGGATGACGAGGAGGAGGCCTGCCGCGATGAGGGGCGTCCTCGTCGCCGGGGTGCGCCTGGACGCCTCGACGCCTGCTGCGAGGCGCCGCTCCTCCTCGTGGAGTTCGCGGAGGAGGTCGTGCTCCTGCTTGCCGCCATAGACCCTGCCGACGTAATGGGCGTACTCGTCCTTGGAGATGTCTCCGGCTGCGAGGGCGCGATCCAGCTTGGCGAAGACCGTGTGGATGCGGAGCTCCTGCTCCTTGAGCTGCTGGAGCCGCTCGGCAGTGGCGGGTGGCGGTGTCATCGCTTGCCACCCTCTTTCTGCTGCTTCGCGGGCGTCGGCTCAATCGGCTTGAGATAGATGCGCCCCTGCTCGTCCTCGACGAAGCGGAGCTCGGTAGAAGCGTCCCAGCCCTTGTCCCGGACGAGGTCCTTCGGCAGCGTTATACGGAACTGGCCGTTATAGACGACGATTTTCACTGTGGTGGGCCCGTATCACTGTGCGCGTTGCGCACCGCGCGTCGTTACTCGTCGTTGATCTTCCGACAAAGCCCACCATGGAAAAGCCTATTTATATACTTTTCTATTATTAAATTAATATAATATTAAACCTATAATAGTACTAATGTTGAAAATTTGACTAAGGGAAGGTTTGATCAAGGGACGGCGGAAAAGGCCATGATGCCACCGAGGCGATTGGGAGAGAGAAGAGAAACGGAAAAAGAGGTTACGTGTAGTCGATGATGTCGGCCGCTGCGCGGAGCTTCAGCAGGTAGATGCCGAGACGCTGCTGCACAGCCGCGTTCCGGAGGAGGCCCATCACCTGCGTCTCGGCCTGGCTGTAGGGGATCACCGCGGTCGGCTGGTGCGCCAGGACGACGAGGATGTGGTAGCCTGCTCCGGACTGGACGACGGTGCTCTGGTTGACGCCGAGGCTGAAGAGGGCAGCCTCGAGCTCGGGCGAGAGGACGCCCCGCGGCGCGGTGTACTCGCCGCACCGCTCCCTGCTCTCCGTGTCGTCGCTGTACTGCCGGACGACGTCGCAGAAGCCTGTGCCTTTCTGTATCTGCTGCTGGGCGGCCTGGAGCCTGGCCTGCGCCGCCTCCTGGGAGCCGCTCCGGTTGAAGCCGATGAAGAGCTGCCGGAACCGGATCTGTTCGCTCACGAGGAACGAGTTCGGGTTGTCGAGGTAGAAGCTCCGCGCTGCCTCGGCTGAGACGTTGACGCTGGTGACCCCCTCGCGGTCGAGGAGCCGCTGGACCCTCAGCTGCTGCCTGACCCCATCGAGGAACGTCTCGTAGGAGCCGCCCTGCTTCGTGAGCTCGGCGGTGAACGCCTCCTTCGACGTGAAGCCTGCGGCGCGCCACGCCTGCTCAGCCGCTGCCGCCACGTCGGCGTCGGAGACGTTGAAGCCTGCCGCAGCCTGGCGGAGGAGCGCCTGATCGATGAGCTGGTTGAGGAGCGCGGCCACTGTCGTCTGGTTCCGGACCTCCGGCGAGAGGAGGGCGGCAGCAGCCTGGAGCTGCGAGAGGTTGATGACCTCGCCGTTCACGGTGACGAGTGTGGAGTTCGGAACTGTCGCGGGGTCGCCCTTCCGGATGGTGAAGGCGTCCTGGTTCACCTTCGAGGCGACGCAGAAGACCTTCCCGTTGCCGTCCACGTAGGCGACGAGGGTGGCCGCCTTCACGACGAAGGTGGCGCGGACGAGGGAGGAGGGGAGCTGGACCGCTCCGCAGTCCTGCTGCACGATGTCGCGCACGGTCTCGACCTGGTCCCCCGCGTACGCCGCCTGGGCGTACTTCGCCTCGGGGAAGAGCTCCAGGAAGGACTGGGCCCGCTGGTCGCCCCTCACCACTGGCTGGACGTCGCCCTGGCCGCACGCTGAGAGGACGAGCGCAGCGACGAGAAGGCTCACAATGAGTATCGAGGATTTCCGCATTCCGACCACCCCTTATCACCGATTGAATCGGTCTTATATATAAATATTAGGGATAACGGGGACGGAACGAGACTAACGAGAAGATAAGGAGTATGGGCCCGCCGGGAGTTGAACCCGGCATCCTCACTCTCGTTCAGGGCCGTGTCCAACTCTCCCAGAGGAAGAGCGCAAGGACTACGTCCTGGCCACTGGGCCCGCCGGGAGTTGAACCCGGGACCGCCGGCTCTCCTCGAGCTGCGCGCCGGGCTCCTTGCGGAGCGGTGGCGCGCCGTCATATAAGACCGATGCTCTGAACCAGGCTGAGCTACGGGCCCGCGGGGCATGGGAAGAACAGGGCCACTTTTAAAGGGTTTCGCAGCAGCCCCTCACGAGACGACCTCGGCGTTCTCCAACCCCTTGAATGCCCGGTCGCCGGTCAGGAAGACGAGGCCGTACTCCTTCGCGAGCTCGTAGCCGACGCAGTCGATGAAGGAGAAGCCGCGTCGTCGGTGGGCGAAACGGAGCTCCATGGCGCGCAGGATCACTGTCAGGGAGGCGGGCAGCAGGAAGTCGGCGAACTGCCGGTGCCAGTGCTGGGCCGTCTTCTTGTTATAGTCCCGCAGCAGGGCGTAGTAGAGCTCTCCCATGTTGAGGTGCGACGTCTTGACCTCCTCGGCCTCGAAGCGCAGGAACCGCCTGTTCCCCTTGACGAGCTCGACGAGGATGTAGGTGTCGAAGAAGTAGGCCATCCTACGCCCTCAGGAACTTGGAGTCGAGGTCCTTGCGGAGGTCGCGGATGATTGCCGGGGTCGGCCGCTTCCAGCCCCTCAGCTTCCCGAAGATGTCCTTCACGAGCAGCGGCCGGGCGGGCTGCACCAGGATCCGGACACGGTCGTCCTCCCTCAGGCCGGCCGCGAGGGCCTGCTCCTTCGGGATGACGACGCCGAACGAGTTCCCCCACTTCCGGAGCGTTGCCTTGACTTCGATCATAGATAATTAGACAGTATAACTACTATAAAAATGTTGCGGCCTCGACGGCAGGGATCCTTCGGCAAGATATAAAAAGCCGGCGGAAAGCCTCTGGGCGATGAGGAGATTCCCGAAGCTCGCAAACCCCTCCATCCTCTCCCCGATGGCTGGCGTCACCGACGTCGCCTTCCGGGCGCTCTGCAAACGGTACGGTGCAGGGATGACATGCACGGAGTTCGTCAGCAGCGCAGCCCTCGTCAGGGACTCGAAGAGGACGTGGGAGATGCTCGTCACCGACCCCTCCGAGAAGCCGGTCGCTGTCCAGCTCTTCGGCGCCAACGAGGAGGAGGTCGTCGAGGCGGCGCGTCTCGTCGAGAAGCGGTTCGACGTCATCGACATGAACTGCGGCTGCCCCGCATGGAAGGTGATCAGGACGGGGGCGGGGAGCGCGCTGCTGAACGACGCGCAGAGGATCGGGAGGCTCGTCGGGAAGGTGGCGGAAGCTGTCAGGAGGCCGGTCACCGTCAAGATACGGTCAGGGATCGACGAGCGCCACCTCAACGCAGTCGAAGTCGCGAAGGCGGCAGAGGCTGCGGGCGCAGCAGCCGTCGCGGTCCACGGACGGACGCAGGCGCAGGGCTACACGGGGAAGGCGGACTGGGAGATCGTCAGGAAGGTGAAAGAGGCGGTCACCATCCCCGTCATCGGGAACGGCGACGTCTTCACAGCGCAGGAGTTCTGGGAGAAGAAGGAGGCCTCAGGATGTGACTACGTGATGGTCGCGCGCGGCGCCATCGACAACCCGGTTATCTTCGAAGAGATCAACAAGTACCAAAAAAAGGTCGTTAGAGGAAATTATAGTGAGGACGATAAAAGAAATAAGAGCGAGGGGGATAAAAGAGATGACGGTGTGGACGATAAGAGAAGGATGAAGCTTTTTCTCGAGTATTACGAGCTGGCGAAGAGGTACACGGTCCGGTTCGGCCAGGTGAAGGGGCATGCCATCAGCTTCACGAAAGGCATCCCGGGAGGGGCCAGGCTCCGCGGACAGCTGACCGAGGCCAAAGACGCGGAAGAGCTCCTGGCAGCTTTCAAGGGTGCCATCTAGCCGCAGCAAAAAGATTTATTAACTCTCCGCGCTTCAGCCAAGGCCATGGACGGCCACATCATCAAGGGCCACAGCACCCCGGAGACGCACATCGAGCCGGAGGAGCCGCGCCGCGAGCCGCCGGAGACGCACATCGAGACCCCGGAGACGCACTATCCGCCGCGCGCCTCGATGGGGGTGCTGGAGGCGATCTACACCCGCCGCTCCATCCGGAAGTTCCTCGACACGCCGATTGAGTACGACAAGGTGATGGAGGTAGTCCGGGCGGGGAGCTTCGCGCCCTGCGCCGGCAACCTCCAGAACTGGAAGTTCATCGTCGAGACCGACCGGGAGCGGATCAGGTCCATGTACCACCACACGCTCGAGCAGGAGGCCTTCACCAGCGCGCCGGCAGCCATCATCGTCGTCGCCGAGATGGAGGTGGCGGAGCAGTACTACGGGATGCGGGGGAAGCGGCTCTACGCGGTCCAGAACTGCGCAGCAGCGGTCCAGAACATGCTCCTCGCAGCGCACAGCCTCGGCCTCGGCGCGGTCTGGATCGGCGCGTTCGACGAGAACAGGATCAACGACCTGTACAAGGTGCCGAGCACTGCGCGGACCCAGGCGATCGTCCTCCTCGGCTACCCGGATGAGAGGCCGCAGCCGCGCCACATGAAGCACCTCTGGTACCTGGTCAACTTCCAGCGGTACGGCCTCAAGTACGCGCGCCCCCATCTCATCACCCACGACCTCAGCACAGAGTGGGAGCAGAAGCGGGCCCAGCTCGAGGGGGCGAGCGAACGCGCCACCCGGAAGCTCGGCCTCAGGGGAGGCGGCGACCTGGGAGGGAAGGGGAGGCGGCTCGTCGGCAAGACCGTCGGCCAGGCCCAGTCGCGCGCCAAGCGGCTCCTCGCCTCGCTGAAGAAGAGGCCGGCCAAGCGGCGATAGCGTTCTTCTCATGACGTGGCACACTGGCCATCACCCCATCATATTTATAATCGGCCTCCGGCTCTTCTCCCCCGATGGTCCCGAAGTACTTCCCCTACGATGCCGTGCGCGACGAGCAGGACAAGCTCCTCGCTGCGGTCGCGGCGACGATCAAGACGAAGCAGTGCCTCGTCTGCCACGCCCCCACCGGCCTCGGGAAGACCGTGGCCGCGCTCGTCCCGGCGGTGGAGTACGCGGTGGAGAACGACAAGCTGGTCCTCTTCGTCACCGGCAGGCACACGCAGCACCAGATGGCGCTCGAGACCCTGAAGGCGATCAAGGAGAAGCACCGGCTGCCCCTCGCCGTCGTCGACCTCGTCGGGAAGCAGTGGTTCTGCCTCCAGCCGGGGGTGGAGCGGCTCGCCAGCAGGCAGTTCCACGAGTACTGCAAGGCGATGAAGGCGGACAGGCAGTGCGAGTACTACGAGAGCCTGAAGAAGGGCGAGGAGCTCGCGCCGGAGACCAGGAGGCTGCTCGACGCGCTCCGGCCGGTCAACCCGCTCACCACGCAGGAGGTGAAGGAAGCATCCCACAAGGCAGGTCTCTGCCCGTACGAGGTGACGCTCCTCCTCGCGGCGAAGGCGAGGGTCATCATCGCCGACTACCACTACCTCTTCAACCCGGCAATCCGGGAGGTCTTCCTCAGCAGGCTCGGCCGACAGCTGGCCGACTGCATCCTCGTCGTGGACGAGGCGCACAACCTCCCCGACAGGGTGAAGGACCTCGGGAGCGAACGGCTCACCACCCTCGCCATCGGCAGGGCGATCGCGGAGGCTGAGAAGCACAAGGATGACGAGCTGGCGGTGAGGCTCAAGCGGGTCGGCGAGGCGCTGCAGCGGATGGCCCTCTTCACCGACGCGAACGGCATGGTCGTGGACGGCGAGGCGGAGAAGTACGTGACGCGCGACTCCTTCCTCGAGCAGCTGGAGCGTATCGGGAACGTCGAGGAGCTCCGGGCCTGGATGGAGCGGGTCGGCGACACTATCAGGGAGGAGCAGCGCTCCTCCGCCATCGGCGCAGTCGGGGAGTTCATCGCGGCGTGGCGCGACGGCGAGGACGAGGGGTACGCGCGGATCCTCTCGCGGGAGCGGGGGCGCCAGGAGCAGATCACAACTCTCAGCTACCGGTGCCTCGACGCCAGCGTCATCACGAGGGAGGTCTTCGAGAACTGCCACAGCGCGGTCGTGATGAGCGGCACCCTCACCCCGCCGGCGATGTACGCACAGCTCCTCGGCATCGGCGAGCCGAACCTCCTCGTCCTGGAGAGCCCATTCCCGCAGGAGAACAGGCTGAACCTCATCGTCCCGATGACGAGCACGCGGTTCACGACGCGCGGCGAGGCGATGTGGCGGGAGATTGCCGACGTCGTGCGGAAGGCGGTCCTCGCCATCCCCGGCAACGTCGCAGTCTACTTCCCGAGCTACGCCATCATGGAGAGCGTCCACCGCTTCCTCGAGCAGGAGCTGCCGAAGACCCTCCTGATGGAGCAGCGGGCGATGACGAAGGAGGAGAAGCGCATCTTCCTCGACAAGTTCCGGGGCTACAAGGAGCAGGGCGCAGTCCTGTTGGGAGTGATAACGGGGAACTTCGGCGAGGGCATCGACCTCCCGGGGGATGAGCTGAAGGGGGTCGTCGTCGTGGGGCTCCCCCTCTCGAGGCCCGACCTGGAGGTCGAGGCGCTCATTTCGTATTACGACGCGAAGTTCGGCAAGGGGAGGGACTACGGCTACCTCATCCCCGCCTTCAACAAGACGCTCCAGTCGGCGGGGCGATGCATCCGCTCGGAGACCGACAAGGGCGTCGTCGTCTTCCTCGACGACCGGTACGAGCAGCCCTACTACCTCCGCCTCTTCCCCAAGGAGTGGCGGATCAAGTCCACCCTGCTGTTCGAGAAGATGATCCGGGAGTTCTTCGAGCGGAACGGGAAGTGAGGAACGACCCTCGCCCTGTTAAAATAAAATTATTGATGGTAAGTGATAATATTGACGGTGAAGAGATAATGGGAAACAACCAAGAAAAGTTATAATAAAATATATAATGATAATAAAATAGATAATGATGAGAAGGAAGGGGGTAACAATTAAGATAATAATAAGAAGAAGGAGGGAGTAACAATTAAAATAGCGACAATTAAAATAGTATAGTCATAATAAATAAAAAAAATAGTATAATTATAATAAATAAAAATAGTATAGTTATAATAAATAAACGCACGTTCCGTTGGTTTCTATCTCCTGACGATGGCGTGGCCGTAGCCCTCCCGCTGCGGCCGCTGGCGGCGCCGCCGCTTCGCGATGAGGATCAGCAGGAGGAGGACGATGATGACGAAGAGGAAGAGGAGGACGATGGTGCCCCACTGCTGCGTCGCCACCATGAGCGGCCCGGCGACGTTCAGCAGGGCGCTCTTCTGGAAGGTGAGCTTGCTGTTGTAGAGCGCCCTGCCCGCGATGATGTACCGCCCGGGCTCCGTCGGGTTGAAGAAGGTCTCGATCCTGGCGGTCTCGCCGGGCGGCACGTTGTACGTGTCGGTGTCAATCACCTTCGCGATCCTGTCGCCCAGCGCCGTCGTGATGGTCCCCTTGAACTTCGCGCTCACGACGCGGCTCCCCGTGTTCTTGAAGACCGCGTAGATGGGGACGATGTCGCCGGTCTTCGCCCACGGGTTCACGTCGATGTTGAGGAGCTCCCCCCTGTCCGCGATGCCGCCCCGGTCGAGGACGTCGAAGGTGAGGAAGGAGCTGTCGCCGCAGAGGGGGACGTCGATGCGCGCCCAGTACTGGCCGACGGGGAGGTCCTGGGTCACCTGCTGGAGCGTCTCCCCTGTCGCTGTCGGGAGGATTTCAGCGTCGGCGGTGAGCGTGACGTTCTTGACGAGCCTCGTCTGGTACTGGTCATAGATGAGGATGATGAAGTCGGGCTTGATGCGGACGTTCCCTTTGTTGCTGACGGAGGCGACGAAGTCGAATG
>Ga0315275_10005690_pt1 | contig 11834 bp, 10 predicted proteins | sample YL17G03_0_MG_FD_205557 | JGI IMG/M metagenome (GOLD analysis project Ga0315275, IMG submission 205557) | Sediment microbial communities from Yellowstone Lake, YNP, Wyoming, USA - YL17G03_0 | ecosystem: Environmental > Aquatic > Freshwater > Lake > Sediment | place: USA: Wyoming | collected... | reverse complement strand
TCGGCGCACGCCTTCAGTTGCCGTTCCGGGAACGTCTTGTCCCGGTCATGTTGCTGGTAGTGCGGCGCCAGCTCGCGCTCCGCAAACTTGCGCACCGCGCTGCGAAACAGCTAGCCTGAATTTCCACGGAAAACCATTCGACTAACGGGAGGGCAGAGGACCTGCGCTGTGAGCGGCGCGATTTCGCAGAGAGCTCCCAGCGTACGTTAGGTGAGTAGGTTTTCCGTCAGCCGTATTGTGCCGCCTCTCTACGCAGGCGCGTGCCGCCCGAGCACGCCCACGGGAAGCGACCAAAGTAGCGTAGACCCTTGTCGCAGGCTGGGTGTATGCTTGCCCAACGCCTGGTGGCCCCTGGAGAGCTTGACACCAGATGCAGTATGTATAATTGTGCATCTGTGCCTGACGGAGTACCAAAACACCTAACGGAATGTCGCCGCTTTTTCCTCGAGCCGGCCACCCCTCGCCAGCGCCAGTACGAAGCCCTGCGCGCGTACTTCATCGACGAGTGCGCCTCCGCAGAGGCCGCCCGCCTGTTCGGCTACAGCCCCGGCGCCTTCCGGGTCCTCTGCCACCAGTTCCGCCGCAGCGCCCTGCCCGAGCTCTTCGCCGCGGCCCAAACCGGCCCCCGCACCCAGCCGAAGAAGTCCCTTGCCCACGAGCGCATCATCGAGCTGCGCAAACGCAACTACTCCGTCTACGAGATCAGTGCGACGCTACGCGACGAGAACATGGACCTGAGTGCCACAGCCGTGCGCGAGGTGCTCAGCGCCGAGGGCTTCGCGCCTCTGCCCCGCCGCCTCGACGAGGAGCGGGCCCACCAGCCCCGCCCGACGGCGGAACCGGTTGCCGACGTGCGCGGCTTCGGCCTCCCGACCACTCGCTTCACCACCAACGTGGGCGGGCTCTTCCTCTTCTTGCCTGATCTGGTCCGGCTCGGGGTCGACGAGCTTGCCGCGACGGCCAAGCTTCCCGGCTCGCGCATGATCCCGGCCCCCTACGCCCTGCGCACCTCCCTGGTCCTCAAGCTCTGGGCCATCGAGCGCAAGAGCCACATCATGGCCCTGGTCGCCGATCCGGGGCTGGCGCTGTTCTGCGGCCTCAACGCGATGCCGAAGAAAAGCTTCCTCTCCGAGTACTCCTCGCGCATCACCCGTCAGAAGGTCTTACAGCTGCTGGGGGCGTGGCACCAGCACCTGGTGGGGGAGACCCTCTTCGCCGGCGAGTCCTTCAACCTCGACTTCCACTCCGTCCCCTACTTCGGCGAACACCCGCTCGTCGAGCGGCATTACCTCGCCAAGCGCAGCCGCCGGCAGCCCAGCGTGCTCACCTTCCTTGCGCAGGACGCCGGCGAGGAAGTCTTCTGCTACTCCAACGCCGACATCCGCAAAGGCGAGGAGGCCGATGAGATCTTCCGCTTCATCGACTTCTGGACCCGGCACCACGGGGCACCACCCCGCCACTTGGTCTTCGACTCGAAGCTCACCACCTACGATCGCCTGGAGCGCCTTGATGCAGACAGAATCGTCTTCATCACCCTGCGCCGCCGCTCGCCCAAGCTGCTCGCCGAAATCGCCGCGCTCGCCCCTTCCGCCTGGCGCCGCGTCACCCTCGACATCCCCTCCCGCAAGTACCAGACCCCTCGCGTCTACGAGCAGAAAGTCGGCTTGATCAAACGCACCTTCCGGCAGCTCTTCATCCAGGACTTGGGCCACGAGGACCCCACCATTCTCCTCACCAACTCCCCGGCCACTCCCAAACAACTCATCAGCCGCTACGCGCAGCGCATGCTCATCGAGAACGCGCTCGCCGACGCAGTGCGTTTCTTCCATGCCGACGCCCTCTCCGCCTCGGTCAGCTTCAAGGTCGACTACGACATGGCGCTGCTGGTCGTTGCCAGCGGCCTCTACCGCCTGATGGCTCGCCGCATGCGCGGCTACGCCGACTCACAGGCCCGGCAGATCTTCCGCGATCTGATCGACATGCCAGCCGACGTGCTGATCGAAAACGGTGAAGTGCGCGTCCGCTTTCACCGCCGGGCGCACCTTCCCATCGTCCTCGCCTCCGGTCTCATCGATAAACCAGTCTGCGTGCCGTGGTGGAACAATACCCCGTTACGCATCATCGAATGACCCCGATCGGACTCTTCGCGTTAGCCGAATTCTCTTCCGTGGAAATTCAGGCTAGTGTGCTTCGAGGGGGAGGAGGCATGGATTGGAAGATGCGATGGCCGGTTGTCCGGGGTTGCGTTCCGTGCGTTCAATGAAGTGGCGGCGCGAGTTGTCGGGCGAGAAAGATCGGACAACGAGGAGGTGTCCATTTCAGGCGGTTATTCTTGCGGCGCTCTTGTGTGCCACGCCGATCACCGCCGCCTTCGCGCAGACCACGATCAATGCCGGCGATGTCAGCGCATTACCGGGCACGACGGCTGCTGTCCCGATCAGGATCGTGTTGCCTGCCGGGACGGCCTGCGCCACGTTGCAGTTCAACCTCACAGTCGTAGCGGGCAACGGCGCACCCGCAGTGAACGCGCAAGTGGAGTTTACATCCGAGGTGGGAACGCCGACCTTGAATATTGCCGACGGGCTTGCCACGGCGCTGGTTGGGTGGCTTTCGAACTTTAGCCCGCTGCTGACAGGCACGGTGCAGCTAGGGACACTCGGTTTTCCGATCCCCACATCTGCCCAGACGGGACAGAATTACAGCGTGCAAGTAATCAAACCATCTGGGACCACCGACGGTGAGACCAACCTGCCCATGAGCGGGGTGAACGGCTTGATCACTGTTGCCAGCGGCCCGCCGCCATCGCAGACGGGCACGCCGGCATCGCTGTCGAGCGCCACGCCGACGGCAGTGGTGCCCAGTTTTACGCCGACCACAGCGCTGCCGAGCGCTACGGCCACAGAGCAATCGGCCACAGCGACATCTACCGCGGTTCCTGGTGGTCCGACACCGACTGTGAGTCCGAGCGCCGCCGCGACGGCTACCGGCACAGCTGTGCCTACCGTGACAGCCGCGATCGCGGCTGCCAGTGCGGGAGACAGGGTGCTCACACTGGAGAGTGCTCCCTCCGACTTCCCCTCGTCCGGGACGATAACGGTGATAGGAACCGAGCCATTGAGCGTTCCGATACCGTTTGCCCGCAGCGGCAATACTCTTAGCCTGCTAAACGGGGGCGGGCTTCCGTCGGATGTGCAAGACGGGACGACCATCACCGTGGCTCCTGCGGGACCAGAAGCGACGGCGACCCCAACCGCGGTGGCACCTACAGGGGCCACGCCAACGGCAGCCGCACCGACCACTTCGACTGGGGGCGCATCTGCGGGAGGCGGTGGCGGCGGCTGCCACATCGACGTAACCGATCGCAACGCTACGTGGATGCTGGCGCGTTTGGTGCTCGGCGTGCTGATGGCAAGACGCACGCACCGCTAAATGCGGTGACAGACAAGGCGACGTTCGTCGATATCTCATCCCCTCACCCTAGCCCCCCGGAGGGAGACGGGACCTGAAGGACAAGCTCCCGAATTCGCAAACCAGTTTCCTTAGGCGTGGGGACGATGAGCTCAACGGGCGGGCTTCGCGACGGCCCGTGGAAAGACGGGACCTCCTCAGCCCGAGCGGTGTTGTTATTGAATACAAGGGAAAATCCTCCGTGCCTTGATCCTCCGTCACGGGTCACGTAAGACTCGATAGTGAGGTCAGCATCGCAGCGAAGCTGGCCAGGGAAAGCGAGGACATCGTATGATGCGAATTGGCACAGCAGGGACGGCGTGGCTCAGCCTCGCAGTGCTGCTCGGGGTGCTCGGGTCTGCACCGAGCGCGGGCGCCGTGGTATCGATCGACATGGAATCAACAACCGGCGCCCCAGGGAGCACAGCGACGTTCCTGGTGAGCTTGAGTGGCGGGGGCGCGCAGGTGGGAGGGGTACAAAACACCATCACTTTCGATCCTCTGACGCCGATCGCTTCTTGCACCTTGATTCCCTTCCTGCTGCAAGCTGGGTTTCGCCTGGGGCCGCCACGCTCAGCCACGGTGGCAGCCGCGGGCGCGGGGAGTACAACGCTGGTGCTGACAGGGGTTGTTCCGTCAGGCTTCCCTACGTCCAGCACAATCACGAAGATAGGCACTACACCATTGGACAGCCCAATAGCGTTCACCCGTAGCGGTGATACTCTCGCGCTCGGGAGCGCGCTCCCGATGGATGTGACAGCTGGTACAATCATCACCGTGTCGTGCGTGGCTCTGGTCGACTGCGAGGAGGCCGACTTTATCCTCATAATGAATCAGCTCGGTGCTCCGATTCCGGACGGTGTACTGTATCAATGCGAGGTCAGGATTGCGCCCAACGCAGTCGAGGGCAGTTACCCGCTAGTCTGTTCGGGAGAAAACGCAAGTGACCCTTCTGGTCACACGTTGGACGTGCAGTGCGCCGACGCTCAGGTCCAGGTCGTCGGGCCTACGCTGCCTCCAACTGCAACGGCGACAGTGACGCCAACGCCTACGCCAACCGCTACGCCGGCGCCGCCGACCAATACCGCGACCCCCACGATCACGCCAACGCCTATGCCAACCGCTACGCCGGCGCCGGGGGGTGGTGGCGGCGGTGGTGGTGGATGTCAGATCACATCGGTGTGCCAGAGCTACACTGGATGGCTACTGATGATGCCCGCGTGGTGGCTGTGGCAGCGCCGACGTCGCTCCCGCCGGTGACAGACCTTGTGACGTGATTTCGGCGTGGGGGGCGCGCGTGCCCGCTCTTGGCTGCGCCTTGAACCTCGTGTGCCGCTCACGTAAGAGCAGGAGCCAATGGGCCACGACGACAGACGAGTGGTGATCACCGGCTTAGGACTGGTGACGCCGCTGGGCAACGACCTCGTCGCCAACTGGGAAAAAGTGCTCGCCGGCCGCTCCGGCATTGGCGCCATCAGCAGTTTCGACGCCACGCAGTTGCCGGTGCGCATCGCCGGGGAGGTACGGAACTTCGAGCCGTCCCTGTACGTCGAGAAGCGCGACATCAAGAAGATGGACGCGTTTACGCTGTACGCCATGGCGGCGACCCAAATGGCGCTCGACGATGCTCTGCTGAAGATTGATGCGGGCGGCGCCGAGCGCGTTGGCGTTATAGTGGGCGTTGGCATGGGGGGGATCTCCACCATCGAAGAGGGGCATAAACTTTTCCTCGAAGCAGGCATGCGTAAGCTTTCACCCTTCACCCTGCCGCGCCTCATTGCCAACATGGCCCCGGGCCAGATCGCGATTCGGTTTGGCGCCAAAGGCGTGAACTACGCCGTGGCCAGCGCCTGTGCCTCCGGCGGACACGCGATTGGCGAGGCGTACCACCTGATCCGCTACGGACGGCAGGACATCATGCTTGCCGGCGGCACCGAGGCGGCGGTGACGGCGCTGAGCATTGCCGGGTTTGCAGCCATGCGCGCGCTGTCGACCCGCAACGAGGAACCGGAACGGGCGTGCCGCCCGTTCGATCGCGAGCGCGACGGTTTCGTCATGTCGGAAGGTGCGGGCATGCTCGTGTTGGAAGAACGTGCAGCCGCACTCAGCCGCGGCGCACGGGTCTATGCCGAGGTGGCCGGCTACGGTGCCAATGCCGACGCGTATCACATCACCGTGCCGGCGCCGGATGGAGATGGTGCTGCGCGTTGCATGCGGCTGGCGCTGGAGGATGGCGGCCTGCGACCGCAAGAGGTCGACTACATCAACGCGCACGGGACCTCGACGCCGTACAACGATGTCAACGAGACGCAGGCAATCAAGAAGGTGTTCGGAGAGCGCGCTATGCGGCTGGCCGTGAGCTCGACGAAATCCATGACCGGCCACCTGCTCGGCGCCGCCGGGGCGATCGAGGCGGCGTACACCGCGTTGACCGTGTATCATGGTGTCGCTCCGCCGACGATCAACTATGAGAATCCGGACCCTGAATGCGATCTCGACTACATTCCCAACTGCGCACGCACCATGCGGGTGCGCGTGGCGCTGTCGAATTCCTTCGGCTTCGGCGGTACGAACGCCTGTTTGGCGCTGCGGCGCCACGAGGACTAGTGTAGTGCTTCGCAATTGGAGCGTCGGTTGAGAGGCCGTTCATCCCGAGTAGCCGCCGTCTTTGGGGCAGCGTATCGAGGGACAGGGAAGCTTCGAATCCACAGCAGCCAGTGCCCCTCGATATGGCGCCAATCCCTCGATACGCGGCCAACAAAGGGCCGCCACTCGGGACGATCGGAAAAAATGGCGCCTACTCGGGGCGAACGGAGAGTCGGTTGCCGAGTCGAATAAGAGACCATCTGTCTGACGCACCACACTAGGTTCGAGTCGAGCGTTCTTGATGGCCGTTACCTCTCTCAACCGGAGGAATGAATACCCACCGTGAACCCCGCCCTTGAAAAGTTGTTTCAACGCCGTGTGCTCTTCGTTGCCGGCAAAGGCGGGGTGGGCAAGACCACCGTGGCCTGTGCGCTGGCGATGATCGCGACACAGCTGGGCAAGCGCGTGCTGCTGACCGAGGTGGATGGCGCCGGCCGCGCCGCGTATTTGCTCGGAATCGAGCCGGCCGCTGTCGGATTGCCCCGATCAGCAGGGCCGTCGTTGTCGGTGATGTCCATCGAAGGCACCGCCGCCCTTGCGGAGTACTTGCAGATCATCTTGCCGGTGAAGCGCGTATTACAGGCCGTCTTTGCCAGCCGGATCTACCGCTACTTTGTTGCTGCAGCTCCGGGGTTGAAAGAGCTGCTGACCATGGGAAAGATTTGGCACGAGGCGGAGCGCGTAGACGAAGCCTCGGGCAATCGCCTCTGGGACCTGGTGATCGTCGACGCGCCGCCTACCGGGCACAGCCTGCAGTATCTGCGCATGCCGTACGCGGCGCAGCAGGCCTTCGGCAGTGGGCTGGTGGGCCGCGAAAGCAAGCGCATCGTCGATTTGCTCGTCGATCCGGACATGACCGCGGTCAACCTGGTCACCACGGCCGAGGAGATGCCGGTCAACGAGACCGTCGAAATGTACCAACAGATTCACGGCGAACTGCACATGCCGCTCGGGGTGTTGTTCGTCAATCGCATGCATCACGCCGCCTTCGAGGCGACGAAGCTGAACATGCTCGAGCGGCGACTGGCCAGGGTGCACGACGCACGCGGGCGCGCCGTCGCCACCGAGGTGTTGAACCGCGGCCGCGAAGATCTCGGCTGGACCGAAATCAATCTGCGGTATGTGGAGCGGCTGGCGGCAGAGATCGCAATGCCGAGGATCGAGATACCGTTCGTGTTTGCGGAGGAGTTCGGCTTGCGGGAGGTACATGGCATCGCCGCGGACATCGCCGCCGAGAGCGTGGCAGCGTCACGCCGGGAAACGATGCATGGGCGGACTTGACGGGCTGTTGCGGCGGCACCGCGTCGTCATCTGCGCCGGCAGCGGAGGGGTGGGGAAGACTACCACGGCGGCGTCACTGGCGCTGCGCGGAGCCTTGACGGGCCGGCGCACGATCGTTTTGACGATCGATCCCGCCAAACGCCTGGCCAACGCCCTCGGCATGACCGACGTTGGCAGTACCGTATGCGCCGTCAAGGCGGCGGGGCTGCAACCCGGAATGCTCAGCGCACTGATGCTCGACCAGAAAGGCGCCTGGGACGAACTGGTGGAGCGCCACGCACCCTCGGCGGAAATCCGTGCTCGGATTCTGAGTAATCACTTCTACCAGCACTTGTCCCAGAGCTTCGCCGGTTCATACGAGTACATGGCCATTGAGCAGCTGTGCGAGTTGCACGCCAGCGGCGCCTACGACTTGATTGTGGTTGACACGCCGCCAACGCGCCATGCCCTCGACTTCCTCGAAGCGCCGCAACGCATCGCCGATTTCCTCGACCGCGGCGTGGTGAAGTGGTTCATACGCCCATATTTCTCTGCTGGCTGGGCCACCTTGCGTTTCATGAACCGCACCGTCGGCTTTCTCTTCCGCAGATTGGAGGAGGCCACCGGGATCTCGGCCCTGGTCGAGGTCTCGGATTTCTTCACGTCCATGAGCGGCTTGTTCGATGCTTTCGAGCCTCGGGTGCACCGGGTCTACGAGCTGCTGCGGTCGCGTGAAACCTGTTTTGTGCTTGTAGCTACGCCGGAGGAACAGGTCCTGACCGAGGCGGAGTATTTCTGCCGCAGGGTGCGTGAGCTGGAGATGCCGCTGCGGGCAGTGGTCTTCAACCGCGTGCATCGGGAAATGCCGGTGGGGCGGCAGGCGGTTGCGGCGGATGAGGTCATGCGCTTGCTGGTGCGCCTTTTGGGGAACGAGGTTGCGGCGGCGAAGTTGGCAGACAACTTCAGCCGCTACGAGATGGTCGGGCGGGGTGATGGCTTACGCATGGAGGCTTTTCGCCGGCTGCTGCCGAAAGGGGTGAGCGTGATCGAGGTTCCGAACTTCAACTCCGATATCCACAGCGTCGCTGAGCTGCAGGCGATGCACCCGTTTTTGTTCGCAGCGTGACGGCATGGCCTTGGAGGCCCCCCCAGCCCGCCATCAGGGCGCTGCATCTCCAATTCTTCACCGAGATGCTGTCCTTTTTCGATGACCGCTGTTCCGTCATCGTAACAGCTTTCGCCAATGCAGGCGCCTACGTTCGGCGCATACGGTTTGGTATTTGCCTTGCTGTTGTCGAAGAAGAGCGAGATTTTGGTGGGCTGCACCTGCCCCCGCGGTCCGCCATATGGGAGGGGCGGGAAGTCTAACTTCCGTTCGCGAGCAGCCGCCTCCGCGCGCGTTCCCTCTGAATTTGAGCGCCCGCTCCCGTCTCGCCTCCCCCGTTTCCGCCCCTCCTGCCGGCTGGAAGCCGGCGCTACGAAGTGATGGGCAGGGCAGCAACTCGTCGGGTATGGCGGAAATCCTTCTGCCATGAGTTCTGCTTCCAACTGGCTTGGAAATCAGCTAAATAAGACCGGGTCGCTAAGAGTGTCTCGGATAGCAGACGGTATTCCGATCGTGCACTCGAAAGGAGGGATAGTATGCGAGGCGAGTTGAGGCTGAGTGATCTCAAGAAACGAGAGTACACCAGTAGCAGATTAATGAACGTCAAGATCCCGGCTTACGTTAGTGATGCGATCCAGAAGGTTGCCACTGACCTAGGCGCGTCCAAGACCGAGGTGGTCATCGCATTGCTGAACGAAGGGCTCGATGCTGCGTCCACCGCGCTGAAGGGAGTTCGTCCGAAGGCTGGCCCGAAGCTGTGCGCCATCCCCGGCTGTAAACGGCCGCACGTGGCACGCGGCTACTGCGCCAATCACTACCAGGCGGCGCGTCGGGGCAGACTCGAGCACACAGCCTAAGGCTGAGCCGGGGCGCGGCTTGCTGTTTCGCCCTCGGCGAGAAAGCTGCGGCACAGCGGTAGCGGGGATTCCGCGGCGTTGAGTCGCGTCCGCATCAGCCAGGGCCGTAGTAGCGATGCCGTTTGACCGCGATTTCCCGCTCGAGATAGAAGATCTCGATCTTTTCGAACTTACTGTCCTTGCGGACGAACTTGTGGCCGCGTAAGGTCGCGGCGACGACGCCGAGGTCGGGGCGGCCCGGGTACTCACGCGTGCCGCGGATCTCCGTCGTCGCAAATACGGTATCACCCGCGAATACAGGCGCCGTGTGTCGGCCCGAGGGGTAGATGATGTCGCCGAGCGCGTTGTCGGCGACATCTGGGCACGATAACCCCAGACACAAATTGAACGGGATGCCGCCGTAAACGACGAGTTGCCCACCGAGGTACTTCTGCGGCTGCAAGTCGATCAAGTACTGATTGCAGTGGACCTGCGAGGTGTTGTCGAGGGTGGCGGTCAGCGCCACGTGCTCGGTGGTCACGACGCGGCCGCGCGAATGTTCGATGATGTCTCCCGCAACGAAATTCTCGAAATAGGTGTCGTTGCTGGTCAGGTGCGCCAGCTCGGCATAACCGCGGCGGGCATCATATGCCGGCAATTGTGGCTCGCACGGGATGGGCGGGATTGTGTCGAGGGCCCCGTCAAGCACCTCCGCTTTCGGATTTCGTTTCCACACCTGAACCTTGCGTTCGTATGTGAGGACGACTTCCTGCTTCTGATTGCGGCCGGTCGTCTGCACGTGTACCACGCCGCGGTCAGGCTCGCGGCTGGACGGCTTCAGGCCCAAGACGGTCGACGCGACCTCGAGGGTGTCGCCGATATACACCGGAGCGCCGAAGCGCATGTTGATGTACTCGAGATTGGCGCGCGCGTTCTCCGAAATGTCCTCAACGCTCTGACTGAAGACGACGTTCATCACCAGCCCGGGCGGCACCACCAGGCCGGCGAAGCCGTACAGTTCCGCGTAACGGCGGTTCTTGTGCAGCGGGTTGGTCGTCATGTCATACTCGGTGAAGGCGTTGAAGAGACCTTCCGTGATCGTCTTGCCGACCTTGTGCCGGAACGTCTGCCCGACGCGGAAATCCTCCAGAAAGTTCCCTTTGTGTTTCTTGATCACCGCCATGAATGTCTCCGAAGGGGAGATGCTTGCTCTAAAAAAATTATGATCGCAAGCGCGCGCTGTGGTGTCAATGCGAACTCGGCGCAGGGGTGCAGCCCAAGGGCCTCCATGAGATCGGCAACGCGCCCGGGTATGTCATCCGTTGACAGGGACCATCATGCTGGTGAGAGTGACCGAGCCGGTGGGCTACGCGGCTGGTGTCGACTCCAAACCGCCTCGCTCTGCTTGCTCCTGAGCGACTACCCCCCCGGTGGTTGGCACTTGGGTTACAAGTGAGAGCCTGCTACTGTGGCTGGCGTGCGAGGGACCGGATGTGGGTTGGCGTTCGTTGCGGGCGCCATGTTGGTCATGACTTCAGGCATATTCACGGCTCTGGCCCAGCCGGTTAAAAACTTGGGTGCGCCGCCTGAAACCGTGCAGCGGGCGGGTAGAAGCACCGAAGCTAAGCTTGAAGCGAAGGAAAAGCTCAAGAGCAGTGGTGCGGCTGAGCGGCGCGTGCCTTGCGACCAGGTGATCTCGCAGGTAGACCGTGAGGGCTACGCCCATAGAGACGTGTCCGTTGTTGCCAGGAGTCTCGATACCAGTGTGGTGTGGGTTGAACGCTGCATGCTGGCGTACGGCAGGCAACCGAGGCGGCCACGCGGCGAGAGCGCGGAATCGAAAGAGAAACGCCTGCAGAGCTTGGAGGAGGACGAACCGGAGGAGCGCGGGCGGGAGGAGATTGAGGAGCCGGGTGCTCCCTACGGACGTGAGTCGCGCGAAAAACAGCTCCGCAAGCTCATCCGGCCCACGCCAGAGTTCAAAGAGGACCGCTTCGACTAAAGATGGCGCTGCTGGTTTTGGTTCGCCACGGCGAATCGCAATGGAACCTGGAAAACCGCTTCACCGGCTGGATCGACATTCCGTTGACGGAAAAAGGTCGCGAGGAAGCACGGCGTGCTGCAGAAAAGATCCGTGACATCCATTTCGACCGAGCCTACACGTCAGTCCTGCAGCGCGCCACCGAGTCCCTCGACATCATGCTCCAAGTGATCGGGCAGCAAGGCATCCCGGTGGCCTACGACCGCGCGCTCAACGAGCGCCACTACGGCGATCTGCAGGGGCTGAACAAGGCCGAGACGGCAGAGAAGTTCGGAAAGAAGCAGGTGCACCTGTGGCGCCGCAGCTACGACGTGGCCCCTCCTGGAGGCGAAAGCCTGAAAGATACCGCAGCCCGTACGCTGCCGTACTTCGAGGCCCACATCCTGCCGGACCTGCGCGCCGGAAAGAACGTGCTGGTCTCCGCCCATGGCAACAGCCTGCGGTCCATCGTCATGCAGCTCGATCAGTTGACCCGAGAACAAGTAATAGAGCTGAATCT
>Ga0315275_10005689_pt1 | contig 11835 bp, 7 predicted proteins | sample YL17G03_0_MG_FD_205557 | JGI IMG/M metagenome (GOLD analysis project Ga0315275, IMG submission 205557) | Sediment microbial communities from Yellowstone Lake, YNP, Wyoming, USA - YL17G03_0 | ecosystem: Environmental > Aquatic > Freshwater > Lake > Sediment | place: USA: Wyoming | collected... | reverse complement strand
AACTTTCAGAACGCCCCGATTGAGGATAAGCTTGAGAACCTGGATCTGTTCCACAGCATGGGAGTGAGGTCCATTCAGCTTACCTACAATGAAAGGAATCTTTTGGGTGATGGGTGCACAGAAAGAACGAACGCCGGTCTTAGCGACTTTGGCGTAGCTGCAGTCTCACGCATGAATGAACTGGGGATATTGGTGGATACGAGCCATTCGGGCTACCAGACAACTATGGATGCCATCGCATTTTCCAAAAAGCCTCCGATTTTCAGTCATACGAACTGCTATGCGCTGACTCCACATCCGCGGAACAAGACGGACGAACAGATCCGGGCTTTAGCGGATAAGGGTGGTGTCATGGGGTTGAGCACAGTAAACATCTTTGTAAAAAGGGACATGCCAGTGACTCTAGAAGATTTTATAGACCACATCGACCACGTGGTTAAACTGGTGGGCATCGATCATGTCGCTTGCGGCAGTGATAGTGCTCTGAGGGGCTGGCCTACGGATCCCGCCCAAGAGGAGGCCCTCATGGCGAATTACAATCCGGAACGGTTTAAATCCTCCTATCGTTTTCGTTATCCTATGGCCACGGAGGGCGTAAACGACCCGAAGAAATGGCTGAATGTGACGGCGGGGATGATTCGGCGGGGCTACCGAGAGGAGGATATCGTGAAATTTCTGGGAGGCAACTGGCTCAGGGTGTTTCGTGACGTGATAGGGTAGGGGGGTGATATCCAATGGCACATACAACACGAGAAGTATCGGATATGCTGAAAATCTCAAAGCCGACTCTTCTGCGGTGGATTCGGGAGGGATTGATATCAGAAGTGATGAAGGACGGCCGTGGTTGGCGCGTTTGGACAGATGAAGACGTTGAGCGAGTCAGGTTCTTTATGGGAAATTACAGGCGATCAATGGAAGATCCAGACTCATTGAAATTGCACAAAATCAGAGATTACGCGGAATTCTATAGGCGAAGAAAAGACTGACTCGTATAAAGAAGACTTGTAGGAAGGTCGCATCTAGGATTTGGACAATTTATATGAGGGGAAATTCCTATTCTTGCTCAGAGCTTGACAGGGTGTTCGAAGTGTTTTATTTTATCTCTCGTTCTAAAGAGGATATCCTCAGGGGCAATCGAATGGCTATCTGAGCTCTGAAACCGTGGAAGTTTGAAGAAACATGGAAATCCGTGCTTTCGAAGAAGGTGACTTGAAGCGGTGTCAGGAAATTGCCGGAAGTGTTATTGATTATACTCACGTGCTCGACCTAAGAGCCTCTCACATTTTTGTTGCAGAGGAAGAAGGGACCGTTGTCGGATTTGGATTTATCCATGTCTGGCAATGGAACAAGGTGGCATGGATAGGTGATTTAGTGGTGGAGGAAGGCCACCGAGGACGTGGTATCGGGACAAAATTAGTCCAGCATCTGGCAAAAGTGGCCAAAAACGACGGTTGTATTGCCCTGATGGATGACCCTCCTCCCAAGCATCCAGTGATAGGATTCTACTTGAGGCTTGGCTTTCGATTATGCGGCTACAACGACAGCTACTTCGCTAACCCCAGAAACCGGATGGCTGTTTTCATGTGTCTTGATATTCATGAGGGGAACTCAGTATAGAAAAACCACTCGCTGACGCGACGCCGAGCCTGCGTTCATGCAGTCTGGGCGTACCCCGCGGCTGAATTCGATCAAATCCGCGCCGCCGAGATCGAGCCCTCGGTCAAGCGGGTCGGCTCACCGCAACGATACCTCGGTCGCCAGCTTGAGCAAATCGAAACCAAGACCAGGCATTTCCATGAGGTCCTCTAGATTTTTTCCGTTGGAGGACAGCAGAATGAGGCCGACCTGAAGCTTCTCGCAAATACCCACGAACGCTCTATAGGCACCTGTGGCGCCGTCGTGAACCCAGGCTTCGCGTTCCGGCAAGATCAACTTCCACCAGCCCAGCCCTTGGGCGGCCAAAGCCGGCCAATTATAAAATTTGGGTGCCGACGTGCCATCCGGCCAGTCGAAGTACGGTTGTCGGGTCTGCCGCATGGCGGCCGATAGGGCGGAGTCATCGACCTTCAGGTTCGCCTCGGCGAAAGTCAACATGTCCTTCATTGTCGAGCGAAGAGCGCCCTGGGCACCCAGGACATCGAATTCCCAGACAGGAGCCGGATTACCCTGGCTGTCATAGCCGATGGCCATCCGATCCCGCTGGTCTTTGGACAGAATTACCGTGGTGTCCTTCATGCCGAGCGGCTCGCAGATTATCTCCTTCACAAGCGTTTCCCACCTTTGGCCCGACTTCAGTTCGAGAATGTGACCGAGCGTGCCCGTGCCGATGATGGAGTACAGCCATCGGGTGCCTGGTTTAGACTTCAGCTTGACTGTGCGCAGGCCCTCGTAGAGGTCCTCCTTTTTGTACCTGGCGTAGCAGGTGTTTACGTCCTCCAGGACGAGCTTTTCAAAGTTATCGACAATCCGTGGCAACCCGGAGGTATGGGTCGCCAACTGCAAGAGGGTGATCGCTGCCACCTCGGGCGGCAGTTTTAGGTCCTGGGGCAGGTACTCGCCGATCGTGTGGTCCAGGGCGACAATCCCGTCTGCCGCCAATTTCGCCAGGAGGATGCAGTTGAAGAGCTTGGTGTCCGAGCCGATCTCGTAGACCGTTTCGACATTCGGGAGTATGGCCTTGACTGCGTCTGGGGAGCGGAAGCCCTTAACGTAGCGCTCACCTCGCTTGGTAACGCCTACCATGAGAGTGACTTCCTTTCGCTTCGCGCAGTAGTCCTCGGCAGCCTGTCCGATCCGGCCAATCAGACCGTGTGTATCGGCCTGTTTCGCGTACGCGTTTCCAAGAACAAACACCAAGGCAGCAGAAAGAAAAAGTGTTAAGAACTTTCTCATTTCAATAATCTCTCCTTCTAAATGAAATGTTTTTTTGATAAAAGGAAGTGGAAGATGGACATTTCGCAGACCGTTTGCAGCCAGGGAACTCTTAATTCCCTACCGCGGTTGAACTAAACATTGCTCCAGTCCTAGTTTTCGATAACTTTCTCCAATACACGGATGAAATTTCCTCCAAGGATCTTCTTGATATCCCTATCCTTATGGTTTCCTTCTTTTAATGCTTGCAATATCTTAATGACGTCCAGGACGGTGTCCATACCTTTTGGCTGATTTAGTTACCTTGGACTTCTTTTGCTAATCAAAACTCCAAATTTACATAATAAGTATAGTTAACTATATAAACTGATAATCGGCATGTCAAGCGTCTGTCCAGCGATTTTAAAAGGCGGCTCTATGACGAATAGTGTGCGGGACTTTAGGGCATTTTATTTTATGGCTACAAAATAAAAGCCTCAATTAAAGGCTCCTATACAGGAAAAAATTGACAGAGGACGGGTAATGACCAGTTATGGGACAAGAAATATCAGCCCCCATCTTCCAAACTCAAAAACGATTGGCCTTCTTTTTGCCCTTTTTGGCTCATTTCTCCCATATAGAAGTGGGGTAGGGCCAAATCACCACACTAAACGTTATAGAGCCCAAAAAAAAGGCTTGACAATAGATATTGACTATAGTTAGATATAGCAAAATGTGAGAATTGGGGATGATTTATATATGAACAATAATCATCTTCACTGGAAAAGGGAGTCAGAATTTTGAGTCTCTTCAGTCAAAAGCGTTCTGGCTTTGACTCGGAAGAAATTTCGGTTAAAAGAATTAAAGGAGGGAAGGAATGAACAAAATTTATCGGGCGGGGCTTATCTTCTTTTTAATCCTTATCTTGGTGTCTGGAATCTCGTTTGCACAGTTAAAAGAAATGGGGACAATTCAGGGCAAGGTGGTTGATGAACAAGGTGTCGTCCTGCCTGGCGCGTCCGTTACTGCCTCTTCCCCAAATCTTATGGGAACGAGATCTGCCATTGCGAATGAGTCAGGCCAATACCGAATTCCCGCTCTTCCTGTAGGAATCTATACCATAGAAGTGAGTTTAGCTGGATTTAGCCCGGCGAAGAAGACTAACATTCAACTGCACGTGGGAATGACTGTTACGGTTGATGTTATCCTCAACGCCGCTAAGCTTGCCGAGGAAGTAACGGTCACCGGAGAAGCACCTCTCATCGACGTCACCAATTCAGCTATGGCCAAGACCATCATCACCAAAGACTTCTTTGAAAACATACCCACGAGCCAAAGGACGGATAATATTATTAACCTTGCACCTGGCGTTGTGGATGGGAGTTCCTATGGCGGCGGCGATTTTAGTTCCAACGCATATAAGATGGACGGAGTCGACTTAGCCACTGCCTATGGTGGTGAATGGGCCAAATCTTCTCGGTTTGATTACAATACCATTGAAGAAGCGCAAGTCATGGGTTTAGGCGCTCCGGCTGAATACGGAGATTTCACAGGATCTGTGGTCAATATTATCACCAAGTCGGGGGGGAATAAATTTAGCGGGGATGGTCTTTTCTTGTATCGAGGATTTGATTGGAACAGTGATAATTTTATAAAGGATGATCCAAGATGGAGCTTGCTCGGTGAAAGCCCTGTAACTCGTTCACTTGATACCAGTATCCATCTTGGTGGACCCATGATTAAGGACAAGCTCTGGTTTTTTGCCGGTTTGGAATATTTCTCGGACAAGTCTCTTCTGAAATCTTCCGATAGGTCTAGCCCTTCGACTTTTCCTAAAATGAATTTCAAGCTGACCTTTCAACTAGACCAAAAAAGCAAACTGCAAGCTTCTTATGCCTATTACAAGGTCGATAGAAAAACTATTTATATGAGTCCTTTTTACACAGATGTGTCAAATACAGATATCAATGAATTCAATCATATCGGACTGGTCAGTTTTGTTCATCAATTTTCAAATTCCACTCTTTTTGAGTTAAGAGCTTCCATCGTCAATTATACTCTGCAATTTACGCCAAGTAACGGTGATACGGAGACCCCTGGTCATATAGATTTGGTGACAGGCGCGTACACCACCGCGAGCTACTTAGGGGACTTGACTTTTCCATCGAGGCGATTCCAAGCAGCGGCGGCCCTGTCGCATTACGCTGAAGGTTTCTTGGGTTCTCATGACTTTAAAATCGGTGCCGAATACGGGAGAGGTCGGGGCGAAATTGACTGGAGCCCGAACGGCGACCTTCTCTATTTGGATGTCCTTGGCTCCCCTTATTTGGCAGTTGGTGGCTTGGGCTATAATGTCGAGGGTATTGACAAAACATACACTTTCTACGCCCAAGATGCCTGGAAGATTTCAGAGTCATTCGTCATCAACCCGGGTCTACGGTACACGATCTATCGAGGAATAGTCAGAGACAAAACTGTCTTTAAGCCGACTGCTCTGGGACCCCGGATCGGCTTCGTGTGGGATATCTTCAAAACACACAAAACAGCTTTCAAGGCTCACTACGGAAGATACTACGAAAACACAAAAAGCTTTTACATCGATTATCTAAGTCTCCAAAAAGAAGACGATGTTACGTACTTCGTTCCAGCATTCGGCACATTGATTGAGCTGTTTCGAACTCCTCCCGAAAACCTGTATAGTTTAGATCCGGATATCAAACAATCTTCCGTGGATCAATTTTCGGCTGGGATCGAACAAGTCATAGGACAAGATTTTACTTTTGGCCTTACATTTTTGTATAAAGACTGGAACGACTTTATTGAACCGGTTAATGTCGGCGGCATGTTTGCGCCAGTTCAAAGGGTGGATCCTGAGACAGGGCAGGCATACACTGTCTTTAACCAGGTCAATCCTGGCCAAAATCGATATCTCATCACGAATCCTGAAAAAGGAAGAGATATAGGAGCCGCATTTCCCGGTGTCGTCAGTTTGACACCGGATAGAAAGTACAAAGCCCTGCAAATCAGCTTCACCAAGAGATTCTCAAACAACTGGCAGCTTCTCGCCTCGTATGTGTATAGCAGTGACAAAGGAAATTACTCAAATTACTATACGGCCTTTGGCGGTGCTCATAATGTTGGTAAATCCACTCTGTTCTATGATCCGAATTATCAGATTAACCTGCAGGGACGAAGCACAATTAACACTCCTCATTCGGTTAAAATTCAAGCCACTTATGCTTTGCCGCTGGATATCATTGTGAGCGGCTACTATACCTACAATAGCGGTTGGACGTGGACAAGACAGTTACGTATTGCCGGACTGTATCAAGGATCCGTAAATATATTGACTGAACCCCATGGTTCCCGCAGATTGCCGGCTAGAAACAATTTGGACCTGAGAGTTGAGAAATCATTCAACATCAGAGATTTCAAAGTGCGATTCTGGTTGGATGTATTTAATGTGTTCAACCAAGGAAGAGAAACGGCTGTATTCCAGCAGGTTGGCCCGACCTTTGAAATGCCAACTGCTATCAATGCTCCAAGATCCTTATCAGCAGCTTTTCGATTCATGTTCTAATTGAGATTTGCCTAAATCGAAGAACCATCTCTTTGTTTAAGGCCGGGATGTCATGAGAGCGGAGGCACGCCGACTTTCGGAAGATGGGAAATAGACATGACCATCGGCCGACAAGAACCTACACAGGCGGGCGCGGCCCCACTTGCACCCACGACATCCTCTGATTTGGGCCCTCCCGGTATTGGATAAAGTTCGAGATGGGCCTGCCTTATTTTTTTATCATTCCAAGTCTATAGATTTTAACTAGGTTTATAAAAGGGTAGATAATGAACAAGAACACGAGAATTGGGTTAAAGATCACTCACTTTACTACATTTAGGAAAGAAGCCTTGAGCAAACCGCTGGTGAGATTCATAGTCGCCGCGATTGGATTGAGCGCTCTTGCGACAGCCGTGCCGGCCGAATCCGCGCCGGCGCAATCGAGCGAAGCCTTTAGCCTGAGCGATATCCCAAAGGAGTTTAAGCTCAAACGTCCCGATCAGGACTACACCAGGCGCGTTGAGATGATTCCAATGCGTGACGGCGTGAAGCTCCAGACGATCATTTTCGTGCCAAAGGGCGCTCAGAATACCCCTATCGTACTGACTCGCACGCCCTACGATGCAGCGGGACGCTCACATCGTTCCGATAGTCCGTCGCTGCTAGCTACGCTCCCGCTTGCCGATGAAGTCTTCGTGCAGGCCGGGTACATCCGCGTCTATCAAGACGTGCGCGGCAAGTATGGCTCGGAAGGCGACTACGTGGTGCTGCGTCCCGTGCGTGGGCCGTTGAATCCCACGTCCGTTGACCACACGAGCGATGCCTGGGACACCATCGACTGGCTGGTGAAAAACACGCCGGAATCGAATGGCCGGGTCGGCATGATTGGCTCGTCCTATGAAGGCTTTACTACGGCAATGGCACTGCTCGATCCGCATCCGGCGCTCAAGGCAGCGGTTCCCGAGAGCCCCGTGGTCGACGCGTGGATGGGTGATGATTGGTTTCACTATGGTGCTTTCCGCAATCTCATGCTCGGCTACATTCACATGCAGACCGCGCAGCGCGGCGCGGGCGCGGTCTATCCGAGCGAAATTTTCGATAAGTACGAGGAGTTTTTGCGCGCGGGCTCTACCGGCGACTATATGCGCGAGCGCGGGCTCGAGAAGCTCCCGTGGGTCGCTCGCACCATGGCCCATCCGGCCTACGACGCGTACTGGCAGGGCCAGGCCCTCGACAAGCTGCTCGCCGCCCGTCCTTCGTCAGTCCCAACGCTATGGGAGCAAGGCCTGTGGGATCAGGAAGACATGTGGGGTGCCAATCATGCGTGGCTGGCACTGAAAGCGGCGGGTCACGAGGCCAACAATTGGCTGGTTCTCGGGCCGTGGTCTCACAGCCAGGTCAACGGCATCGGCTATTCCATCGGGCCGCTTCTCTGGGAAGGGGATACGGCGAAGCAATATAACCGCGACATGGTGCTGCCATTTATGAACGAGCACCTTCGCGATGGACCTCCGGCTCAGCTCGCACGTGTTACGGTCTACAACACGGGCGAGAATCGGTGGGAGCGATTTCAGGACTGGCCGAGCGCCTGTGAGCGTGACTGTGAAACAGGGTTGAAGCCTCTCTATCTCGGTGCGGGCTTCAGTTTGTCCTTTGATCAGCCCACGGAATCGGATGGGCGCGATGCATACATCAGCGATCCCGCCAGGCCGGTTCCATTCCTGCCGCGCCCGGTGCTCGACCCCTTTTTGCACATCTGGACCACCGCGACCGGCTATATTCCCTGGAGTCAATGGCTGGTCCAGGATCAGCGTTTCGTTGACGGGCGCCCCGATGTGCTCGTGTATGAGACGTCGGTACTGAGCTCGCCGGTACGCGTGCGCGGCATTCCCGTCGCAGATATTCGCGCGATGACCACGGGAAGTGACGGTGACTTCGTAGTTAAGCTCATCGACGTCTACCCCGCCCAGAATGTAACCGATCCTCCACTTGGCGGGTATGAACTTCCGATTGCCATAGATATCTTCCGCGGCCGCTACCGAGACAGCTTCGAGCATCCAACGGCCATACCGCCTAATGTGCCGCAGCGGTATCGATTCGATTTGCCCAACGTGAACCACGTATTCCAGCCAGGGCATCGGATCATGGTTCAGATACAGTCAACCCTCTTTCCACTGTATGACCGCAATCCGCAAACGTTCATACCGAACATATTTGATGCAAAAACGCCTGATTATCAGAAGGCGGAGATTACCATTCTCCGCTCCAAGCGCCAGTCGACGGCAGTTTGGCTGCCGGTAGTACAATAGCACGATGGAGGCAGCTTGGTCGCTGCGAATATCGTTACGATTGTTGATGGTGAAGGAGCTCTGTCACCGAATACGCCGATCAAATATCGACTATAAACCCGGAGGTATGGAGATGCTTAAGTATTTCAAGCCGGTAATCTCATTGATCCTTGCAGCTATATGGTTTGCCGTCCCGACAAGCGCTGCTGAAAACCCTGGGAAGCTTGCGCCTACCGACCTGTTCAACATTGAGTTTCCCGCCGATCCGCAGATTTCGCCCGACGGAAGGCGCATCGTATATGTCCGCACGTTCTGCGACATTATGTCAGACAGGCGCTGTTCGAATCTTTGGATCGTCAACCAGGATGGCACTGGCCATCGATCCTTGACGACCGGAAGCTTCAACGATATGTCGCCCAGATGGTCACCTGACGGGACCAGAATTATCTATGTATCGACCCGCGATGGTATACCCCAAATCTATTTGCGATGGATGGATACAGGACAGACGACCAAACTCACCAATCTGGCAAAACCGCCCTCGGCAATAAGCTGGTCCCCTGACGGAAAATCGATCGCCTTTAAGTCGACGGTTCCTGGAGCACCGAGACAAATCGGCAGTTTCCCGGCGCCTCCGGCTGGAGCGAAATGGGCGGATCAAGCCAGGGTATTTGACAAACTGATGTACCGATTCGACCGAGTGGGCTATTTGGAGCCGGGCTCCACACAGATCTTCGTGATCTCGGCCGATGGTGGCGCACCGCGGCAAATCACGACCGATGAGCACGCTTTTCTCAAAGGTCCTTGGGGCGGCGGAGCGGTTGAATGGACACCGGACGGCAACTCCCTCATCTTAAGCTCCAATCAACATCCGGATGCGGAGTATGAACCATTCGACTCTGAAATCTATGAGGTATCAGTTTCTGACGGGAGGGCGAAGGCGTTGACTGACAGACGCGGTCCCGATGGATCGCCTACCGTATCGCCGGACGGAAGGTACATCGCTTATACAGGGTACGACGATAGACGTCAGATCTATCAGATTACTCATCTCTACCTGATGAACCGTGACGGCAGCGGGTCCAGAATGATTTTAGGCAGCCCGGACCACGACGTGGCTGCCCCTCGATTTGCCCCGGACGGCAGCGGGGTGGTCTTTTTGTATGACGATAAAGGCAATACCAAGCTTGGGTTCTGCTCGATTGACGGGAAGGTTAAAGAGATCGCCAGGGACATCGGAACGTATGGCTTCACGGAAAGCCTCTACTCAAGCATCGGTAGCTTTTCACTCTCAAGAAATGGCGAGTTTGCGGTGCCCTACACTCGGCCCGATGTTCCGGCGGATATTGCGGTCGGTCGCGTCGATCGACCGGGCAGGTCAGTGATCACACACCTTAATCACGAGCTTCTGGCCGACAAAGAGCTGGGCCGCGTGGAGGAAATCTCGTATCCCTCTTCGCTGGATGGAAAAACGATTCACGGCTGGATCATCAAACCCCCCGGGTTTGACCCCTTGAAGAAATATCCTTTGATGCTCGAAATTCATGGCGGCCCATTCCTCAACTACGGCGACCGATTCGACCTGGAGAAGCAGTTGTGGGCGGCAAAGGACTATATCGTTTTGTACACGAACCCGAGGGGCAGCACCAGCTATGGCGAGGAATTCGCAAACCTGATTCACCTTAGGTATCCGGGCGACGAATTCTACGATTTGAACTCCGGCGTGGACGAAGTGATCGCCAAAGGCTACGTTGATCCCGACAACGTGTTTGTGACAGGGGGCAGCGGTGGCGGCGTACTGACGGCCTGGATGATCGGCAGATCGACAAGGTTCAGGGCCGCCGCTGTCCTCTATCCGGTGATCAACTGGTATAGCTTCCTGCTGACCACAGATATCCCAATCATGGTTTTGCAGGACTGGTTCCCGGGGTTCCCGTGGGACAATCCGGAGCATTACGAGAAGCTCAGCCTTCTTTCTGTCGTCAAGAACGTCAAGACTCCGACCATGGTAATGACGGGTGAGGAAGACTATCGCACTCCCATGTCTGAATCAGAGCAGTATTATCAAGCCCTTAAGTTGTTGCGGGTTGAAGCGGTTCTGGTCCGGTTCCCGGGCGAGGGGCACGGCATTATCGGCCGGCCCAGCCATCACATGCAGAAGATCTTGTTTGTCTCTAACTGGTTCGACCAGCATCGCGTGCCACACTGAATTAGGGAGTGCGAAGCGGCAGCACCTGTCGCCGTTTCCGGCCTGATTTGGCTCAATGAAACCACAAGCAAAAAAAGTCCTAAAATAATAAAGAGGAGAAGAAAAAATGAAGGTCTGGCGCGTGATTTTCGTGGTGATGGTCTCGGTTGTTTTCCTAGGCGCATCATTATCGCTGGCCCAGGAAAATCAGGAGAAAGAGGAGATAAGAGAGGAGCCGATCGTCGCCCTTGTCGGAGGAACGCTCATCGACGGGAACGGGGGAGCACCCGTCTCTAACACGACGATCGTCATCAAGGGACAGAAGATCGCCGAGGTCGGTGCGGTGGCAAAGGTCAAGATCCCCGAAAATGCCAAGAAGATCGACGTCACCGGAAAGTTCATCCTCCCAGGGTTCATCGATTGCCATATCCACACGGGGTACCCTTACGACTCGGTCCAATTCCTCACCGACACCGACAGCCTGGCTACCCTCCGCTCTTTCCATATCCTCGATATGTATCTCAAGAGCGGTGTCACAGCGGTCCGGGACGTCGGCTCGCCGGTCCAGTCGATGCAGGCCATCAGGGCCGGAGAAGCGCTCGGCTACATTGACTCCGTGAGGCTCTTTCCGTGCGGGGATCTGCTTACGGTCACGGGAGGTCACGGCGACGGGATCCGGGGGTCGATGGCGGTCAACGGGCCTTGGGAGTGGCGAAAGGCCGTCCGGGAGATGTTTAAGAATGGGTTCGACCAGATCAAGATTTCGCCCACATTCACGCTCGAGGAAGCCCAGGCGGCCGTGGATGAAGCCAAGACGCTCGGTTGCAGGATCACCGCCCACGGCGGAGGCAAATCCGACACTGAACCCACGACCATGACCCGGATCGCCGTCCAGGCCGGGGTCCAGTGCATCGAGCACCTCAACGAGATGGAAGACGACGTCCTCGACC
>Ga0315275_10005688_pt1 | contig 11837 bp, 10 predicted proteins | sample YL17G03_0_MG_FD_205557 | JGI IMG/M metagenome (GOLD analysis project Ga0315275, IMG submission 205557) | Sediment microbial communities from Yellowstone Lake, YNP, Wyoming, USA - YL17G03_0 | ecosystem: Environmental > Aquatic > Freshwater > Lake > Sediment | place: USA: Wyoming | collected... | reverse complement strand
CATCGCTCAGTGTTTTCATGTATGATCCTCCCTTTACTTGGTTTCTATTGAGCAGCACACTGTTGCAACCATACACCACGTGGGAATATTGTCAAGATTTGAGAATTTTGGTTGTTTTTTCAGGGCTCTCTTGATAGTGAATTGACACTAAATATCTTTGAATAGGCTCCTAATGGGGTCAGAAGATAATGGTGCTGCGCCATTTGCCTAACCCCCAATCCCGAACCCCTGTCTTGCCCCCTTTACTTTTCCCCCCTAATACACTATGTAATGACAAAATCTATAAGGCTTTTGGCGCCTGAAAGTAGAAATGTTTATTACACCAAATATGATGTTGACTGAAGATGGAATTTAGTGTAGAGTTTTATGAGAGTCGTTCAGGAAGATGCCCCGTGCGCGAATTTCTGGATAAGCTGAAGGAGACAGATCCAGACGATTTTGCAGCTATGATGGCAGGGCTCGCCAAGCTGCGAAACAGGCAGTATCACAGGCCGCCTTTATCAAAACCGGTTCGGGATGATCTTTTTGAACTTCGCCATGTGGGCAAGCTCAACGCAAGGGTGTTATACTTTTTTACCAGGGGACAGAGGATTATAGCAATGCATGGGATACGCAATAAGGCAAATGAGATATCTAAACGGGACCTCACCGTAGCTTTAGAGAGAAAAGAGGATTGGCTGTCGAGGAATCCATCATGAAACAAAAAACAAATTTTGATCTCTATCTTGAAGAGCAGTTAAAAGATCGGGATTTTGCGGAGCGGTTCAAGAAGGCCGGCGAGGCATGGGACGTGGCCATCAAACTGGCTTCCCTGCGCAAGGCATCCGGCTTGTCCCAGAAAGAACTGGCAAAGCGGGTTGGCACATCCCAGCAGCAAATCAGCCGTCTTGAATCACCCTCCTATGAAGGCCACTCCTTAAGCATGTTACGCCGGGTTGCAGAAGTGCTCGGTGCTACCGTTCAGGTGGAAATTCAACCCAAAAAATCTCAGAAGCTGCCAATTGTTGATGATAGAGGAGCCTTGTATAGGGCAAAAAAACGAAAAACTCTTCAGCAGTAGCTAATTATCGATTCATTTACCTTCCTCCATTCCGCATTACGCAATTCCCTAACCTCTAACCCCCAGTCCCTAACCCCTGTCTTTACCCCTTTACTTTTCCCCCAGAATGCACTATTTAAAGTGTTAATTTCCCTGAGATGAGTGGTATTGGTAAAGAGAAAGTAATGCCAAAAATCAAGACCAGGCACGATTTTGCTCGTATTGTCTTACAAGTTTGAGGACAAAATATGTTCGCTGAAGCATATAAACTGGCAAGGCATTTTACACAACCAATCATTATTTCTACTCGATTCTTTGATAAAACAGTAGAATGTGGGTGTGGTGCTTTTATCATTTTAAATGAGGAAGGTTGGATAATCACAGTCGCACATCTATGGGAATCATTTTTTGCATTTCAACATCACGCCAAAGAGATTTCTGAGTACAAACGGCAACTTGAAACTATCCAGCAAGATCAAAGCATAGATGCAAAGCATAAACGTAAAAAAATTGGTCGTCTATTAACCAATCCCAAATGGATTACAAATCATTCATTCTGGTGGGGGAGCGATGGCGTTCAACTCATAGATATAAAACCTCTTCCAGAGGGGGATTTAGTAATCGGACGATTAGAACCCTTCAATCCAAACTTTATTTGCACCTATCCTGTTTTTAAAAATCCCACTTCTAATCTCGACCAAGGTACAAGTCTGTGTAAACTTGGCTTCCCATTTCATGAGATTAAAGCTTCCTTTGACGATGCAAAAAATGCATTTGAAATAGCGCCCGGGTCATTACCTCTGCCTTTTTTCCCTATTGAAGGAATTTATACCAGAAATGTAATCGTTGGGAAATCAAAGGATGGAAAGTATGAAATCAAATTTCTGGAGACCTCAACTCCCGGTTTACGAGGTCAAAGTGGTGGTCCAATTTTTGATAGTAAAGGAACTGTTTGGGCCTTACAAAGCAGGACTTATCATTTTCCACTTGGATATAGTCCAAAGGTAAAAAAAAACGGGAAAGAAGTCGAAGAGAACCAATTCCTCAACGTTGGATGTGGGATTCACCCTGAACTGATAGTTGCATTCTTAAAGGATAATGGGGTTAAATTTAATCTGTCTGACTATTAACATGAGGGTAAGTTCATATTTCCATTTAATCACTTTTAAAATATTTTAAAAAGGTACTTCAAATGCCACGCAATAAAAAATCAGACCAAAAACCCATCGAACAGTACGATCATAAAGGAAAGAAGCGGGTGAATAATCCGCCGGTTGGTCTGGTGACACCAGAAACTGATAAAGAGACAGGTAAAAAGACCTATGCCTATGATCCGCACCTTGACCCTCAGTTACAATGGTCTGGCAAGGCAGAACATATCTCGTTTGAAGTTCCAACTGTCTCCCTTCATGTACACGAACGCATAGACCCCCGCACCATTATTGAGGCAGTACGCAAAAGAGAAGGTGTAGGGGCACGGCATGCCGTGCCCAGCCAGATCTCCATGTTCTCCTCACCTGAGGAAAATCCACCCCTTCGTGAAGCCATCGAGTTCTATAAGCACCCTCACAATTGGTCTAACCGCCTGATTGCCGGTGACAGCCTCATCGTGATGAACTCGCTCCTTGAAAAAGAAGGGATGGCAGGCAAGGTGCAAATGATCTACCTTGACCCGCCTTACGGCATCAAGTACGGTTCAAACTTCCAGCCTTTCGTGAACAAACGGGATGTGAAAGATGGCAAGGATGAGGATTTGACTGCCGAGCCGGAGATGATTAAGGCATTTCGGGATACCTGGGAACTGGGGATTCATTCATATCTGGCGTATCTGCGGGATAGGCTGCTTCTCGCCCGCGAACTGCTCACCGAGAGCGGCAGTATCTTTGTTCAGATTTCTGATGAAAATGTGCATCATGTCAGGGAGTTGATGGATGAGGTGTTGGGGGTGGGAAATTTCGTGAGCTTGATTGCCTATACAACTACGAGTGGCTTTACTTCGAACACCCTAAGTCGTGCTGGTGACTATATTATTTGGTATGCTAAAGATATAAAGCAAATTAAATATCGACAATTATTTATCTCTAAATCATTACCATTTGATGATCCTAAAACTAAATACGATCAGATAGAGCTACCCAATGGGGAAAGACGTCCTCTAACTTCACCAGAGAAAAATGGAGAAGTATCTTTGCCAAATAATAGCCGAATATTCAGATATGGTGGACTAGATAGCCAGGGAAGTGGAGAAGAATCAACACCATTCGAATTTACAGGCAAGATTTATTATCCAGTTGTTGGGCGACATTGGACCGCAAATTATCCTGAAGGTATGGAGGCTTTAAAAAAAGCAAGACGCATTGCATTAACAGGGAATAAATTAAGTTATGTGCGCTATTTTGAAGATTTTCCTCTTCAACCAATTCACAATCTGTGGGCAGATATTGGGGGTAGCGTCCAAAGTCGCTCTGATCCAAAAGTTTTTGTTGTGCAGACTGGCACATCAGTCATCCAGCGTTGCCTCCTCATGACCACCGACCCCGGTGACCTCGTCCTTGACCCCACCTGCGGTTCAGGTACAACGGCATACGTTGCTGAACAGTGGGGCAGGAGATGGATAACCTGTGATACCTCACGCGTAGCCATCACTCTTGCCAAACAACGGTTGATGACTGCCCTCTTTGATTACTATGAACTTGCTCACCCGCAGGAAGGAGTAGGAAGCGGTTTTAAATATAAGACCGTCCCTCACATCACCCTGAAATCTATCGCCAACAATGAACCTCCTTCCCAGGAGACTCTCTACGACCAGCCTTTTATTGACAATTCGAGAACACGGGTGACCGGGCCTTTCACCGTCGAGGCGGTACCTGCACCGATGGTCAAATCTTTTGACGATGTAGGGGCAGACCTGCGTGTCTGCCCTCCTGAATCGGGCGAACACATGGGTTCGCCCCTACAATTGGATTCATCTATTGCCCGTTCCGGCGAGACCCTGCGCCAGTCCGAATGGCGGGATGAATTGTTCAAGGCTGGTATCCGCGGCAAGGGCGGCCAGAAGATAGACTTCTCCCGCGTTGAACCCCTTCCCGGCACCCGCTGGCTTCATGTGGATGGAGAAACGAAAGGAGATAAACCTCAGAGAGTGGTTGTGTCCTTTGGTCCTGAACATGCGCCGCTGGAACAGAGACAGGTGGAGTTAGCCTGGGAAGAAGCGCGCACTCTAATTCCTCATCCGCAGATGATTGTATTTGCTGCCTTTCAATTTGACCCGGAGGCAGCAAAGGATATTGATGAACTTGACCCGCGCAAAACGGGAATGACTTTTTTAAAGGTGCAGATGAATGCCGACCTGCTTACGGAAGACCTGAAGAAGAAGCGGGCGAGCAACGAGAGTTTCTGGCTCATCGGCCAGCCGGATGTGAAGCTGTACGTCATCGCGAGGAATCCGCCTAAGGCGGATGACGAAGCAATCACAAAGAAAAAGAAAGGGATTGCTTCACCTTCGGTTCGCAATGACACTCCTGTGCAATACCGGGTTGAAGTTCTCGGCTTTGACTATTACAATACGAGGACAGGGGTCATCGAATCCGGTGGTACAGAAAAGATTGCCATGTGGATGCTGGACACTAACTACGACGGAAGAAGCCTTTTCCCCCGTCAGGTCTTCTTCCCCATGGCAAGTGAAAAAGAAGGATGGTCTAAACTTGCAAGGAACCTGAAAGCGGAGATTGATGAGGAGTTGATTGAAGCCTATCGGGGAACCTTCTCCCTCCCCTTTGAGCCAGGGCAGAACAAGCGCATTGCGGTAAAGATCGTGGATGACCGGGGCATTGAGAGCCTGAAGATCATGGAGATTGAATAATGAGGAAAAGAACGAATATGAAAATTCCCAAAAAGAAAATAGACGAATACTGCAAGAAACATCATATCCGTAAACTTTCTTTTTTTGGTTCAGTACTTCGCGAAGATTTTAAACCAGCAAGCGATGTGGATGTACTTGTAGAGTTTGAACCCGGGCAGGTAGTAGGTTTTATCCGTTTAGCTGGTCTGGAAATTGAGCTCTCAAAAATTTTAGGCCATAAGGTGGATTTGAGAACACCTGAGGAATTAAGCCCCTATTTTAGACAGGAAGTAATTGACATAGCAGAGGTTCAGTATGCCGAAGGATGATCTTATCCGTATACGTCACATGCTCGAAGCTGCACGGGAAGCAATCTCCTTTGCAAAAGGAAAGAAGCGAAGTGATCTGGATAAAGACAGAATGCTTATACTTTCTCTTGTTAAATCTATCGAAATCGTGGGTGAAGCTGCTACCCATGTATCAAAGGAAACCAGGAAAAAGCATCCCGACATTCCATGGTCAAATATCGTTGCCATGAGGAACCGGCTGATTCATGTCTATTTCGGTATTGATCCTGACAGGGTATGGGATACCGTTAAAGACGACCTGCCCCCTCTCATTGCAGTTCTCAAAAAGATTGTTACGCCGAAGGGACGTTCTTGAAAACAACCATAGACCAGCTCATCATCAACGCTCCCTACGAAGAACCTTCTCACTACTGGAGTTATGACCGGGAAAGCAGGTTGTTTGATCAGAAGGAAGGCAGAAGGCCGGCAGGTTATGTCATCGCTTCTGAAAGCTCAAAGGCATTCGATGACCCCGGCATCTTCGTCGAGATACCACTCGTAAACCTTATTCGGCCCCGTGTGAAAGCCTGGCGCGAGTCAGGATACCCCGGCGTTACCGGCATCACCAAACGGCTGCTGGAACACTGGTATAACCCTGAAGCACGGGGAGATCGCCGCTTCTTCTTCTGCCAGTTAGAGGCAATAGAGACCCTTATATGGCTCACCGAAGCCCCTGATTCAGAAAAAGTAGGAATAGTTATTCCATCGGATGGGGGACTGTTTAAACGCATCTGCTCCAAGATGGCGACCGGCTCAGGCAAGACCATTGTCATGGCCATGTTGATCTCATGGCAGATTCTGAATAAGGTTACGTATCCTCAGGATAATAGATTTTCCAAGTATATTTTTGTGGTAGCGCCCGGCTTGACAGTAAAGAGTCGCCTCCAGGTGTTGATGCCCTCTTCTCCTTGAAACTACTATGATGAATTCAACATCATTCCCCCTGGTCTCATAGTGAAACTCCGTCAGGGGAAAATTCTTATCCGTAACTGGCATGCCCTCCAGTGGGATACAGAAGAAAAACTCGCTAAAAAGAAGAGCGTGGATAAACGTGGAGTAAAGAGCGATGAGGCGTATGTCCGCGAAGTCCTCGGCGAGATAGCACAGGCAAATAATATTGTCGTGATTAACGACGAAGCACACCATGCCTGGAGGGTACCTGCCGAATCAAAAGTAAAAGGGGTCAAAAAAGAAGAGATTGAGGAAGCAACTGTTTGGGTAAGCGGACTTGACCGCATCCACAAGACAAGAAATATATTGACCTGTTATGATTTTTCAGCCACCCCCTTTGCCCCTTCAGGTAAAAAGAGTTCAGAAGAGGCATTGTTTGAATGGATTGTGAGCGATTTTGGATTGAACGACGCTATAGAATCAGGATTGGTCAAAACCCCCAGAGTAGTCATCAGAGATGACGGAAAATTATCAAAGGATTATAAGTCCAGACTTTATCACATCTACAATGACCCAGATGTGAAAGACGACATTAACCGAAAGGCAGAGGAGCATGAACCTCTTCCGGACCTGGTGACCAATGGTTATTACCTGCTCGGAAAGGACTGGCTTGAAACAAATACCGCATGGGAAAAGGCAGGATTCAAGACTCCGCCGGTGATGATATCAGTTGCCAACCGTACAGAGACAGCGGCGCGCATCAAGTATGCCTTTGACCACAAGAAGATCCGCATTGATGAACTTTGTGAACCTGACCGGACACTCCATATTGACTCGAAGGTGCTGGACATGGCCGAATCACAGGAGGAAGCAGTCTCCATAGACGAGCCTGTCGAAGAGGAAGAACAGGATGATGAACCTGTCCGGAAGTTCTCCAAAAAGGAGCTTGCAGAACTCCTCCGTAAGACCGTTGATACCGTAGGGCAAGTAGGGAAAGCTGGTGAACAGATTCAGAAGGTAATCTCTGTGGGAATGCTCTCTGAAGGCTGGGATGCGAAGACCGTTACTCACATTATGGGACTTCGTGCCTTTTCCAGCCAGTTGTTGTGTGAGCAGGTAGTTGGCAGGGGCCTCAGAAGAACGTCTTATGAAATCAATCCGGTAACAAAAAAGTTTGATGCTGAGTATGTGAATATCTTCGGTGTGCCGTTCACATTCTTACCTCACGAAACACAGGATGGACCTCCACCTCCACCGCCATCTCCAAAAACCAGGATTGAGCCAGTTATTGAAAAACAGAAATTTGAGATAACGTGGCCAAATATTATCCGTATTGATCATACCTATAAACCTACTCTGAAGCTGGAGATGGATAAGGTGAAGCCTCTGGAGTTAGACGCATGGAAGACAACCACCTTAGCTGAAATGGCTCCGATAGTGGAGGGAAAGCCTCATGTAACGAAGATATCTGAAATTAATCTGAGAGATCTGGCACAGAAATTTAGGCAGCAAAAGATCATCTTTGAAACAGCGAGAGACATTTACGACCAGATGCAGCCGACTTGGAAGGGGAGCAGAGAGTATCTGCTGGCTCAGTTAATAAGATTGGTAGAAGCGTTCATTGTATCTGATAAAATTCAGATCATTCCGCCGGGCTATTCTAAGGATGATATTAAGCGGCGTATCCTCATTACCCTCAATATGAACAAGGTTGTTCAGCATATCTGGGAAGCCATCCGTTTTGAGAATACAGAATCTCTTGAGCCGATATTTGACAGCGACAAGCCAATCCGCTCTACCGGGGATATGCGGACCTGGTATACAGGCAAGCCCTGTGAATACACGCGAAAATCTCATATCAACTGCTGTGTCTTTGACAGCACCTGGGAGGCAAGTGAAGCCTTTGAACTTGACCGCAACCAGAATGTTGAAGCATGGGTAAAGAATGATCATCTCGGCTTTGAGATTCTCTATATCTTTGAAGGAGTGGTACGGAAATACTGGCCGGATTTCATCATTAAGCTTAGATCAGGTGAGTTTCTCGTTCTCGAAACCAAGGGGCAGGATACTCAGCAGGACAAGACGAAGCGCGAGTTCTTAGATGAATGGGTGAGGGCAGTGAATGAACATAGTGGTTTTGGAAGGTGGAAGTGGGCAGTATCAGAAAATCCCGCTGATGTGAAGATGATAATTGAGAATGCAATAAAAAGGTAAGAAAGTTGTTATCCCTTCCCCTCTAACTTTCCCTCCGGATGAACTGATCACCAGATGAAGAGCACCAGATGAAGAGTGTCAGGTCTTCATTCTTCACTTAGCAATAGGAAAACAGAAGGGGGCAGGAGGGATATCAAATGCGGAAAGCGGAGTGAGGAAAGACGGGGGTTCGGAATTGGGGATTGAGGATTGTAGGTTGGGCAATTACTATTACTGCGCTTTGTCACCTTTTAAAATCGACGGGAGGATGTCGCCCGGATCAACCAACTCATCAGCAACGCGGCCAGCCAGCATGTGCCCAGCCCGCTCACTGTGCAGACGGAAAATGTAGGCCTTCCAAATGGAAGCATTGTCATCGTCCTGACCGTACCCAGGGGGATCGACAAACCCTATTTTGACAAAAACGGCGTCATCTGGCTGAAATGTGAGGCGGACAAGCGGCGGATCAATTCTAAGGAGGAGCTGCGCCGGCTCTTCCAGATTTCCGATCAGTTCCATGCCGATGAACTACCCACCAGGGCGGGAATCGACAAACTCGACAAGCTGCGCTTTCGTGATTTCCTGCGCAATGTGTACAAGCAGGAATATCCCGACTCGCCCGCCGAACCTCTGCGGCTTTTACAGAACATGAACCTGGCCACAAATGAGGGGATGCTGAATCTGGCGGGCGTCCTCCTGTTTGCGGAACGTCCGGAGTGGATTAAACCCCAGTTTGTTGTGAAAGCGACCCGCTATCCGGGTAATGAAATCCACGTCAGCGACTATGTCGATACCGAGGATTTTTCCGGTTCCCTGCGCAAGATGTTCGACGATTCCCTGGCGTTTGTCATGCGCAACCTTCACAAGGTGCTGGCCGGGCGTGGCGTCAATGCGCCGGGGCTGCCGGAGATTCCGGAGGCGGTTTTCGAGGAGCTGCTGGTCAACGCCTTGATCCATCGGGACTATCTGGTAAGCGCCACGATTCGTCTTTTCATCTTCGACAACCGCATCGAGATCATCAGCCCCGGCCATCTGCCCGATAACCTCACGGTGGAGAAAATTCGTACGGGGATGTCCAATATCCGCAACCCGATTCTGGTTTCCTTTGTGGCCAAGGGGCTTTTGCCCTATCACGGGCTCGGCTCCGGGATCAAGCGGGCGATGGAGGAATGGTCGGATATCGACTTTATCGATGATCGGGAAGGCTGCCTGTTCACCGCAACGGTTCACCGGAAAACAATATCTGGTTCGGGAGAACTCACTGGTTTGCCGGAAAGTGCGGGGAAAATGTCGGGGAAAATTCTGAACTAGGTTTTAGGGGTCAGGTCTTCATTCTTCACTTACCAATAGGAAAACAGAAGGGGCAGGAGGGATATCAAATGCGGAATGCGGAGTGAGGACTACAGACTTTAGACTATAGACATCAGACTGTTGGTGAGGGAATGGCCGAAAAGGTCTGGTGTCTAATGTCTTCAATGTCAATGGGGAGAGGGGAGGAAAAAGACAGAAATCAGAAGACAGTCGTGTAAAAGGTGCCTGATCTTGACTTTTGACATTAGCAGAAAGGGAAAATCGGGGACGAGTCATATTCCCCTATAATTCAGGTGACACAGACAGTGCAAATAAGATATGTAATATTTATGGCTCAAGAGGTTATGAGTTTTTAAGAGACATTTATGAGAAGGATATCTATAGACCCATACAGGTACAGAGACCAGCATTATAAATGGGGATCCGAGTACCGCATTTATTTTTTAAAGGATCAAACTATAAAAAATCAACTTGAACGGTATGGTTGTACTGTTGATGATGGTGATGTTCGCCATAGAGGGACGTTTCGAGTCAACAGCAGACAACTGTTTGAAACACTTGTGGCAAGGGATGGGTTTAGATTGGGCCAAAATTTCTAGATGCGTTATCGTATATAAATCAAGACTAAGAAAAACGACGCATGATCCTTGATGAACTCCTCCAACTCATCACTGAAGTCCAGCGCCACCAGAGCGAGCTGGACGATATGAAACAGAGGAAATTGGGATAACGGATTCATATTTCCCACACTCTTGATACCAACGAGGCTGTAGAGATCAGTAAGGATAGAGAGAATTGAAGCATATCTCAATGGAGAGCAATAATATTTAAAAGGTTGTCGTCGGAGAAGAAGAAATGGCAGACACTGTTATTCGGTTAGAAACCATTCAAACACGTATTTTCATGATTCGAGGGCATAAAGTGATGCTGAGTACCCATTTGGCAGAGCTATATGGGGTAGAGACCAGAGTATTAAATCAGGCAGTGAAACGCAACATTGAGAGATTCCCTGTGGATTTCATGTTTCAATTGAATAGCTCTGAGGCAGAATGGCTGGTATCACAAAATGTGATACCACAAAAGAAGTATTTTGGTGGTCATCTCCCTTATGCCTTCACAGAGCAAGGTGTAGCCATGCTTTCGAGCGTCCAAAATAGCACAAGCGAACCGTCCAGGCGGCGGCGCAATGCTGTTCGGACTGGAGGAAAAACGGAAACGGATTGCACAGATCATAGGTGAACTGAGAATCTTGCTTCAAAATACCAAAAATGGAGGATGAATGCGATCATTTGAATATGGCTATTTACTTGAGCAGCCAATCTCTCAAAATCTCTTAATGACGGTACGGACCTTAGGAGAGTACCGGGGTCGACAAACCCTGTACCAAAAGCAATCCCCCGAAGCACTGGAGACTCTTAAGAAGGTAGCAATGGTTCAGAGCGTGGAATCCTCCAACCGGATTGAAGGGGTGATTGTAGCGGCAGATCGGCTGGAAGCAATTGTGGCAAAGAAAATCAGACCGAAAGGGCATTCTGAGGAAGAGGTTGCTGGCTATCGTGATGTGCTGTCCGACATCCATGCAAACGCCAAGCGCATGATACTCACGTCTGATCTCATTCTTCGATTTCATCGTCAGATGTATGCGCGTACACCTGAAAAAGGTGGACAGTGGAAATCCAAAGATAATGCAATCTTAGAGGTTCTTCCCGATAGGCGTCAAGTCATTCGCTTCCGTCCTGTTTCAGCATTGGCAACCCCAGAATTCATAAAGAAACTCTGCACTTTTTACCAGCAGGCAATAGACGAGCGACAGGGAGAACCTCTCCTTTTAATCGCTTCATTTGTCTTTGATTTCGAGTGCATTCATCCTTTCTGGGATGGAAACGGCAGGATTGGCCGCCTGCTAACTCTCCTTTTACTCTACCAGGCTGGTTATGAAGCGGGCCGTTACATCAGCTTGGAACGGATCATTGAGGAGAGTAAAGAGACCTATTATGAGGTGCTCTTAAATAGTTCCCATGGCTGGCATGAGGCGAAACACGATCTGCGGCCCTGGTGGAACTATTTTTTAGGAACCCTCATTGCAGCTTACAAGGAATTTGAAGAACGAATGGGAACCATTACTACAGCCAAAGGGGCTAAGAGAGAGATGGTTCAACAGACAATTAATCGTCTCCCAAGCCGCTTCAAATTCAGCGAACTTCAACGTGCCTGC
>Ga0315275_10005686_pt1 | contig 11837 bp, 9 predicted proteins | sample YL17G03_0_MG_FD_205557 | JGI IMG/M metagenome (GOLD analysis project Ga0315275, IMG submission 205557) | Sediment microbial communities from Yellowstone Lake, YNP, Wyoming, USA - YL17G03_0 | ecosystem: Environmental > Aquatic > Freshwater > Lake > Sediment | place: USA: Wyoming | collected... | reverse complement strand
TCCAGTCCGCCGGATTCCATATCCTCAATGACATCTGCTGGTACAAACCCAATGCTCCCCCGAACCTGAGCGGGCGGTATTTCACGGCAAGCCATGAAACGCTGCTCTGGGCACGCAAAAGCAGGGATGCGCGCCACACGTTCAACTACGGCATCACCAGGAATGGTGACTGGGCTGAAGATCCCCTCAAACGCCCGGAAAAACAGATGCGTTCAGTCTGGAGCATCCCTTCACCAAAAGGGGCCGAAAAGAAGCACGGGACGCATCCCACCCAGAAACCAATGGCGCTGTTAAAAAGGATCATCTTGTCCTGTACACAGGAAGGGGACACCGTGCTCGATCCTTTCTGCGGGAGCGGGACGACAGGGCTTGTTGCATCAGAATATCACCGAAAATTCATCGGGATTGATGCCGATGAGGGCTACCTGAACCTTGCCCGTGAACGGTTCCTTGACCCTGAACGGTCGCGGCGGGAGGGTGCAGGATAAAATGGAATTTTTCATTATTTTATCCTGATGTTCTTTGATGATCCCAATCTGATGCCGTGCAGTGTTCAACAGAACCGTATGAGATCAGTTTTTCCCCGTCGAGCACCGATACAGCCCCATGCCCTCCGCAGACAAGGCACCGCTTTCCCTGCGGCCTGAGCGCGGCATCGGTGGCAGCAATAAGATCAAAGAGTGCCTTTCGCTCCCCGCGAGCAAGCCCGGAATCGACATTGACTGACGTAACGAGGAAATCCGCGAGGGCGTTATAGGCGGAACGTTCCGGTGTCAGGCTTGAAAAATTGATGATGCTGTCGGCAGCAAACAAAAGGCCATGTTCTTCTGAATACAGATAGACCTGTCCGACAAGGTGCCCCCCAAGGCTCCCGAGCACTTCCAGCGACACGTCACCAATGTTGATCGTTGCAAGAATTGGAAATATCATACGCGTGGAATGCCCGGAGGCTGGAAAGAGACAAACAGTTTTTGGACACAAAAACATCGAGAACAGGTTGATCATCTTTGTGTAGAAGGACTCGAGAACCGACCCTTCGCTGCGGGAACCATAGGCGCGGTTGTTCTTTTTGATGATTGCATCTGTCCCGGGATGCATGGAGACAGGAATATCATAGTACCCGCATGCCCCGCAGTGGTCTGCATCCGCGTGGGTGACGATGATCCGCGAGAGGGGTGCTCCCCCGTCAGACCGGTACCGTGCACACAGGCGGCAGACATCGTCATGGTAGATCCCGTACCCGGTATCCACCATCACGAGCTCATCCGCGGTCCGGAACAGAAAAATATTACCGCCGCAGGGCAGCTGGATGCAGATGAGATCTACGTTCTTTGTGATCCTGTACTGCTGGATATCGGAATAGAACCCGGGGCCGGTGGTTTGCCTCAGTGCCTGTCCCGTCGCAAGCACGCTGGAAAAGACCTTCTTTGGATCATTGCCCCGATCCATCAGTGCCTGGGCAATATGGTTGGTGTCAGCCAGGAACGAAAGCAAAAAAGGATCCTCAGCATCCCCGATAATGGTGCGGAGGTTCTGAGCAAATTTCACGTAAAATACCGTATCATCCAGATGCGTTCCGGATTCGTCATACTCGATAATTTCCAGACGGTACCGGGATTTCAGCTGTTCCATGAGTGTGTCGACTGCACCGCCCTGTCCTACATTCAGGCTGACCGTCAGCCGATCCGGATGAAAACCGGCATCATCGAAATCGATAAATCCGATGTTTGCCCCCGCGCGTGTGATCTCGCTGAGAAATTCATCAAGCCCGCCCGGCTGGTGCGGCAGATACACATAAAATTTTAAAAAACTGAGGGGTTTCAAGGAAATCTGGAGATACCCGATTTTGGCGAGTTCATCAACAATGTTTTTATAGGATTTCTCATCGGCAGTGACCTCAAAAAATACGGTTGCAGGATCAATTCTCCGGTCGTACTGGAGCCTGTTGATATTTGCTGCATAGCAATGGCAGAGTGCCGCCGCGCGGTGGAGGGCGCCCGGTTCGTCCGGCATTCGTGCAACAAACGAAAATTTTTTCATCGTAACTCCCGCAGATATCCGGATATCATCTGGTGCGCATTTTTGATAGAGCTTATGACCGGATTCCGGAATTTTTTACTGCGTTTTGCCAAAAAAGGATAATTGATAATGAGAATATCCCTTTTTTTTGATTATTTGTGTTTCATTCCTGACCTGACAACAAGAACCGCCCCAAAGAGACAGAGCGACAGGATTATGGTTGCTGATGCGATGCCGATCCTGGAAGGGGTCTGCTGGACCGTTGTAACCGGAACAGTCCCGGTGGTCTCGGCCGGATCCGGTGTTGCGGGAGTTGGAATGGGTGGTGGTGCTGTTGCTGTCACTGGGGCTGCGACAGTGAGTCCTAACACAAGGTTCTTTTTCATAGAGGGGTTGGATCCAATAACATTGTACTGTCCGGGACTCATATCTCCGTGAAAGCTGTGTGCGAACGATCCGTCGTAACTCACCGGAGACATGAAGGTGTGAATGACTGTTCCCGAAGTATCAAGGACATCGATCTTCATAGAGCTGACACCCCGTTCTGCCATACCCTGAATTGTGATATAATCTCCCACACCCGGGGATGCAGGTTGGGCAATCATATAAAATTCCGGTTTTTTCAACATGACCGACGTTGTTGCTGTTTGATCCGGACTTGAAAGATCAGATACGATAAATGTGTACCGGGAGGTCTGTAATTTTGAAGTATCTCCAAGATAGCTGTACCAGGAAAATGTCCACATTCCATTTGCATCGACCGCTGCAATATTTCCTGACCCCGGCGTGCCACTGAGATCATAGAGGGGGACCCCTTCAGGAGGAAGCCCAAGGCCGCTCATTTTGATCAGGGTTGTATTTCCGATGGTATTTTTTCCATCAAAGATAATCGTGTCACCAATATAATTCCCGCCGGATCCGCGGTACGCGATAGTGATTGTCCCGTTTACGGCAGCGACTGGCGGAACCAGACACATGACAGCACAGAGCAGGCAAAATGCCAAAAAAAAGGATTTTACAAGGGTTGTTACCATGTTTTTCCTCTGATTATAAAGAATATCATTACGTCGGGATAAATATTTTTGTAATTTCTGCAGGTTTATATCGTAAAAAAGAGGGAAAGAGTGCCGGCGATATCCCGTTCCGAAACTATATCTGATGTACAGATCAACGGAGTGATCAGGGGATTATCAGCAATGACCGACGTAAAAATCGCAGTAACATCCGGAGAAGAGCGCCTGAAAAACCGGATAGTATCGATTTCTACACCACGTGCCTATGATGAAACCGCGTATCATCTCCCTGTCTCGTACGCACTGACCGGAATTGCTGTGCATGATCGTGCAACTGCGCAGGAGGCCTATGCCCGCTCAGGAAACAACACGATCGTCGCAGCAGAATGCCTCCTTTCAGAACAATATGCCATACAGGGAAAAGAACATGCACCGTACACGGGATTTATCGGGGATACGGTGCTGCGCAAGCTGGGGTATTCCCTTGTTGACGGGAGCATTCTGGGCCTCGCCCTTGTGATCGGCACACCGGAGAACGCAGGTCTGGCAGCCGGTATCTGCAGGGAGCTTCAGGAAAAATACATGCTCACCTTTCTCTCCGGGGGTGTCGTTCCTGCACTCTCCGGCACTGGCGTGAAACTGGGGCTTGAATACCGCCTCATTCCGCTGGGTTCCACGAATACGCACGGGATACACTTCGCAGATATTGTGGCACGGGTTGCGATGATGTTTGGCGGCGTGACTCCGGGTGACTCTGGACGGCTCCTGAAATATGCCACCGAACGGGCAAAGGCAATCGTGATTGTCTTTTCTAACCTTTCCGATGAGGACATTGCATTGGTGGACGCGATGAGAGCCCTTGGTTTTCCCATTGTTTCCCTTGGACCATACAGCGGCGATGCATGGATTACTGCTGATTCTGAGGATGCGGTGCGCGTGGGAATGGAGGCAAAAGGCATCCGGGTCACCGTTACTGCCATACCAATCCCGATGGCGTGTTCCCCGGCGTTTGAGGGAAAAAGCATCAGGAAAGAGGAGATGTACGTCGAATTCGGGGGCGGGCGGTCACAGGCATTTGAACTGTTAAGGATGCGGAAACCTGGCGAGATCAAGGACGGGCAGATAACCGTGATCGGCCCCGAGATCGATGCGATGAGGGAAGGGTCTGCAAACCCTCTTGGCATCATTATCGAGGTCGCCGGCAAATCCATGAAAAAGGATTATGAACCGATACTGGAGCGCAGGATCCACAACTTTGTCAATTACGGGGAAGGATCATGGCATGTTGCCCAGAGGGGTCTCATCTGGGTCAGGATCTCAAAGGAAGCGGTTGCAAAAGGCGTAAGGATCGAGCATATCGGAAAACTTCTTGCAGGCAAGTTCCGGATGGACTTCTCAGCGCTCCTCGATGCGGTCGCCGTCACCCTGATCACGGACGAAAAAAAAGTACTGGCAGCAAAGGCTGAGGCAGAAAAAGTCTACGAAGAACGTGATGCACGGATTCAGGGGATGCGGGATGAAGACGTGGACACGTATTATTCCTGCACACTCTGCCAGACATTCGCTCCCAACCATGTATGCGTCATCACTCCCGAACGCCCGGCCCTCTGCGGAGCCATCAGCTGGCTCGATGGAAAAATTGCCTACGAGATCTCGCCCGCGGGCCCGAACCAGCCTGTCGGGAAAGGAGCCTTAATCAACGCACAGAACGGGGAGTACGAGGGAGTCAACCGGTTTGTGAAAAAAACAAGCCATGGCGAGATCGACCGGTGCTCGCTGTACAGCGTTATGGAATACCCGATGACCTGCTGCGGGTGTTTCGAGTGCATCGCCCTCATGCTCCCGGAGGTGAACGGGATTATGGTCGTGAACCGCGAGTTCAAAGGAGTCACGCCCTCAGGGATGACGTTCTCCACGCTTGCCGGGACAATCGGCGGGGGGGCACAGACGCCCGGTTTTGCGGGTATTTCCAAGAACTATATTCTCTCAGACCGGTTCCTCCAGGGGGAAGGGGGTATTGAGCGCCTCGTCTGGATGCCGATCCAGCTTAAGGACGAATTAAAAAATCGCCTGCAGAAAAAACTCAGTGAACAGGGTCATGCTGACCTCTTTGAAAAGATCGCCGATGAAACAAAGGCAGCTACCATTGAAGAACTCACAGCGTATCTTGCCAGTGTGAATCATCCCGCCCTGGCAATGAAACCGCTGGTGTGAGCGCAGACGATGGCACCTGATATCCGGTTTGACTGGACAGGTACGGTTGGCAGCGTTGTTCTTGGTGCTACAAAAACGGAGGGGGGAACACGAAAAATTTCATACCGGATCGGGGGCGGGAGTACCCTGCCGTTTCTTTCCGGCAATGCTTCCTCACCTTCGCCCCTCGTTGCGCTGGAGATCTGCGATAAACCCGGGTACTGGTCTCCCGTCATACGGAATTACTGTGGTGATCTTGTTGACGATATCCATGCCTGGTCGCAGGCTGCAGAGACCCTCTATGGGGCTGACCTTGTCCGCCTGTACCTGACAAGCACAAAGGAACGGAATTTTTCCGATATTGTGTCGGTGAAAACGAGCATTGAGGACGTGCTGTCGGCTACAGATCTCCCTCTTATTATTGAAGGGAGCAATGAGCCAAAGATCGACAGTGAAGTGTTCCTGAAATGTGGTGAGGCGGGGGAGGGCGAGCGTTTGCTTCTTGGGACCGCAGAGGCCAGCAGGTACCGAAGCATCGCTGCCGCTGCACTTGCATACAACCATTCGCTTATCGCCCAGTCGCCGATCGATATCAACCTCGCAAAACAGCTCAATATCCTGCTGCGCGAGATAGGAGTCCCGCGCGATCATATCGTCATCGATCCGTACACCGGCACACTCGGATATGGTTTTGAGTACTCGTACTCTGCAATGGAACGCATCCGGTTCTCCGCTCTCAAGGGGGATGCAGACCTTGCGATGCCCATGATCTGTTCTGCAAGCGACACGCTTACCGTAAAGGAGGTCAGGGAAGCAGATCCTGCGTGGCAGGATGAGATGGCTGTACAGTGGGAATTCTATACCGGTATCGCAGCGGCGGTCGCCGGCGCTGAGATCATCTGTGTACGCCATCCGGGGACCATCCCCCTGTTAAAAAAGGCGTTCCTTGACCTCAACACCGTTGCTCCGGGTCCCGCGGGGTTGACGTGAGATGGCACTCAAGGCACTCGACATCTACAAACTCCTGCCAAAGAAAAACTGCAAGGAGTGTGGCGATCCCACCTGTCTCACCTTTGCCATGAAGCTTGCCGGGGGAAAAGCGGATATTGATCTCTGTCCCTATCTCGACGAACAGTCAAAATCAGTGCTGGGTGCAACAACCCGCCCGCCAATCCGTCTGGTAACGATGGGTGTCGGGGAATGTTCGTTTGCAGTTGGCGAGGAATTTGTGCTCTACCGGCACGAAAAAACATTTTATCACCCGCCCGGTATTTTTTTTAAAGTGTCCGATACCCAGACAAAAGAAGAGATCGCTGCAGTGACAAACCGGGTCAGGGACGAATCGTTTGTCCGGGTCGGTGCGGATCTCCGGATTAATGGTATTGCAGTTGAAAATATCAGCAATTCATGCGAGAGCTATGCAAACGCTGTTGCAACGGTAGAGAAAACAGCCGATCTGCCGCTTGTGCTCATTTCAAAAAAGGTTGATTGTCTTGCAGCTGCCCTCGTCTACTGTGGGACCTACCGCCCCCTGATCCATGCAGCGACGCAGGAAAATTTCAGGGAAATGAGTGCGCTTGCAAACCAGCATGGCTGCCCGCTCGTGATCAAAGCAAAAGGCCTGGATGAACTCGCGGGTCTCGCCAGAATATGTTCAGATGAAGGGATCCGGGACATCATCCTCGACCCTGCCCCGCAATCCCTCCATGACTTTATCACCATGTCGACATCAGTCCGACAGCTCGCGATAACCAGAACGGTCCCGGACCTTGGGTATCCGGTATTTCTCGATGCCACATTGTCTGATTCGCAGGATGCCGCACTTGCGCTGGGCATTGTAAAATATGCATCCGTGATCGTTACTGCCCCGCTTTCAACGGCATCGTCGAGAGCAGCACTGACCCTTCGCCAGAATATCTATACCGACCCCCAGAAACCAATCCAGATGAACCCCGGTCTGTACCGCATCGGTTCACCCGGAAAAGATGCACCGGTGCTCATGACCGTGAATTTTTCCCTAACATTCTTTACCCTTGAAGGGTACCTGGAGGCAACCCGTATACCGTGCTTCATGCTGATTGTCGATACAGAAGGATTATCGGTCCTCACTGCTGTTGCCGCGGGAAAGCTGAACGAGACACTGGTGAAGGATTCAATTAAAAAATTCGCTCTGGAAAACGAAGTTTCCCACCGGAACCTGATCATCCCCGGCTATGCGGCACCGCTTTCCGGCAGGATTGAGGAGGCAACCGGGTGGAAAGTTCTGGTCGGCCCCCGGGATGCCGCAGACATCGGCGAATACCTTCACCAGGAGTGGCAAAAATAAATGCGTACGGTAACGTTCCTCCCGAGTTACCGTAAGATTGACGTACCCCTCGGGAGCAGCATTCTCGATGCCGCCCAGCGCGCCGGGCTGAATATCAATGTGGTTTGCGGGGGACAGGGAAAATGCGGGAAGTGTGTGGTATATGTCCAGTCAGGAAAAACAGAATTCGACCGGCAGAAGCATTCGCAGTTTTTTACCGATGAGGAACTGGTAAAAGGTGCCTGTCTTGCCTGTGCAACTTCCGTTCGGGGTGATCTTCAGGTCATCATCCCTGACAGTACCCTGATCCAGGAACAAAAAATCCTTATTGAAGGGCAGGAGACCGAGATCGAATTCCACCCTTCGGTAAGGAAATATTATGTCGAGCTCGAGCCCCCGACCCTTGCCGACCCGTCTCCCGACCTTTCACGTCTCCTCTGGGGGATCCAGAAGAGTGGCGGGCCGGTGGCAGAGAAAATGTACGCCCCGCTGGAAATGCTGCGGGAAATTCCGGCAATGCTGCGCCATTCAGACTGGAAAGTGACCGGTACAATCGCGCTGGTTCCGGGCGGCTACCGGCTTATCGACCTCCAGGAAAATAACACCTCAAAACGGCTCTATGGAGCAGCTGTTGACCTGGGTTCCACGACAATAGTAGTATACCTCTGGGATCTCGTCAGCGGGAAAGTAATCGGGGTTGCGTCAAATTACAACAAGCAGATCAGCTGTGGTGAAGATATTCTCGCACGCGTAAACTTTGCACGGAAGAACGGGCTTACAAAACTCCAGTCGCTCGCCGCAGAGAGTATCAATACGGCCCTCACTGCCGCTTCAGACACGGCGGGCATCGACCGCGACGATATTTATGAAGTTGTTGTTGCCGGAAATACGGTCATGACACACATGCTGCTTGGCATCGATCCGGCGTATATGATTGCCGAACCCTACGTTCCGGTGGTCCGGAGGGCACTTTCGGTTGCTGCGAACAGGCTTGGTATTGCCTGCAACCCGAACGGCGGGGTCTTTGCGTTCCCGGCGGTAAGCGATTTTATCGGTGGCGACATCATCGCAGATATTCTCTCCTGTGGTATGAGCGAGCGGGAGGAAGTCTCCCTGTTGATCGATATCGGCACTAATTTTGAGGTCGTGCTGGGGAACCGGGACTGGATGTTCTCCTGCGCCGGGGCTGCGGGTCCGGCACTTGAAGGGGCTGAAGTACTTTTCGGAATGAGGGCAAACCCCGGAGCTATCGATCAGATCTCAATCGAATACGGGACTTTCAATCCGGAATATACAACAATCAATGGCATCAGACCGCGTGGTCTCACCGGTTCAGGGTTGATTGACCTGCTCGCCGAGCTGTTCTCATACTGTGTCATTGACAGGAACGGGCGGATCAATACCGGTATCCGCAATCCACGGGTCAAAAAAGGAACGCACTTCCCGGAGTTTGTCGTTGTGTGGGCAAAGGAAACTGACATTGGCAAGGATATCGTGATAACAGAAAATGATATCAAAAACCTGATCATGAGCAAAGCATCCGTTCATGCTGCATGCGTCACGCTGATGAAGCAAGCCGGCATATCCCGGCATGACATCTCCGCAATCTATTTTGCCGGCGCATTCGGAAACTACCTGAATAAAAAGAACGCCACGATCATTGGTCTTATTCCGGAAATACCCTACGACCATATCAAAAATATCGGCAATGGTTCCGTGACAGGTGCAAACATCGCCCTCATCAACCGGAGAGAACGAAAAACACTTGATGAGATTGCCCACAAGATCGCATATATTGAATTGAATGCGGAACCCGCGTTCATGGAGGAATATACGTCCAGCGTGTTTTTGCCGCATACTGATCTCTCGTTGTTCCCGCAGGTACAGAAATTGCTTGATGCCTGCCGCTTGCCGAGGGAGTGATCGCGTGGCACGGATGATCTCCCCCCCATGCTCCCGTGCAACCGGTATCGGTGCGCTCCCGCATACCGACCCTGCTGCGGCATGCTCCGATGTACTCTCGATCTTTGGTGACTTCCCCTATATCCCCACGCTCCCGGACCGTGGACAACTGGAAAGCATCGTGTACAACGATTCGGAACAGCTGCCCGGGAGGGTCATGCGTGACGAGCGGCTTGTCTTTGACAGCAGTGCTGACGCCACTGCAGCGATGGAGAAAATCTACGCTGATTACCTGGCGGGAAATTTCTCGCCGTATGCAATCCATGAAAAATACGGGTCAGGTTTTATCGGGATGATGAAGCATGATTTATCGACAACTCCCATCCTCAAATGCCAGGTAACGGGTCCGGTCACATTTGGGATGCAGGTGGTCGATGCCGGCAAACGGCCGATGTATTATGACACCCAGCTTGCCGACATGCTCTCCAAGCTGCTTGCACTCCGAGCCCGCTGGTGTGAGATGGAGATGAAGACAAAAACCGGTGTGAAAGAGACGCTTGTTGTCCTGAATGAACCCTACCTCGCATCACTGGGTTCTTCAATCGTGCCAATCGACCGGGATTCCGTCAGGTCTGGCTGGCAGGACATTGCCGCCCTCGTTACCGGCGGACTGGGGATCCATTGCTGCTCGAACACGGACTGGGAATTTGTCATTGGCTTAAACCCCTCCGTCATCTCAATTGATGCCTATACAACAGCAAAGGAATTTTTATTGTACAGTGATGCCCTCTGCGGGTATCTTGAGGCAGGGGGGGCGGTTGCATGGGGTATTGTGCCTGCTGACTTCCGTGTATTCTCACAGGAGACCATCGATTCACTCTACCGCAGGTATTGTGCTATCCGGGAAGAGATCTGCACCCTGATTCCTGAGTCACTTTTCGACCGGCAGTCCCTGATTACCCCGAGCTGCGGGATCCGGTTTGCCGACCGCAACGGGGCAATTGCGATCATGCAGGCAGCTGCAGAAATTTCTGTGCGCATCAGGAACCAGGTGGGGTGAAACCATTAAAAAACCGTCATTTGTGATAGCAATTTCCGGCAAAGGCGGGACGGGAAAGACCACCGTAAGTTCCCTGCTCATCCGGTCCCTGATCGAAGCGGGAAAGAGACCAATCCTCGCCGTCGATGCAGACCCGAATGCCAACCTCCATGAGGCGCTCGGTGTTGATGTACGTGAAACGCTGGGCAGCATGAGGGAGGAGGCATTCACAAAGAACATCCCTGCGGGCATGTCCCGCCACGATTATATCAGATACCGGTTCCGGCAGGCCCTTGTTGAATCGGACGGCTTTGACCTCCTTGCGATGGGGCGCCCTGAAGGGAGCGGGTGCTACTGTTTTGCAAACGATCTCCTCTCTGAATGCATGCAGCAGCTCGGGCGGGAGTACCGGTTCATCGTCATCGATACTGAGGCCGGCATGGAACACATCAGCCGGGGGACAATCGGGAGGCCGGATGTCCTGCTGATCGTGAGCGACCCGGGTGCACGGGGGTTGCGCACCGTCATCCGGATCCGTGCAATCGCCATTTCGCTCGGGCTAGGTCAGGATAGGATCCACGTCGTCTTCAACCGCTTTAAAACCGGCACGGCACCGGTGGACACCGGCAACCAAATCCCATGTGCCATAATTCCTGAAGATCCTGCGGTTGAAGCAGCTGACCTTGCCGCGATGCCGGTTGCAGAGATCCCACCGGACAGTCCGGCGCGAGCTGCAGTGCGGGAACTTGCAGCGAAGCTGGTGGGCATGGCAGAAAGAAAGGGCTCCTGAAAATAAAAGGGGGAAGGCAAGCATCATGGAAAAGCCGTTCGCACCATACGTTGATGTGCCGGTTGTGCCGGGTTTTTCCTTCCGGATTTTTCACATTGCCACGCTCTACCAGATAAGGATGATGTGGATCTGGCTGTCAAAGATCCATCCAGAGAGATCTTTTTTCCACCTGCCTTTTGTCGTGTATGATGCCCAAGGAGTAGTGATGTGATCGGGGGAAACGTGTCATGCCCCCGACTTCAGAATGTCCAGCCATGAACCGGAACTCACAAGGCTGGGAACAGCATTTTAAAGGAGGGTCGTATTTTACCCGGTGGCCATTATTTTGAAATCTTTCGATTTAAAAAAAACAAAGTAACCGGTTGTCATGGAAGAATTACCATATTTTTTTTTAATAATCAGTATCCTCAGGGGAAACGGGGAGTTACCCTGTTTTTAAAAGGATTATCAAGAAATTCAGAGAAATACTGCAACAGCGATAACCGTTGTCCAGAGCCCGTTCTTGTCACCCTCGGCTGACTGGCACACGTGCTTTGTTTTGATGATCTTTCCGCTTGCCTTATAGATCTGCTCGCG
>Ga0315275_10005685_pt1 | contig 11838 bp, 20 predicted proteins | sample YL17G03_0_MG_FD_205557 | JGI IMG/M metagenome (GOLD analysis project Ga0315275, IMG submission 205557) | Sediment microbial communities from Yellowstone Lake, YNP, Wyoming, USA - YL17G03_0 | ecosystem: Environmental > Aquatic > Freshwater > Lake > Sediment | place: USA: Wyoming | collected... | reverse complement strand
ATGGTGGCTACGTCAGGCCGCGAGCCTGATGAACGACTCTGCTCCAAGATGGACTTCGTCATCCTGATAGTCCGGCTCACCACTTGGAAGCACCAAGACCTTCTCCTGGCGTGCCAGGCGATGCTGCTCGATCACAGCGTCGTGGACACGACCGCAATTGACACAACGCCAGCTGGTCGTCCACATCTGTCCATATGCGCCCGCAAGGTCGAGGAAGTGGTCTTCTACCATGAAACCCAGGCAGCGTGAGCAGGTCATAATCGTCCTCCTTGGTGTAGACCGTGAACCTCGTCTCTCATGGGAAAAGGATAGCGCACACCACGGCCAGCGACAGACCCAAAGGAGGTACCTCGGAAGTAGGCCTCCTGGATTTAGAAGAAGGGATTGTATGAGCGGGGATTGCTCATGACATTGGCAACGTAAGCAAGGTGCAGCAGAAGATCGAGGTCTTACTCGATTCCACCGCCACTTCTTTTTTTCGCCATTCCCACGGCGGCACCGGCTGCGGATCGGCCCACCGATTAGCGGAAACGACATAACCGACCACCGCCCCGCTCCAAAGGAGAGAGACTCCCTTCTTCCCCAAGATTTCCTGCTCTTGGTCCGAGGAGGCGTCGTGGGGCTCCTTCGTTCGGTGGGCCACCCATTGGGGAACGCGCGAACGCGATCAGGCCGCTACGCTCTGAGGTAGGCGTCGGAGAATACGCGGATGGAACAAAAGAACATCACAGCTTTCGTGCCAGAGGGAGAAGGCCGGCTCTCGTCGAAGGACCGTCGGGGACGCCGATTGGAACACTCCTGCCGTCTGTTCTTCTCCGGGCAGGATGAGTTTGACGGGGAAGGCACGGTACTGAATATTTCGACCACTGGCTGCCTCGCCTCGTCATCCACTGCCGTGCAAATTGGAATGCTGCTGAAGCTCTGGCTGTTCCTCCCCGATCACAAATGGCCGTTGCAAGTGGAACAGGCCATTGTCCGGTGGGTGAACGGTCAGAAATTCGGGATGGAATTTACCAGCATTCACCTCGCACAGCGGGAACGGGTCCGCGCCCTCGTGATGGAGGCGAAGCTATAACACCCCTCCTGTAAAGACGCACGGCCAGCGAACGGCTAGCCACACACCTTGGAACATCGCCTGCCAGACGGTCTTCCGTTTGATCCTTGTCCCACCGTTCACTCTTCCTGAGCTCCCTCTTCGGAGGTACTTCCTTCGGGTCTTCCGCAGACGGTCCGCGGAGGATAGGCTTTCCTCAGAAGAGGAGGGAATATCGTGCACAGCGCAGCATCTAGAGTAGTCGCCACCAGCAGTGCGGTTGTCCCAAAGAGGTCAAAAGAGGGTCACGCCATGAATTGTCAGCAAGAACAGATCAGAGAAGCTCGGTTTAGTGAGCGCATCGCGCTCCAGTGTTCTCTCGTCTTTGCGAACGGCAGACAGGTGGGCGAGGGACGGGTCCTCGACATGTCAGTGCCTGGCTGTTTAGTGGAAAGCTCCGTCCCAGTCAAAGTGGGAGACTATCTCCAGCTGCGCCTCTGCCTCCCCGATTATCAGCCGTCCCTCTTTGTCTCGCTGGCAGCCGTCCGGTGGGCCCAGGGCCTCCGGTTCGGCCTCGAGTTAATTGGGATGAACGAGATGGATCGCGTTCGCCTCAACCGCTTTGTCGCCCTGCAGGGGGATCTATGGGCACGCGTTCCCGACTAGCGCAGGACGTCGGTTATTTGGGTGATTGTGGTAACGAGGCACGAGCCTGAAGTGGCAAAGCAAACGGCACGGGAGTACGGCGCGGTCGCATTCCTCCAGAAACCCGTGATGGCGGACGTATTGATCGCGACTATCCGAGGAGTTCTAGGCATGAACACGTGATCGAGGGAGCAAGGTGACAGGATGGCCGGGTTTGTCATGCGGAAGAATCAACGGTTCAAGATATTAGTGCCGGTGCGGTACCATGGGGACGGGCTTGCCGGTGAAGGAATGATCGAAGATCTGTCGCTGAGCGGGAGCTATATTACCGGGCAGACACCGGTCTCTGTCGGGATGACGCTCGCCTTGCAATTGTTTGTGCCGAGAGACACAGTGCCGCTGCTGATCGATCGCGCCACCGTGAAATGGGTCAAGGGGTCTGAGTTCGGGGTGGACTTCGACCCTCCCCAGCCGAAGGTGGCCGAGCGACTCACAAGGGTCGTCTCCATGCTGGTCAACATGCAACATGGCTCATCCCGCAAGGGATAAGAAACGCAGACAAGGGTACGGCCCCCACTTAATTTCTGGACAGGTTATCTCAGGCTGAGACTTGCTCTGGCTGATTGCGAGGCTCGGCTGTCTGGAGGGAAGGGTCAAGGCTACTGAGAGGAAACAAGACGTATACTGGAGAAGTTAGCGAAGATGGGGCTTTGTGTCGCTGCGAGCTATTACAGATACCTGCTACTTCCCCTTCCGCCACTCCCACGGCGGCGCTGGCTTGGGTCCCTTTGTTACCTTCATCTGACCCATGCTGTTTGAAAATGTAAAAAGCTCCCATTTTCTCTGTATTCATTCTCACCTTCGCAGCCATGCGCCCTACTCCGTCGCTTTCTTCGCCTCAGCAGCCCTCTGCTCCGTCGACTTCTCCAACACACTTTCTGTCTAACGGGCCTTATCCATCGGAGTCTTTATAGAATCCACCGCAACCTGCCCTGCTGCCTGCTTCGCCGTATTGCCGGACGCCGCTGCAGCCTTCGTCTTCTCTATCGGCGTCTCCTGATTACAACCGAACAGCCCCACCATCGCCAGCAGCCCAACTCCGAAGAACACCCTGTATCTGGACTTCTTCATCGCAATCTCCTTAATCTACCCCATTACATTTCTCGTAATGCCTCCCCCCTCACCTTTCGCATCGTCTACCAGGCTGCGGAAAAACGCCGATGGAATCTTCCATAGGCGCCGATGTCAAAATATTCGCAGGATGCTCAAAAAGGCCAGACTTCTCACCCGCCCGCCCTACCGACCGATACGCGGTACTGGCAGGGCCTAACGGGAGTCACCGAGACTTTCCCCACGCGGCTGAGGCGATCCACCGAAAAAAATACCCGCTCCCAGCCGACACCTGTCAGCGCGGCAAGATCTTCCATCGTTTGTGCCCCTTTCCGCCTCAGGAGTAGAAGCAGTGTTCGATCGACTGATGGTGAACTGGAAGGCTGTTTGATGGTGGGCTTCATGGTCTCCCCCGTAACAGAAAGGTGAGAAGCAGCGCGGCAAGTACATAAGTATAATTATGAGCTCACTGCAACGGCGTACAACAAATTCGTGAAAATTCGCACGTGACCATATCACGCTTCCCGTGTGCCAGATGAGATGGAGATTTTCTTGCCGACGAGACCGTGAGGTACCATGCACCCAGAAAAGGGCTGCGACCGGTAGGACGCATGGCGAGCAGACTTATACCGATCCGATGGCCGCGCAGCACCGCAGGCAAAATTGTGCGGTTGTTCCACAGCCTAACCCAGAGTGACTGCGTGCGATAACCTGATGGGGATTCTTTCCTGTTCTGGGCTGGACACCACAAGCGTTGAAGAATGAGAGGGACGATGTTGGACTTGGAACCATGAGCAGTTTAAGGGAGGGCTTTGTCGGCAGGCAGGGGGCCTAAAAGGGTATCTGCCTGTACGGCGACATATCTCTGCCGCTGTGGTGGGGAAGGAGGAAGGGGGGCAGCGTGAGGTCTATTGACCCACGCTCGTTTTATCAGATTGCTTGATTTCCTTATATTTTATGGGTAGCCTGAAGACTGTTCCATCACTGTTACGGGAGACATTGCCTTGCGCAAGAGCTCCTGAAAAAGCCCCGTCCCAGGTCCCACTTTTGGGGCTATTTTCCTGCCCTTTGTTCACCAAGACAATGCCTTCCTCTCACAAGGAGGGTTAATCATGGCATCAAGAATCAATATCAGTGGGCTCCCCTTCTCTTGCACCAATACGCAGCTCCGTCGCATATTCGTCCCGTTTGGGACTGTAGAATGGGCCCAAGTTCTGACGGATGCATATGGCCACCCCCTCGGGGTCGTGCAAATGTCCTGTCCCGAGGACGTGGAGCATATCTTCAGTGCTCAACAGCGCTTTGAAATTAATGGCAAGCATCTGGATATATGGGAACCCCCAGCCCAGGTGACAGATAGAATATGATTTCACGTTCAGTGACCACGTCCGTTTCGTGAAATCCGCACAGGAGAGGCGGGATCAGCTTGAGACGCACGGGGCCGCCTTCAAACCGAACGTCTTCGATCAGGAGCCGCTCCGATGATTTGTGGTGACGGCCAGCCACGCGCCGCTCACCTGCTCCTCTTCCGCCACTCCCACGGCGGCACCGGCTGCGGATCAGCCCACAAGCCTTTCTTGGCTTCTCTAGCCTCCCGCTCTAGCCCTTCCAGCACGGTATCCCCTGGCGCATACTTCCGATACCACTAGCACCAGCCGTCTTTGACAAGTTCCTGATTGAGATTCATGCCATCGGGCAGGCCAGTTGCTTAGGGCCACTTCGGCATCACGCAACGCGGTACTGCTCTGTTCGACAGTGTGACGGTCGCTGTCGCTGGAGACAACTCCGGTGGCTCAATCAAAGCAAGGTTCACCCACCTTCTGCATACCCTCCACTAGTGGACAGTTGTCGCCCAGGGAAATCTGTGTGCTTTATCAAACCCCGTCTTTTGTAGGATAGGACTCGTCCATATCTTGGGACTACCGTAGAGCCATGGGGTTTCACACCAACCGAGGAGGTTCGAGCCATGATGAACATACAGGCACAGACTCGCAGAACAATGAGTAACGCACTGGTCTTATTGGAAGACATTGTGGAGAGTATTGATGGGGCAACGAAGGAACGTCTCTCGCGGACCATCGTAGAGTTAGAAGCAATTGAGAATGAACTTGGAGGAGAAGAATGATGAAGACGCCGCCCGCTCAGTGGATCAGATCCTCGACGGGTAGTCGCCCTTGAATCCGGACAGCGGACCTGCCGATTGATCATAGGCCATGAACTGGCTCTGGTGCACCCCATGAGGCGGCAAGGCTTGGCCGTTGACAGGCAGGTGTCACGACTACCTAGCGGGCAAATGAACGTATTTCTGGAAAAGTCAGCAAAGATGAGACTTCGTGTCGTTGTGAGTCGTTGCAACTGCTGACTACTTCCGCTTCCTCCACTCCCACGGCGGCACCGGCTGCGGATCAGCCCACAAGCTTTTCTTGGCTTCTCTAGCCTCCCGCTCTAGCCCTTCCTGCACGGTATCCCCTGGCGCATACTTCCGATACCACCAGCACCAGCCTTGCCTGACGAGTTCCTGATTGAGGTTCATCCCATCGGGCAGGAGCACATCCCCAAGGGTGCGCTTGTACTTGTCGAGGCCGTGGGTCTGGACGGTGACTTCCTTGCCGAAGGCGAGCGGCTGCGCGCTTTTGCGCAGTCTCACTTGAGCGCAGGGTTAGGGTGCAATCATTTTGGAGGCACGAAACCTCCCGCTCATTTTCATGCCATCCCGGATATTCATGCCCATAAGAGTGAGGTTCACTACGCCAACCAAAAGCTCCAATGTTTGTACGACATAGAAGGTGGTATCGAATGTTCCAGCAGCAGCCCAACGGTTGAGGAAAATGGCGCAGGGGATCATCACCAGAAGTCCGTTTGCTGTAATGAAGGGCATTCGCTTCTTCTTGGCCTCGACTAACCGCCCTTGACGAGACCTAGACAGGAACACGCCGCTGCCACCTGTTGCTGCTATGGCGGGGACCAGAATAAACAAACCGGGCATGACAATCAAAGACTTCACCATTGCTACTGTCTCGTGCGTTCCAAACAACTCCACAGCAAGCGTGGACAGGAAGAACGTGGCAATGGTCAGGGTTGCCAGCAAGCCACCGATGAAATGTATATTCTTTGGCATTACATATGCTCCTGATTTCTATGAACCGACACAAAGATTCGGAACCGTTAGCCGACTGAATAAGTGCGGCGAGGCAACTGCGGAAGATGGGTAGTGCCCCAGAGCCTTTTTGAAGTCGGGATGGTTAAAGGCGGCGCTAAAGAGAGCAGCCGATTCCCACACTGCGTAGTTCATGAATACCGTGCTTCCCGCAATGCCTTGATGTAATTGCGTTGAGATATACCCCGGCTGCTGTTTCATCCAGTTGGCATCGTCTTCCCACGCCTTAAGTAGCGCTGGAATGTCTGACTCCGCAACGTTGAATATGCTGACGGGGATAACCGGCGACACATCGGCACCAAGTTGTTGAAAAATTGAGACGTTTTCATCGAGTGGCTTAAGTTGAAGCATGAACAGTTTCCTTTGCGAGTGGTGGGAGGTTTTGCGCTCTAACTAGTAAGTCTGCTGCAAGCTGCCGTGCAGCATAGCACGTCCGCTTGAACACTCTGATGGAAGGCGAGTCTACTTTAGAATCCAACTCTTGTTCCATGCTGAGTCCTGCTCCACCGCCCGGGATAGACTGCGAATCCTGCAGTCTATCCAGCTATCAGCCCGCCGTCTCACATCTCATGGCCCCATACAATTCATTGTGTCCAGGGCAGGAGAATCGTACAATGCACGAGCCAACGCTAGCCTCTTCTTTCCCACAATTGTTTCCTTAAAGGAGGGAACCCATATGCGAATGTTGCTTAGAGTATCGCTGCCTGTGGAAGCCGGAAATGCCGCCGCCAAGGCTGGAACACTGGGTCCTACGATCGAGCGCATTCTGGCCGATCTAAAGCCCGAAGCGGCCTATTTCTTTGCGGACGACGACGGCCAACGGTCGGCTTCTATCGTGTTTGACATGAGGGACGCCTCGCAGATTCCGGCGATCGCTGAGCCGTGGTTTCTCGCGTTCAGCGCAAAGGTTTCTTTGCGGCCGATCATGAATCCGCAAGATCTTGCCACGGCCGGTCCGTCGATTGGCAAGGCCGCTCAGCAATACGGGAAGTAAAAATTTCCAGCTCGTTACTGCGCCGGCATGCTACTCTGCCGTCGTTGGATCGATCACTTTGCGCACAACGGCAACCGAGTTTGCAGGGAACCCTCCTTGTTTCGCGTGTTCGCGCACCATGGCCTCATTCGGCGCGATGTAGACGCAATAGATCTTCTCATCCGTCACGTAGCTCTGGAGCCATTGTATTTCCGAGCCGAGTTTACGGAGGGCTCCACATGATTTCTGGGAGACGGCCTTCAGGTCAGCCTCACTCATCTTCCCTGCTCCTGGAATATTTCGTTCGATGACATACTTTGGCATCGGTATCTCCTTTCTTAAACAATTGTCGTACGCGTATCTCTCACATCATCTAGTGGTACTAGCACGCCAGTCATTGCGCTGCAAGGCTAGGCCGCTTGTGGGAAGGTGTCAAGGTAAGCGGATCGCGTACTGAGAGATACTACTTGCGCTGCTTCCTCCACTCCCACGGCGGCACGGGATGCGGGTCAGCCCACAAGCCTTTCCTGGCTTCGCGCGCTTCCTTCTCCACACGTGAAGCAACGTCTTGCCCGCCGGTTCACTCGAGAACCCGACTCGCACGCACGCCCCCCTGCTGAAAATGATTTGGAAGCAGCATGATGCAGTTGGGGTTGAATCCTTGCGCTTTCAACGTCTCAATACTCCCCAGGACTTTGCCTTTCGTCAAGTCGATCACCGTGATGGACCCGTCGCTCATGCCTTCCAAATTGAGCAGGCTATTTTGGACGAACAGATAGCGTTCATCAGGCGACAGGACACTATGATGGGCGCCTGGAGCGGCGGGAATGGCTTGAAGAAACTTCGGCTGTTGCGGATCGGTATTGTCATACAGATTGACAAACCCCGGCTTGGCCGTGGTGACGTACAAGCGGTCCCCCTTCGCGTTATAGAGCATTTCCAACGGCATCCCTTGTTCCCTTGCGCCAAAGTCGTCCACCTGATGAAAGGAAAACGACTGGGCCTTCGGATCCCAGATCCCGGCCCACAACGTCGCTTCGAACATATTGGTGATGTGCACCACCGGCGGATTCGCCTTCGGGGCAAACATGACTTCAACAGGGGCGGCTTTGGCGGGAGACGGTTTCGATGACACTTTGTGCGTCGACAGCACCTTTCCGGTACTGGCCTCCAACACCGTGACCGTCTCACCCGCCACCGCCATATCATCCGGCTTGATGCTGCTGGTGATGAGGACCCGGTCAATGCCATTGTGAATCGCAATCCCGTGCGGATGGGAGATAAAAGCGTCGGCCGGTCCGGGCGCACTGACCGTTTTGATCGGCCGATCCTTCACGGCGTCGCCCATAATCACATTGCTCGAACCCATACAGGTGAGGTACCAGATCCGGTTATCCTCAGACACCACCAAATCCTCCGAGACCTGGCAGTCTGGCACCGCAATGGCTTGTAGGCGATAGGGGAAGCGGGTGAGATCCACCACGTGCAAAATGCTTTTCCCTAAGGCCGTGATGTAGGCTTTCGTCTGATCGCGGTTGAAGAAGATGTGGTGCGCGACGAGGTCGGACGGAAGCGGAATCTCCATCAGGATTTTCCCGAAGTCCGCAGACTCGGGATCAATGTCCATAATCGCGATCGCTTCTCGTCTCACTGGCTGGCCCGGCTTACTCTCATAGTTGAGGAGAGCAAGAATTTCCGCCGACGCCAGAGCTGTGCACGAGAGAAGCAGCCCCAAGGTCAAGGAGAGGAGTCGGAATGGTTTCACGGTAGCCTCCTTTCGGATTGCGAATGTCAGAAAAAAATACTCCTTTCACAGGGTCTACGCAATGGGCGAAAATCCATAGAGCTCCCCAACTAAGATCCCAGCACTCAAAACTCAGAACTGCATCGCTAATTCCTCATTTCTAACTCCGCATTCGATCCGTATGGCAGCAACGGATTGAGACGGAGTAATGTTGCGACTCGCCCCCGGTTGTTGTACCACATCCCTTATTAGTCTAAGCACATCGCGTATCCCGAAGCTCCCTGGCCTCGGGAACCGGCGGGTGATAGTCCAGCGAGCTGTGGGGGTGAATCTGGTTGTAGGTGCACCGCCAATGTTCGATGAGCACCGTGGCTTCCCAACGCGTTTCGAAGATCTCGCCATTGAGCAATTCGTCCCGCAGCTCGCCGTTACAACTTTCAACATAGCCATTCTCCCAGGGGCTGCCTGGTTCAATGAACAGGGTCTGTACCCCCACACGGCGCAGCCACTCCCGGACCGCCTTCGCCGTGAACTCCGGGCCGTTATCGGACCGTACATACTCGGGCGCGCCGGCATTCGACCCTTGGCTATAACTCCCCGGCCGAGCACGAAGCGAGGACGGCGGTGGCTTAACTGGGTTTCCACGGAATTGGGGGAAGGTCAGAAACCAGATGTCCACCACGCGCTGCGATATGGCGCCGGGCACCTGTTTCTTCTCCCGAACACCGGATTGCAGTTTCGGGGATCACGACGCATAAGGCCGAGCGGTGCGATGGAGGTTCATCGCCGTGCGCGGATTTGGAGAAAGTCTTGATGAACTGAGAGGCGATGGGTGCCGTCGGAGGTGGCGAAATGTGTTGCGACATAGGCTTCCACGGCGCGCCGGTCGGGAGGCTGGCTGATTGGCAGGAGGTTGAGCATGAATTCGGCGACGGTGTAGGCAGCGGCAGGCTCTGAGGTCTCCACATGGGCCGGGTCGAGGGTGGTGGTGATTTCGTAGCGGTTGCCAAGTTTGGTGCGAAAAGCGTTGATTAGGCCGTCGAGGTCGAACCGGTAGCCGAAGAAATGCTCCAGCATGGCCATGTAGGCGGTGCCGCGATTCTGAATCACGATGACCGTGACGCCGATGGGCGACATCCAGGAGACGAGCCGTTCGAGGTGCGCGAGCCACTCCTCAGCTGGAATGTAATAGAGGGTGTGGGAACAGAGGACGAAATCGCCCTGGGGGCCTTCGGACTGGCGGCTAGAATCGACGTGCCGATGGCGTCGGCCTGCGGGATGGCACTCTGGAGCTGGGTCAATAGATAGGGGTTCGGTTCGATCGCGATGGTGCGGTCGAAGGCCCCGGCGAAGGCGCGGGTGACTTCTCCGTTGCCGGCGCCGGCGTCGATGAAGACCTTTCGCGCGGGTAAGTCATCCACCAGTTTCTGCAACAACCGCTTCGCGTTTTGCTTCTGGTCGGTGTGGTCGAGAAAGACTTGGAAGGCGCGCTTGTAATCTTCGCCCTGCGAGTCAAATACGCGAATGGGTTCCGGTTGTGTCACGGTCGGTGCCCTGTTGATGGTCGAATGATTGTGTCGGCCCGTTGGTAGCGTGGAAGAATACGCCTTTCCCCGCGAGAAAGCACCAAGACTTCAGAAGGCAACAAGCTGCTAAAGTCGATGCATATGTTAAAGGGCACCGCTGGCCCTGAAGGCAAGTTCCGCGGATGGTTAGTGCGTCGGAGGGAGTACCGCGATCACGCGCAGCGGGCCTCCCGTACCACCGGCAATCTTCATCGGCAGGGCGATCACCTCGAATCCCATATCCGGAAGATCGTGGAGGTCGCCAAGGTTTTCGAACACCAGCACGTTATGGGAGAGGAGCGCGACATGCGTCTCAAATCGGGTGGATTGACCATAATCGATCGAGGCGGTGTCGATTCCGATGGCTTTGATCTGTCGCTCGCGGACAAGCCATGCTGCTGTCTCAGGATGCAAGCCCGGGAAATGGAGCGAGCGTACACCCTCCGGCCCTCTCAGCTCTGTTCCCAGATATTGTTGCCGCGATGGCCAGAATCGGGCAAAACCGGTGTCCACTAACACGATTGCCCGGTTCGGAATTCGCCCGTGGGCCACTTCCCATTGCTCGAAGTCTTGGATCGTGATGCGAATATCTCGATCAAGGCCGCACTGGGCCGAGACATCAATTCGGATACCAGCTCCCACCAAGCGTTCGAGCGGAACCTGATCCAGCGTCTGCCCACTTCTGGCAAAGTGAATGGGCGCATCGATGTGGGTGCCGCCATGTTCGGCTATCTCCAGGCGGTTTGAGGCGTAGTCGTATCCTCCTGACGTCTCCCCCTCCTGCTGGACGACGAGTCGGAAGTCATGTTCGGTGGGCCACATAATAGTGTCCGCCCCAAACGAATGAGTGAGATCGATCAGCCGGGACTGCTCCCAGGCAAGACGGTCAGACCGAGGAGAACCGGCAATGCATCCTGCATTAGCCCGTACGCCCAGCACCACGAGCCCGCCAGCGAGTTGATGAAGCGCACTCCTCCATGAGCGATTCGCAGGCTCCTTTACCATGGAATATTTCCTCGTTGTTAAGACTTCTGGTGGTGCTCCTGAGCAAGGGGTCTGTCAGCCCACAGCCCAACGCTTCGCATGCCCCGCAGCCTCTAACCTTTCTAGCACCGTATCACTCGGCGCATATTTCCGATACCACCAGCACCACCCGTCTTTGACCAGCGTGTGATTGAGCCCCGTCTATTGTTCTTTCGTCCTAACTCAATCGACCCTGGCGTATGCGGGTCCGATTAATCGGAAGCTGCTCGCTTATGGTCACGTCAGGTCGTGCTAATTGGTCGTTCGGCGATATATTCGACATACTCATAAAGTTCCTTGGCTTCTTCTTCGCTGAGCACTAACGGGCTGTTGTTGCCTTGACCGACAAAATGGACTTTGGCTGTCATGCAATCGTGTTAACACTGATGTTCAATCTGTGCCACATTATCCATGTTGATCGCTCGATCTCCAATCTTGACGAAGTGCATGTGACGCTCCGCGCCTTTTTTGGCTTGTGAAATAGGCTCGCCGATCACTTCTGGCTAAAAAACATCCAAGCACTCACTTCGTTACGCGGCAACCCGTGTGACCCTGCCGGCCTCCAGGTGTACTTCCGCTCCCTTGTAT
>Ga0315275_10005681_pt1 | contig 11843 bp, 11 predicted proteins | sample YL17G03_0_MG_FD_205557 | JGI IMG/M metagenome (GOLD analysis project Ga0315275, IMG submission 205557) | Sediment microbial communities from Yellowstone Lake, YNP, Wyoming, USA - YL17G03_0 | ecosystem: Environmental > Aquatic > Freshwater > Lake > Sediment | place: USA: Wyoming | collected... | reverse complement strand
CAGGTTCTAAACGATCCAGGCAGGTGATAAAAAATACGCACAGCTGATACTATGCGTATTTTGCTTAAAAAAGTTCCTTCCTATCCTAATTCTTGAATGGCCTCATCCAGCGATGCCAGGAAAGTCTGGGCATCCTTTTGAAGGATGATCTTCGTTCGCCTGACGCGCGGCAGACGCTGAAGTGCCAGATACCGCATGGCGTGCTTGCGAAACAATATCAAGCCCTTTTGCTCCCCGTAGAACCGGAGGTTGCGTTCCAGGTGGGTTCGGACCATCTGGCGCACCATCTCAGGGGTCACCTGCTCCCGGTCGAGGCGCGAGAAGATCCATGGGTTGCCGATGGCGGCACGCCCGATCATCACCGCTTCGCAGCCGGTATGTGCCTTCATGCGGGATATGTCTGCAACTCTCTTTACATCGCCGTTTCCGATCACCGGGATATTGACGGCAGCCTTGACCTCCGCGATGGCATCCCAGTTGGCCTCCCCGCTGTAGCCCTGTTCCTGCGTCCGACCGTGGACAGCGATCAGCGCGCCGCCATTCTCCTCAACGATGCGGGCGATCAATTTGTAAGTGCGATTATCATCCCAGCCCAGGCGGATCTTGCCGGTCACCGGTATGTCGAGCAGTGTGGATAATTTTTGGAAAATGCGCGCCACCTTGAGTGGTGTGCGCATCAGCCCCACACCCGCGCCCCGGTTGGCAACCGTGCGCGCCGGGCAGCCCATGTTGATGTCGATGATATCGGGCTGCAGCTCTCGAACGCGCAGCGCGGCAGTGATAATCAGGTCGGGATCATCCCCATAGATCTGGATGACAAACGGGTGTTCGCTCTCGTCGCGGTAGAAACGGGGGGCGATTTGTTTTAAGGCATTGACGATGAACTCGGCGCGGGTAAATTCGTTGTAACTCATCGCCGAACCCAGGCCGCGGCAAATCGAACGAAAAGGCCAATCCGAGAATCCATCCATGGGAGCGAGGATGGCATCCCCATAAACTGGAATCGTCCCAACCCGAAAAGTGGGCTTTATTTCGGATTCTTCCGACACTTCAACCTGGATCTGGCGTTCTTGCATAAGGGAAATTCTGTACGCTTTCTGGAGTTGTGGGCGGGCATGGAGACGCTGACCATGACAAGTCTTACTTCTTCAAACGATCCATGAACTGCTTTCTGAACTTCACTACTTTTGGAGCAATGACTATGCTGCAATATGGTTGGGAGGCATTGCGGGCGAAGTATTCCTGGTGGTAATCTTCAGCTGGAAAGAATTTTTCGAAAGGCACCACCTCGGTAACGATGGGCTGGTCCCATATTCCTGACGCCTCAACCTCCCGGACCACCTGGCGGGCAGTCTCCTCCTGGTTCTTATCGTGAAAGAAGATGGCTGAGCGATATTGAGTTCCAATATCCGCCCCCTGGCGGTTCAGGCTGGTGGGATCGTGGATGCCAAAGAAGACGGTCAACAGGTCATGGTATGTAAGGGATTCTGGGTCAAATGTGATTCTAACCGCTTCAGCATGACCGGTATCGCCGTCGCAGACACGCGTATAGGTGGGATTCGCGACCTGCCCGCCGGTATAGCCTGATTCAACGGTGTGCACACCGGCGAGTTCGTCAAATACCGCTTCCAGGCACCAAAAACAGCCACCAGCCAGGGTTGCCACCTGTAAATTCGAATCCATGAGAGCCTCTTCTCTGGCGGCCTGGGTCACCCCTGAAATAAGTGGGCCGCGCGGGTGGGTCAAGCCACCGGTTCAGGCGCTGTTTCGGTCTGTGATAACCTTTTCAGAACCACCTCTTCCCCGGCGGTATCCACGAGAATGGTGTCGCCTTCATGGAATGTCCCGGCAAGCAGGGAGTCGGAGAGCGGGTCTTCCACTTTCTGCTGGATCACGCGCCGCAATGGACGGGCGCCCATCTCCGGATCGTAACCCTGCTGCGCCAGCAGGTCGAGGGCGGCTTCGGAGGCGGTGAGGGTCACCTCGTGTTCGACCAGGCGCCCGGTAACCTTTGCCAGTTCGAGACTGACGATCTTGCGGATGTCATCCTTGTTCAGGGCGCGGAACACGATCACACTGTCGAGGCGGTTGATGAACTCCGGGCGAAAGACCTTCTTGAGCGACTCGCTCAGTTTCTTGCGCATCTCTTCGTAAGAAGTGCGCTCCTCGGTTTTTTCGTCACGTTTGAGTTGGAAGCCGAGCGAGGTCTGCTTCTTGATCTCGTCCGCGCCGACATTGGTGGTCATGACGATGATGGCGTTGCGGAAGTCCACCGAGCGACCCTTGGCATCCGAGAGGTGACCTTCCTCCATGATCTGCAGCAGCATGCTGTGGAGTTCGGGGTGGGCTTTCTCGACCTCGTCGAAGACCACGATGGAGTAAGGCCGGCGGCGCAGGGCTTCGGTGAGCTGACCGGCATCGTCATAGCCGATGTAACCGGGCGGGGCGCCCACCAGGCGGCTGGCGGTGTGGCGCTCCATGAATTCTGACATGTCGAGCTGGATCAGGGCCTCCTCGCTTCCAAACATGAACTTGGCAAGTGCCTTGGTCAATTCTGTTTTGCCAACACCGGTTGGGCCGAGGAAGATGAACGAGCCGATCGGGCGCTTCGGGTCCTTGAGCCCGGCACGCGCCCGCCGTACTGCCTTGGCGATGGACTGGATGGCCTCATTTTGGCCGATGATGGCTTTTTGGAGTTCCTCTTCCATCTTCAACAGGCGTTTCGACTCCGCCTCAGCGATCTGCATGACCGGCACGCCTGTCCACATGGCGACTACTTCAGCGATATCTTCGTTCGTAACCACCGGGCTCTTGGCGCGTTCCCAGCTGGATTTCATCTGCTTGAGTTGTTCATTCAAGTCTGCTTCCTGGGCTTCCAGGTTGCGCACATCTTCAGCCTTGCCTTCCTCCTGCGCAAGGGCGCGGTTGGCACGGGCCAGTTTCAACTGTTTGTAAATATCCTTGGCGCTGGTCGAGGCGCCGGATTTATACATCCGTACTCGCGAAGCGGACTCATCGATGAGGTCGATCGCCTTGTCGGGTAGAAAACGATCGGAAACGTAGCGGGCGGATAATGTGGATGCAGCCGTGAGTGCCGCGTCTGAGATGACCAGGTGATGGTGTTCCTCATACATCTTGCGGATGCCCTTGAGAATCTCGATCGTCTCCTCCACAGATGGTTCGTCCACTACAATGGGCTGGAAGCGGCGTTCAAGAGCGGCATCGGTTTCGATGTGCTTGCGGTACTCGTCCAGCGTGGTGGCTCCAATGCACTGCAATTCCCCCCTCGAAAGGGCGGGTTTCAAGATGTTCGCCGCGTCCACTGCGGAACCCGCAGCCCCGGCGCCCACCAGCATATGAAATTCATCAATGAACAGGATGGATTTGGTGGATTTAAGCTCATCGATCACGCGCTTCAGCCGTTCCTCAAACTGGCCGCGGTACATCGTACCGGCCACCAGCGAGCCCACATCCAGTTTCAGCAGGCGTTTGCCGAGCAGAGGCGCGGGAACATCGCCATCGGTGATTCGTTGGGCAAGACCCTCCACAATGGCAGTCTTGCCCACGCCCGGCTCACCGATCAGCGCCGGGTTGTTCTTGGTCCGGCGCGCCAGGATCTGGATGACGCGTTCGATCTCGGTCTTGCGTCCGATGACCGGGTCAAGTTTCCCTTCTTCAGCCAGGGTGGTCAGGTCGGTTGCCAGCTGGTCCACCAGGGGTGTCTTGGGTTCCTGCTTGCCGCCCGGCTTGGCTGTCTCTGGAACTGCGGAAGCCGGGGAGTTGCTGCCTTCCTGCAGCACGCGGCGAGTCTGGCGCCGAACCTGTTCAGGGGTGACGCCCAGTTTCTTGAATACTTCCATGGCTGCCCCCTCCGAGCGCACCAGTCCAAGCAGCAGGTGTTCGGTGCCGATGTAGTGGTGCCCCATCTTGCGGGCTTCTTCGAAGGCATACTCAAGGACCAGCTGGGTGTCGGGGGCAAGCTCGATCTTGCCGCTATCCATGCGCCCCTCCATGCCTACGCGCTGGATCATTTCGCGGACGCGTTCTGTTTCCAGGCCGAGTTCGCGTAGAACACGCCCCGCCACTCCGCCATCTTCTATTAACAGGCCCAGCAGCAGGTGTTCGGTGCCGATCATTCCCAGGTGGGCACGCTCTGCTTCCTGGTGAGCCAGGGCAAGCACGCGACGCGCCCGTTGGGTAAACTTTTCCATACTGGCCATAAGGGTCTCCTGAATCAATCGAACCGACACATACCTTGCCCTGTGAACGGGCAAGAAGGTTCTATGATGATTCTACCAAATAATGAAAGGGGTTATATATGAAGATGATTAGAGTTCAGGCGGGCGGCCGCTGCTGCACGGTGTAGCAAATTCCATCCGGAACGGGGCAAATTGCCTGCCCGACAGCCTCAGCGAGCCCGGGCCCGTTTCACGAGCCACTGTGGGGGGTTCTTATGGTGCGAATTGGCTTTGAAGGTGAACTCTGTACCGCAATCCGGGCAGCCAAACTGGCATTCGATCACATCCGGCCAGCTGGCATCATCCTCCACATCGCGCAGATCGGTAAAGGAGGGGAATTCGGTGATCTTCCCATCCCTGACAAGGCCGCGCAGCCGGCGCAGGAATCTGGTCAAATCGCCGGTGGAGGTAAATTGGCGTTTCTGGCTCAGGGAAGTGCAGTTTTTACAGGCCATCAGCGGTCATCTCCTTCCCCGCTGATTTTACCGCGTTCGAGGCGCGAGAGCAATTTTTCAAGATTTGATCCAGCCACTTCATCCAGGGATATCTCCAATTCAGTGCATACCTGTGCCAGGTACCAGAGCACATCGCCCAGTTCGCTTTGCAGCGCGGTTCGATCTTCCGGGCTGATGGTCCCGCCCTTGTCGCGGAAGATCTTCTTGATCTTGCCAGCCACCTCGCCCGCTTCGCTTGCGAGCCCGAGGGTGGGATAGATCACCGCATGCCCGATGGACGGGTATTTGGCGGTCCGGCGGGATCTGGTCTGGTAGTCGCTAAAGTCCATGATTGATTCCTCTGTACCAGTATTTCATTTCTCCAACAAATACGCCATCACCCAGCGGGCCGTCGCCAGCAAGGCTTCTGTATGCGTGCGCTCGTAGTTGTGCGAGGCATCCACGCCCGGGCCGATCAGCGCCACAGCCGCGTTCGCACCCGCTTTCCACCAGGCTTCGCCGTCCGAGCCATAATGAGGGTAGATATCCACCTTGTAGGGGATCTCGTTCTTCTCCGCCAGCGCCCTCAACCGGTCTGACATCCCGTGATGGTACGGCCCGCCGGAATCTTTTACGCACAGGGAGGCATGGAATTCGTCCGAATTCTGACCTTCGCCAACGGCAGCCATGTCCACCACCAGCAATTCTTCCACCTCAGCCGGGAGGCCCGCTGCAGCGCCGTGACCCACCTCCTCATAGTTGCTCACCAGCAGGGTCGTCGTCCGGGCGGGTTTGCGACCAGCATCGCTCAGCGCCTTTACCGCCGCCAACAGCACTGCCACTCCAGCCTTATCGTCAAGATGACGGGCACGCACGAACCCGGCATTCATTTCCAGGCGCGGGTCGAAAGCCACGAAATCGCCCACCCCAACCCCCAGCTCGCATGTTTCCGATTCCGACAGTGTGCGGGCATCCAGCCGTATTTCAAGTGTGTCCTCTCCGCGCGCCAGTCCACCCACCTCGCTGCTGAAAATGTGACTGGAGGCCTTGGTCAGCAGGATCGAGCCGCGCACCTGCCGCCCGGCGCGGGTAAAGACAGTGCACCCTTCGCCCTCAATGGTGTTCCAGACAAAGTTTCCGATCCTGGATAGTTTCAAACGCCCGTTGGGCTTGATCTCTTTGACCATTCCACCCAGCGTGTCGGTGTGCGCCGTCAGGGCGCGCCCGGGCTCGTCCTGATCAGCTCGCCAGGTGGCGGTCAGGGCGCCCTTGCGGGTCCGCCCAAGCCGGAGTGCCGGGAAAGCTTTTAAAGTCGCTTCAGTCAGCTGGATCGCCGCTTCGGTAAATCCGGTCGGTGAGGGTGTGTTGATCAGGGCAGACAGGAATTCAAGCATAAAGGGGGTGTTGATCTCAGGCAGGTTGGGCATGGGCATCTCCGTCATCGGAATTATACGTTATTAATCAACGCGAACATGTTAGAATAAATGTGCTATGGCGGTACTCACATGAAAACACTCCGGGCTTCTGAAATTGGTTCTTACCTGTATTGCGCCCGCGCCTGGTGGTACCAGCGGAACGGGGTTGAATCCAGCAACCAGGCTGGAATGGAAACGGGCAGCGAGCTCCACCGCCGGCATGGGCGGCAGGTTCTCATTTCCACCCTGATGCGGGTAGCGGCTTTCATCCTCCTGCTTGCTGCCCTGATCCTTCTCTCCATATTCCTCGTCAGGCAAATGGGTTGACTGCCATGCGACCTGAATACCCTCGTCCGGGACGATAGACCCGGGATCCAACTGGAATCTCTTGTATGGTTTTTCTCTATTTTGCCTTCGCCTTCCTGTTGATCGCCCTCCTGCTGCTATACATCTCCGGGCGCCAGCGCCACCGCGCGGGTCTCCCTGGCGGCAGGGTGGTGTACTCCGATACACGCTATTGGCGCACTGTCGAAAAGCCGCTCTTCGACCCGCACCTGGGGCTCACTGGCAGACCAGATTACCTCGTGGAACAAAATGGCAATCTGATCCCCGTGGAGGTGAAAACCGGGCACACGCCTGTGAAGCCTTACAAGGGGCATATCTATCAATTGGCGGTCTACTGTTTACTGGTGGAGAAAACCCTTGGCAAACGCCCGCCGCACGGACTGATCCACTACCCACAGCGCGATTTTGCCGTGGACTTTACGCCTGCGCTCGAAACTGATATCCTCCGCCTGCTGCAGGATATCCGCAGTGACCTGCAGCATGGCGAAGTGGACCGCTCGCACGATGACCCGCCGCGCTGCCACAGGTGCGGGTTTCGCGAGGTGTGCGACCAGACCCTGGAATGACCGGTCTTCTTCCCATCGGCCTGCTTCACCCTGGGCTTAGGGCGGCAGGTGAACAACAGGTATAATTATCCGGATGAGCGCATCTCCACCCATTCCCCGGCGAATCGCCGTCATCACCCACCCAACCATGCCTGCCGCCGTGCCGCTCGCGACTGCTGTTGCAGAATACCTGCAAAGCCGCGGCGTGACTGCCGTCCACGGCCTGCTCGACGATGCCGCCCTGCGCAAACAGGTCAAGAAAGGCGACTTCGATCTCTTCATAGCCGTCGGCGGGGATGGGACCGTGCTCCGCTCCGCCCACCTGTGCGCACCTGTGGGCGTGCCCATCCTGGGTGTCAACCTAGGCAGGCTGGGTTTCCTCATCCAGGTCGGGCGCGAGGAATGGCAGGGAGCCTGCGAAAACCTTTTGAAGGGCGATTTCTGGTTCGAAAACCGGATGATGCTGCGTGCCGAACACAAGCGCTCGGAAGAATCACTTGGCAACTGGCATGCTCTTAACGAGGTGGTCGTTAGTCGCGGCGCCTCCGTCCACCCGGTGCACCTCTCCGCCAGTGTGGATGGGATGCTGCTCACCAACTATGTGGCCGACGGGCTGATCGCCTCCACGCCCACCGGATCCACTGCCTATGCCCTCGCAGCCGGAGGGCCGATCCTGCCCCCGGAATTGCGCAATATCCTGCTCATCCCGATCGCCCCGCATCTCTCGGTGGACCGGGCAGTCGTCCTTGCGGAAGGAGCCACCGTGAGCATTGCCCTGAGGGATGGAAGCGAGGCAGTGCTGAGCGTGGATGGTCAGATCCCGATCGGTCTGGCAGATAACGACCAGGTGGAAGTGCGCGCTGGCGACTATGCCGCCCGCTTCGTGCGCTTCGGAGACCCCGGCTACTTCTACCGCAACCTGACCGGTCACATGAACCAGAATCCAGCCATAGGGTTGCCGCGCTGATGGAACCGACGGCTGTCACTTATTGCGCCAACCACCCCTCGGTGGAAACCTCCCTGCGCTGTAATAAATGTGGGAAGCCGATATGCGCCCGTTGCGCAGTGCGAACCCCCACCGGCTACCGCTGCAAGGAATGCGTACGCGGTCAGCAGAAGATCTTCGAAACTGCCGGTTGGGTGGATTATGCATTGGGTTTTGCCTCGGCTGGGATCCTTTCTTTCCTGGCGAGCCTGCTGGTGGGACTGATCAGCGGCATTGCCGGTTTTTTTGCCTGGTTCATCATCGCCGCGGCCGCACCCACGGTGGGGATCGCCATTGCCGAGGCGGTGCGCTTTGTGACCCGCAGGCACCGCTCCAAACCGCTCTTCTTCACGGTGGCAGCGGCAGTGGTGCTGGGAACGCTGCCGAGCATCCTGATCAACCTGCTTGCCTTCAACCCTTTCGGTCTGATCTTTCAGGCAATTTACCTGATCGTTGCCACCCCGATCGTTTTCACCCGCCTGTCTGGCATCCAGTTGACGAGATGACATGCTGACCGAACTCCGTATCGAGAATTTTGCCATCATCGAGCATCTCGACCTTGACTTTGGACCGGGACTGGTGGTCTTTACCGGTGAGACCGGCGCGGGCAAGTCGATCATCATGGATGCCCTCGACCTGCTGCTCGGCGGGCGCACGGATGCCACAGCCATTCGCAGCGAGGCAGACCTGGCGCGGGTGGAAGGCACCTTTAAATTTTCTGGTCTGGAACGAGCCGCCGCCCATGAGATCTTGAAACGCGAAGATCTGTTGGACGAACCAGACTATCTCACCCTGACGCGTGAGATCCGCCGCGAGGGGCGCAGCGTGGCCAGGATCAATGGGCATGCAATCAGCCTGGCACTTATGAAGGAATTGGGTGAAGTGCTGGTGGATATCCACGGCCAGTCCGAACACCTCTCGCTGCTTAATATCCACGCTCATCTAGGCTTGCTCGATCGTTACGCCGCTATTGAGCCCGTGCTGGCAGCCTACCGCAAGACCCATCAGGGCTTGCTTGGGATCCGCCGCGAACTTGGGGACCTGCTCGCAGCCCGGGACGAGGCTGAGAGGAAGGCGGAATTGCTCACTTACCAGGCCGGGGAGATCGAGGCAGCCAGGCTCAAGCCAGGTGAAGGTGAAGATTTGCGCAAAGAACGTGACCGGCTGGCAAATGCCGAGTCGCTCGCCAACCTGGCCCAACAGGCACTTACCGTATTGGACGAAGGCACACCTGAATCCCCCGCCAGCACCGACCTGATTGGGCAGGCGGTTCAATCCTTGGCAAAATTAGCCCAGATCGACGGGACACAGAATCCCCTGGCTGAACAATCGGTGGCGCTCGAAGAGTCCCTGGCGGACCTGGCACGCAGCCTGCGCAATTACCTTGAAGCCATTGAGTTCAATCCCAAAAGGCTGGAGCAGGTGGAAGAACGCCTCGACATGATCCGCCGCCTGGAACATAAATATGGCGGCAGCATCGAGGCAGCCATCGATTTTGCCAGCCAGGCTCGCAGTCAGCTCGACACCATCACCACCGCAGCCGGTCGCATAAGCGAGCTGGAAACTTCCGAATCCGGTGTGCTGGAAACACTCTCCGAGCAGGCGCTTGTGCTTTCGCAAAAACGCAAGGAATCAGCTGAAAAGATGAGCAAGTCCATCGAGGTTGAACTGGACGATCTGCTCATGGCCGCGGCCGGCTTTGCCGTCGATTTTCAAACCAGGCCCGCTGAAGATGGAATCCCTCTGCCGGATGGCAGCCGCGTCGCTTTCGACTCGAACGGCATCGACAGAGTGGAGTTCCTGGTGGCACCAAACCCGGGCGAAGGTCTGAAACCGCTTGCCAGGATCGCCTCCGGCGGAGAGACCTCCCGCCTGATGCTGGCATTAAAAAATGTACTGGCCCGCGCCGACCAGGTGCCCACGCTCATATTCGATGAAATCGACCAGGGCATCGGCGGTCGCGTGGGCGGAACGGTTGGCGAAAAATTATGGCATCTGGGCCGCGCCCACCAGGTGTTTGTCATCACCCACCTCCCGCAGCTGGCGGTTTTTGGCGACCAGCACTTCCAGGTGCATAAAGAGATCAAGCAAAATCGCACTCTTACCAGTGTAACCAGGTTGACCGGGGAATCCCGCACGCTCGAACTTGCCCAGATGCTCGGCTCGGTGAGTGAAGGTACGATCCGATCGGCACATGATATCCTTCAAAGTGCCCAAACCTTCAAGACCTCCAGGAAGAATACCGGGAATTAAGGTCTCTCCCGGTGGCAAGCCGCGGGGAAAACATGTCAGCGGCGCTGCCTGGATATTCATGATTTGGACGATTGATACAAATATCAGGGTTGCCAACTCGTTCATTCACCTGTATAATCCCCCTATCTTATCCGCGGAGTTTCTCAACATATGGAACAAAATGACGCTCTTCTCGGGCAGGGGGCTGCGCCTGAGAGCAATCTGCAAGCAAACGAAAATAACAACAATCAAACCAATATGGAAACCCTTCTTGACCAGGAGGGCATGTCTCTGGATTTTCCCCAGCCCGGTGAGATCCGCACGGGTGTGATCGCCAGCCTCAGCCCGGCCCAGATTTTGGTCAGTGTCGGGGCAAAATCTGAGGGTGTGATCACCGGTCGCGAGCTGGAAGCCATCCCGGCTGAAGAGCGAGCTGTGCTGCAGTTGGGGCAGGAAATCCTGGTGTTTGTGCTTTCAGCTGAAGATTCCAGCGGGAATATTGTCCTCTCGTATACACGAGCCCAGGAGCAGATGGGCTGGAGCGAAGTGGAGAAGCTGCTGGAAGAGGGCGGCTCATTCGACGGCAAGGTGGACGGCTTCAACAAGGGCGGCATCATCGTCACAATGTATGGCTTGCGCGGCTTCGTACCTGCTTCGCAGCTGGGAATTTCCCGCCGCATGTCAGTCACCGGCGACACCCCGGATGCCCGTTATGCCAAGATGATCGGCGAACCGATCACCGTTCGCGTCATCGAGGTGGACCGCCAGCGCCGCCGCCTGATCCTCTCTGAACGCGCCGCATCCAGCGAAACCCGCCAGTCGATCAAGGAACGCGTGATTGAATCCCTGAAAGAGGGTGAAGTCTACTCAGGCAAAGTAACCAGCCTGGCAGAATTCGGTGCTTTTGTAAATGTCAACGGTGCGGACGGACTGGTGCACCTGTCGGAGATCTCCTGGGAACGCGTCCAGCACCCCTCCGAGGTGCTCGAAGTGGGTCAGGAAGTGCAAGTCAAGATCATCAATATTGACCGCGAGAAGAAGCGCATCGGTCTTTCGATCCGCGCCCTGCAGGACGATCCCTGGCAGAGCAAGGTGGAAAAGTTCAAAGTAGGTCAATTGGTGGAAGGAATTATCACCCGCCTGACCAAGTTTGGTGCCTTTGCCCGCCTGGAAGGTGACCTGGAAGGCTTGATCCATATCTCCGAGATCAGCGAGAACCGAATCGAGCATCCCAAGGAAGCCGGCTTGCATGACGGCAGCGTGGTCACGCTGCGCATCATCCGCATCGATCCTGAACAGCGCCGGATAGGCTTAAGCCTGCGCAAGGTGGACTCAGGTGCTTACAAGGACCTCGACCTGAAACAGATCGACCTCGAAGGAGTCAACCTGGAACTGGTGGATCGGGAACCCGAACCAGATCAGCCACGTCCGGAGGAAGTAGCACCGGAATCAGAGTCTGAACCAGTTCAGCCAAGCCCGGAGGAAGTTAAACCGGAACCAGAGCCTGAACCAGATCAAGCACCCCCGGAAGATGTGAAACCGGAGCCGGAGCCTGAACCAATTCGGCCACGCTCGAAGAAAGTAAAACCGGAACCAAAACCTGAACCAGATCAAGCACCCCCGGAAGATGTGAAACCGGAGCCGGAGCC
>Ga0315275_10005678_pt1 | contig 11845 bp, 6 predicted proteins | sample YL17G03_0_MG_FD_205557 | JGI IMG/M metagenome (GOLD analysis project Ga0315275, IMG submission 205557) | Sediment microbial communities from Yellowstone Lake, YNP, Wyoming, USA - YL17G03_0 | ecosystem: Environmental > Aquatic > Freshwater > Lake > Sediment | place: USA: Wyoming | collected... | reverse complement strand
CCTGTGGATCCTGTATCCGACCGACATCAAGGTGAACGAATACCGCGGCAACTGGCCGTACGGTGATGTCTCCACCGCGAGCATCACGTCGCTGAACGGGAGCCAGGTCGGGACCTGCTCCGACGCCGGTTACACGGGGACCGCGTTCGAGCCGATCGATGCCTTCAAGGGCGACCTGGCCCGCAGTTGCTTCTACGTGTCCACGCGCTACTACACCGAGGACGGCGGCTGGCCGGGCGGCCCCGCCACCAGCGGCGCGGACCTGCTGCCCTGGGCGAACACCACGTACCTCGCCTGGCACTCCAGCGATGAGGTGAGCCGGAAGGAGCAATTGCGCAACGGCGCCATCTACGTGATCCAGCAGAACCGCAATCCGTTCGTGGACCACCCGGAGTTCGCAGCACTCCTGTTCGACTCGACCTCGACGGCCGGCGTGGGTGGCGGGCCGGCCCTGGCGTTCCGCCTGCACCAGAACGCCCCCAACCCGTTCCACCCCGTGACCACGATCCGCTTCGACCTGCCGCAGCGCGCGCCGGTCAGTCTGCGGGTCTACGACGTGGCGGGCCGGTTGGTGCACAGCCTGGTGGAGGGGCGCACGCTGGAAGCGGGCCGCCACGAGGCCGCCTGGAACGGCCGGAGCGAGTCCGGGCAGCGTGTCGGCGCCGGGCTCTACTTCTACCGCCTGCAGGCCGGGGCGTTCAGCGAGACCCGGCGGATGGTGTTCACGAACTGACCGGGGGGCGCGCGCGGCAAAGACGACGGGGCGGCTGGAGGGTCTCTCCAACCGCCCCCGCCGTTTCGATCGGCGCCTGCAGGGCCCGGTCTGACTTCAGGAAGGCCGGTGCCCCCGCTCCCCTCGTTGCGCCTGTTCCTCCCGCCCGCTCACCGCCCGGCGGATCATCAGTCGGACCTGCTCGTTGTCATTGACCGGCATCAGCTGCACCTGCGGATGCGTGGAGGCAAACACCCGGAAGATCTCGTCGGCAAATGCCGGAGTCACGCTCTCCACCCCCGCGAAGTCCAGAATCACCTCTTTGAATCGCTCGAGCCTCGCCAGAATGCGCTTCGCCTGCGAGCGCGACACCAGCGCGCTCCCCTCGGGTTCGACGAGTTTCACCACCAGGTGCGTTCGGTCGAAACTGAAGCCGTCTTTCGCGCTCGCGAACCGCTCGAAGACCTCCTGAGTCGTTCTCCGCGACTCGGGGCTGATCTGCATGCTCACGAACGTCCCCGCTTCAGCTTCCCGGGCCTCGACCAACCAGGTCTCCCCGCCAGCAAGGCACAGCAAGACTACCGTACCTGATTCGATGGTGAAGTCGTCGAACATCCGCGAGCTGAAGAAGATCCCCTCCCCCGTGTGGCGCTCGGGGTCGGTCGTCAGTTTCCCTTTGGCCAGCTCCAGGATCGCCTCATGCTCGTTGGCCAGCCCACATTCCGTCTTGATCTTGTGGAAGATGCCGACCCCCCTGTCCTGCACCTGCAGCTCGATGCTCCGAGGCGTTCGCTTGATCGCAACCGTCGCCTCCTGGGATTCGGAATGGTCGACTACGTTGTTGAGCATCTCGGTGACCCCATAGCGACAGAGGCTCACCACGTTCTCCGGCAGACCCGTCAACTGGGGCTCTACCAGTTCAGTCCAGCTCCTGTATTCATCCAGGCCCGAGGTCACCTTCAGTACCGCAATCCGCTTTCGGACCGGCCCCGGCGCGTATCGCCGACTCCGGGTCTGGCCACTGGCCTGGATCAGCTCGTCGCGGACAAGTCCGCTCAGCTTCCGGTGGACCGCCTGCCGCGAGATCCCGAACTTCTCTGTGACAGCCCGCACCAGGTCACGCGGGTGCGCCTCGACCGCCCCCACGATGAACTCGGCTACCGGATCGCCTGGCGCGTCCGCAGCCAGATCCGCGGCGCGCTGGCTTCCCACGAGTCTCTCGTCCCTGTCTTTGTCAACCATAGTGGCATTTATTGTCAACTGAGATGGCTTACATTGTCAACTGACGATTCCGGTTTGTCCGCCCCCGCCGCAGCGCCCGGGCCACACCTGTGATGCTTTCTTGATCTGCTTGTTGTGCAATCCCTGTGCAGTGCCCTACCACCCGGGCACTGGCTGCTATCTGTGCGGCCGCCAACCACACCGGTCCCAACCTTCTCGGCGCGGGGCCTGCCAGAAGTCCGGTAGTCTGCTGGCCTTCCGCCCGACTGGACTATCCCGCAACACTTTAGACCGGCTGAACAGTCTGGGCATCCCAAGAGCAGGTCCCGGCAGACGGCTTGCATATCGCGAGTGACAGGGGCGGCCCCGTCCGGCCGGCCCAAAGGCTTCTCCATCGGCCCCAAGAGCCCTGCGCCCACAGCCCAGCGACGGAGGAGACATGCCGAGACACCTGCGCTCCCCGGCCAACCCGAAGGGCCCCGCCCGTGGCATGCGCGCCTCCGCCTCGCTCGAGCGCGTGGGCCCGGAAGGGCCGCAGTCGGCGCGGCTGACCGAGGTCACGGGCCTGCCCGCCGAGGTGACGCGCCAGGCGCAGCGCGAGATGGACCGGTTGCGCCGCCTCCCGCCCGGCTCGCCCGAGGCGGGCCAGGTGCGCGCCTACCTGCAGTGGCTCTGGGCGCTGCCGTGGGAGCGCTCGGCCCCCGAGGACGCGAACCTGAAGCAGGTCGAAGCGACCCTCGACCGCGAGCACCTCGGCCTGGCCAAGGCCAAGGAGCGCATCATCGAGTACCTGGCGGTGCGCCGGCTCAAGCCCGACCTGCCCGGTCCCGCGCTGTGCCTGGTCGGCCCGCCGGGGACCGGCAAGTCCTCGCTCGCCGCCGCCGTGGCGCACGCGCTGCACCGGCCGTTCGTGCGGCTCGGCGTGTCCGGCGCGGGCGAGATCGGCGGCCTGCGTGGCGTGCCGCGTGCGCTGCCGGGCGCCCAGCCTGGCAAGATCGTCAGGGCACTGCGCGAGGCCGGCGTGCGCAACCCCGTGATCATGATCGACGGCGTGGACCGGCTCGCCGGCGAGACCGGGCTCGGCGCGTTCGAGACCCTGCTCGAGCTGCTCGACCCCGCCAGCAGTGCCCACTTCACCGACCAGTACCTGGGGCTGCCGCTCGACCTGTCGCACGCCGTGCTGCTGCTGTGCGCCAACAACGCCGAACTGGTGCCCGAGCCGCTCCAGGACCGCCTCGAGTTGATCGAGGTGCCCGGCTACGGCGAGGCCGAGAAGCTCCGGGTCGCGCGCCGCTTCCTGGTGCCGCGCCTGCTGCGCGAGCACGGACTCGCCCCGCGCGACCTGCGGCTGACCGACGGGGCCCTGCGCGCCATCGTGCGGCAGTACACGCTCGAGGCCGGCGTGCGCGGGCTCGCGCGCCAGATCGCGACCGTGTGCCGCAAGGTGGCGCGCGCCCGCGCGACCGGCGATGCGACGCGGCACGTCGTCACGCCCCGGCGGCTCGAGCGCTACCTCGGGCACCGGCTGTTCACGCTCGAGACCGCGGGCAAGCACGACGAGGTCGGCGTGGCCACCGGGCTCGCCTGGACCTCGACCGGCGGCGAGATCCTCACCGTCGAGGCGCTCAAGATGCCCGGCCAGGGCCACGTCGTCACCACCGGCCAGCTCGGCGAGGTGATGAAGGAGTCCGTGCAGGCCGCGCATTCCTACGTGCGCTCGCGCGCCGACGTGCTGCAGATCGACGCGCAGGCGTTCGCCGACAACGACATCCACATCCACTTCCCCGCGGCCGGCGTGCCCAAGGACGGGCCCTCGGCCGGGATCACCGTGGGGCTCGTGATCGCCTCGGTGCTGAGCGACCGGCCCATCCGCCACGACGTGGCGATGACCGGCGAGGTGAGCCTGCGCGGCAAGGTGCTCGGCGTGGGCGGGATGCGCGACAAGGCGCTGGCCGCGCACCGCGCCGGCTTCCGCGCCATGCTCTACCCGGCGGTCAACGAGAACGACCTCGAGGACATCCCGCGCGACGTGCGCGACCGGCTCGAGCTGGTGCCGGTGGCGACCATGGACGACGTCTTCGCCGTGGCCCTGCACCGCGTCATCGTGCCGCGCAAGGTCGGCGACGAATACGTCATCGAGGTGAGCGAGGACGACGTGCTGCCGGGCATGGAGGATGAGGACTCGGCGGAGGGCGCGGAAGCCTCGGCCGAAGAGGCGGCGCTGAAGCCGCCACGCAAGGGCAGGCTGCTGGGTCCGGATGGCAACGAGCTGTAGCAGGACGTCCGTCGCAAGCGAACCGAGGCCCGCAGGTCGCGAGACCCGCGGGCCTTCGTCATGCGGGGGACCCGCGGTGCTCAGTTGCCGAAGTGGAAGGGTTTCCCGGCGCGGTAGCGTTCGAGTTGCCGCGCGTAGGCGGCCATCTCCCGGCTCTCGCCCGCGCTCTTTGCCAGTGCGACGGCCCGCTCGCCCGCCTGGACGGCCTCCGGGAGACGCCCGGCCTCGGCGTAGGCTGCGGCCAGCGTGCTGAAGAGCACGGCCCGGGGCTCGGGGCTCCTGTCGCGCGCCCGCTCGGCCAGGCGCACGGCTTCGGCGCCATCGCGATGCCGGGCCTCGGCATGCGTGGCGCGAATCCAGGCCACGTTGTTGAGCGCATCCAGGTCATCCGGGCTCTGGCGGAGGACCTCGCGGTAGGCCGTGAGCACCTCCTCGATGCGACCCTCCTGCAGGAGGGTCACCGCGAAGAGCCGGCGGGTCTCGAGGTCGGTGGGGTCCAGTTCCAGCGCGTGTTGCAGATAGCCCCCGGCTTCAGCGAAGCGCCCGCGGGCGCCCAGGATCTTGCTCAGCATGACCAGCGTGAGATAGCGGTCGGGATCGAGCCGCAGGGCGGCCTCGTACTCGGGGATGGCCTCGTCCACGCGCCCCAGATTGGCCAGCGCGTACGCCAGGTTGTGGTGGACCTCGGCGGTGTTCATCCTGCGCTGCGCGGTGCGGAAGTGCTCGAGGGCTTCCTCGCGGCGGCCCTGCATGCCGAGGATGATGCCCAGGTTGTTGTGCGCATCGGCGCAGGTCGGGTGGATCCGCAGCGCCTCCTCCAGCTGCGCGATGGCCTGCGGGATCTTGCCCTCCTGGAGCAGCGCCTCCCCGAGTTTCTCGTGCGCGACCCAATTCGCGCTCGTGACCGCGAGCGCATGGCCGAAGAGCGTGCTGGTGTCCTTCCACACCGGCACCTGTCGCATGGTGACGATCGAAAGACCGGCCAGGGCGAGCGCGAAGGCGCCGCTCGCCACGAACCGGCCGGGCCGCGAGTCGGCGACGAGCTCGCCCACGAACCACACCAGCGCGACCATCAATCCGATGGTGGGGAGGTAGGTGTAGCGGTCCGCATAGGACTGGCTGCCCACCTGGATCAGGCCGATCACCGGCACCAGCATGCCGAGGTACCAGAGCCAGCCGACCGCGAGGTACGGCCGCCGGCGCGCCTGCCAGAGGAACACGGTCGTCGCGGTGACGAGCGCGGCGGCCGACCCGGCGGTCAGGGCAGCGTCGAGTTCGAGGCGATAGGGATAGAGCACCGCGAGATCGTGCGGCCAGAAGGTCTTCTCGACGTAGCGGCCGTAAGCGATCAGGGCGTTGGAGAGGCGCCGCGCGGGCCCGACCAGCACGGCCGAGACCACGGCGCCGCCACGGCGCTGCACGAAGAACGTGATGACGGCCGAGGCGACCGAGAGCGCGAGCAGCGGCCATTTCTCGGCGATCAGCCCCCGGAGCGGGCGCGCCGGGGCGCGGAACGCGGGGTTGCGCGGCATCCCCTTGAGCCGGCCCAGCGGCCAGATGTCGAGCAGCACCAGCAGGAACGGCAGGGTCACGAGCATCGGCTTCGACATCAACCCGAGCGCGAACGTCACGATGAGCAACGCCCGGCGCAGCCGGTCCGGGCGTGCGACCCAGCGGCGGTAGGCCTCCAGGGTCAGCAGGAAGAAGAGCCCGCTCAGCACGTCCTTGCGCTCGGAGATCCAGGCCACCGATTCGACCCGCAGCGGATGGAGCGCGAACAGGGCAGCGACCAGCACGCTGCGCCACCAGGCGCCCGTCAGCCCGAACAGCACCCAGGCGAGCAGCGCCGCGTTCAGCGCGTGGAACAGGAGGCTCGTCGCGTGGTGGCCGGCCGGCGCCAGGCCGAACCACTGCACGTCCAGCATGTGCGACCAGGACGTCAGCGGGTGCCAGTTCTCGCCGTGGGGCTGGACCAGGAACCAGAGCGCCTGGTCCAGCCTCCAGCCGCGGTTGATGCGCGGGTTGTCGAAGACGTAGCGAGGGTCGTCGAACAGGGTCCAGCCGTGACCCAGCACCCCGGCGAAGACGGCGCAGGTCACGGCGGCGAGGAGCGCGAGGACGAGCCAGCGGCCGCGGAAGAACCGGGCCGCCCCGTCCGGCGCGGGGTTCGGTGGGCCGGAGGGCCCGGGGCTTTTCGTCGCCACGGTTTGACTCTACCATGGCGTCAGGCAAGCACCGGGAGGGGCCGTGTATCGCGACCAGAAGGTAGTCGTCGTCATGCCCGCCTGCGACGCCGCCCAGACCCCGAAGCGGACTGGCGGTGAGGTCGGGGCGCAGCAGATCGCCGAGGGCTCCTGCCCCACGAGCCCCGCCGGCGACGCATCCTCGGTCAACTTCCCCCGCTCCGTGCGGTACGGCTTCGGCGGCCTCGCGACCGGGCCCGCCTGCCGCCCGGCCCGGATGGGACGCCTCTCCTCGCCGCTGTTCCCACCGCGGACCTCCGCGGCGGACCCGGGCCGGCGGTGAACCGAAGACCGCGGGACGGCACCGTGCCGCCGGGTGGCCGGCGGCCGGCTGCACGTCCGCTGCGTCCCGTGCTCGCCGGCAATGGTGGTGACGCGTCCAGCCCCGCGGCGGCCGCGGTGCCGCATCTCTGGTCGCTCGCCGTCGCGCTGGTCGCGCTCACCGTCTATCTGGTCCAGTCCCCGCCGGTCTCGGGCGACAAGGACTCGGCCGAGTTCACGCTGGTCCTCGCCCTGAACGGCGTCGCGCACCCCACCGGCTACCCGCTCTTCACCCTCTTCGGTCATCTCTTCGTGCGACTCGTCCACGGGCTCGGCGCGACCTGGGCGTACGCCGCCAACGCCTGGGCCGCGCTGGGTGGCGGTGTGGCGATCTACTTCCTGCATCGCCTGTCGCTGAGCTTCGTGCCTGCCAGCGCCCGGCTGGACCGGCCCGGACGCTTCCTGCTCGGACTCCTGCCGGTCGCGCTCTTCGCCTTCAACCCGATCTGGACCTACGAGACCACGCTGGCCGAGGTCTACTCCTGGCACGTCGGCTGGGTGCTGGGCGCCTCGCTCTACTTCGTGCGCCTCGTGCGCGCGCTCGCGGACGAGGAGACCTGGCCGGCGCGGCGGCTCCACGGGAACGCAGCGCTCTGGGGGCTCCTGTGCGGCGTGGGCGGCGCGCACCATGCGACCAGCATCTTCGTCGCCGCGCCGCTGTCGATCGCCATATTCGTGGTGCTCATCAGGCGACGGCTGGGTGCGGAACTGGTCACCACCGCGCTCGCCGCCACCGCCCTCGCCGCCACCGTGCTCGTCGCGACCTGCGTGCCGCTGCTCTCCTACGCCATCATCCTGTGGCGCTCGACCCACCCGGCCCCGATCCAGTGGTGGGCGCTCCTGCCGGGCTTCCAGGGACTCCTCACGCACATGACCGGCGCTCAGTACCGCATGATCCTCGGGCACTTTGCGCCCTCCGCGGACCAGCGGGGCTTCCTGCTCTGGTACGTCTATCCGTTCCTGTTTCCCGGGTTGCTGCTGGCCGTCGTCAATGCCGTGCGTGCGCGAGGCCTCGGTGAGCGCACGCTACAGTTGACGTTCGCGGCCTCCGCCCTGCTGGCCACCGGCTACGCGTTCAGCTATGGCGTGCCGGATCCCTCGTCGTACTTCCTCTATCCCATGGCACTCGGTGCCGCGGCTCTGACGCATTTCCTGGGCGCGCTCGCCAGGGGCGCCGCCGCGGCCCGCCGCGCGGTTCTCGTGGTCGGGACACTGCTCGGCATCACGAGCCTCGTGTTGTGGGTCCCGTGGCTTCGCACCGGGCAGCAGCGCACGGACCTCTTCGTATCTTTCGACCGGCTCGTCCACGGCATGTGGTCGTCCATCCCTGCGGACTCGGGTTTCGTCTTCTGGACGAACGACATGTACCACAAGCTCCGGGAGTACCAGGCGCTCGCGGGCGAGAAGCCGGGCATCGAGATCGAGCATGCGCTGCTGCTCCACCGCCCGGAGGCGCGACAGCGGTTCCTGACGCAGAACGGCTTCGATCCGGTGATGGGCCTCGAGTTGGACGAACGCGCCCTGCGCGGCGCCGGACCCGGAGACAGGTGCGTCCGGGAAGCCATCGATTCGGTCGAGTTCCGCGTGAACGCCATGACGCGCCTGCCCGTCATCCACTTCGACCCACAGGTGCCCACCGTGCGGCTGCTCCTGAAGCCCGGGGCGGACACGCGCGCCGCGCCCCGCCCGCAGGCCCAACGGTCGCGCGGCAGCACGCTGGGCGCCGGGCGGAGTGGCCGGTAGGATGAAATCGTGAGACTCATGGCCCAGGCCCCCCACCTTCCACCAGGCGATTCCGCATCCGGGCCCGCGCCGGCGGCGCCGCGGCGCCGGCCGTGGTTCGCCGTCGGGCTCGCCGTCTTCCTGGTGGCGGCGCTGGTCGCCGCCGCGCACTGGCCGGTGTTGAAGGCCCAGGCCCTCTCGTTCGACGACGACGCCTTCGTCACCTACAACCCGCTCGTCGGCCATCCCAGCTGGTCGTCGGTCGGGCGTTTCTTCCAAGAGGTGCTGCACCCGTCCACGGTGAAGGGCTACTACCTGCCCCTCTCCATGACTTCACTCATGGTGGACGTGGCCCTGGGTGGCAGGGCGGCCGACCTCACCGCCTTCCATCGCACGGGCCTCGTCCTTCACGCGCTCGATGCCGCGCTCATCCTGCTCATCCTCTACCGCCTCTTCGGGGCCCTGATCCCGGCGGCCATCGTCGCCCTCCTCTTCGGGCTGCACCCGCTCACCGTGGAGCCGGTCGCCTGGATCGGCGAACGCAAGACCCTGCTCGCCACCTTCTTCGCCCTGGCGTGCATCCTGGCGTATCTCGAGCACCTGCGCCGGGGTGGCCATGGGTGGCGAGTCGCCTCTCTCGTGCTCTACGTGCTGGCGCTGCTGTCCAAGCCGACGGTGGTGATGCTTCCGCTTCTTCTTCTGCTGATCGACACGTGGCCGCTGCGACGGTTGCGGTGGGAGGCGCTGCAGGAGAAATGGCCGTTCTTCCTGCTTTCGCTGGTCTCGGGCGTCATCACCGTCCTGTCGCACGAACGCGCCGCGGTCATTGAGCCGATGAGCGCGTCGGACTACCTGCAGTGGCCCGTCCACGCGGGGTACCTGCTCGCGTTCTACCTCAAGAAGATCGTGTGGCCGGTGGGGCTGACGCCGATCTATCCGTCGCCGGAGCCGTTCGGTCTTTCCAGCCCCGTGGTCGCGCTCGGCCTGGCCGCCGTCGTCACGCTCACGATCCTGCTCGCGCTGGCGGCGCGGCGCGTGCCCGGACCGCTGGTCGGCTGGCTCTGGTTCGTGATCGCCATCACCCCGACGCTGGGCCTGGTGAAGTACAGCTGGGTGATCGCTTCCGACAAGTACGTCTACTTTCCCGCATTCGGATTCCTGCTGGTGATCGCGGCCGGGATCGGCGCAGCCTGGGACGGGCGCCGTTCCTCCCGGCTCGTGTCCCGGGCCGCCCTGCTGCTGGCTGCGGTCCTGCTTGTCGCCGCCGAGGCGCGCGGCGTGCGCGCAGCGCTTCGCCCCTGGTCGAGCAGCTTCGTGCTGTTCCAGCACATGGAGAAGTACGCGCCGAAGTCGCCTCCGATCCAGAACCAACTCGGCATCCTGATGGCGGACAAGGCCGCGCCGGAGCAGGCCATCCGGCACTTCCGCCGGGCCCTGGAGCTCATGCCTGAACTCCAGGAGGCCCACTACAACCTGGGCGTCACCCTGGCCACCCAGGGCAAGACCGAGGAGGCCATCGAGCACTTCCGGACGGCGGTGGAGTTGATGCCCACCAATCCCGACGCGGTCTACGGCCTGGGCGTGGCGCTGCGCCTGGCGGACAGACCCGACGAGGCTTCCAGGGAGTTCCAGCGCGCGCTCCGGCTCGAGCCGCGCTCGATCTCGGCCTACGTCCAGATCGGCGCCATGCTCGCGTTGGGCGGCCACCCCGACGAGGCGTGCGATCAGTTCCGCCAGGCGCTCGCAATGGAGCCGCAGGACGCCGACCTGCGATTCAAGCTGGGGAGCGCGCTGGTGCTGGCCAATCACCGGCGGGAGGCCGCCCGGGAACTGCGTGAGGCAGTGCGGCTCAGGTCCGACTGGGCCGAGGCGCTCAATGCGCTGGCCTGGCTGCTGGCCACCACCCCGGACCCGTCCCTGCGCGCCCCCGAGGAGGCGCTTCGGCTCGCGCTGAGGGCCTCGAAGCTGACCGGGGATGGCAACCCCGAGATCCTCGATACGGTCGCGGCCGCTCAGGCGGCGATGGGCCGGTTCGAGGAAGCCGCCGGGACCGCCCGGCGCGCGGCCGACCTGGCGCTCGCAGCGCACGCCGACGGGCTGGCCCGCTTGATCCAGGACCATGTGAGGCTCTACGAGCGGCGGACGGGCTACATCGAGGCTCCCACCGTGAGCGCCCTGCGACCCCGATAGAGACCTTCCCCCGAGGGCGCGGGGGCCGCGGGGCCCCGGCCGCGGTCCCGGCCCCGTCCTAGCGACTGCCGCCCTGCACCCGCGGACCGGCGTAGTGCTCGCGCAGGCGGCGCGTGGCCTCGACCACGTCCTCCTTGCGTGTGGCGAGCGAGAACCGCACGTGCTCGGGGTAGGGGCCGAAGGCGGTGCCGGGCAGCACCGCCACGCCCAGCTCGAGCCACTCGCGCACCAGGTCCCACACCGTGCGCCGCTCGAGCGCGGGCGAGACGTCGGCGAAGACGTAGAACGCCCCGGCGGGTCTCGGCGCGCGGATGGCGTGCTGGCCCTCGAGCCCGGCGAACAGCGCGTCGCGTCGCGCCTGGTAGGCGCGCCGCATCGTGTCCACCGCGCCATACGGGCCCCGCAGCGCCGCGAGCCCGGCGATCTGCACCGCGGGGAACACGCCATAGGTGGTGAGCGCACAGAGCGTCGGCCCCAGCACCGGGCGCAGCGCCGGCGGCGAGACCGCGTACCCGAGGCGCCAGCCGGTCATGGCGTAGGTCTTGGAGAACGAGAAGACGGTCACGGTGCGCGCGGCCATGCCGGGCAGTGCCGCGATGCTCACGTGCGTGGCGCCGTCGAAGAGGATGTGCTCGTAGGCCTCGTCGCTCACCACCCACAGGTCGTGCTCCCGCGCCACCTCCGCGATGGCCTCGAGTTGCTCGTGCGTGAGCACCGCCCCGGTCGGGTTGTTGGGGGTGTTGAGGTAGAGCCCGCGGGTCTCGGGCCGCAGGCTCGCGCGCAGCCGGGTCGCGAGACCCGCGGGCGTGAGGGTGCCCTCCATGAGGTCGAGGTACGCCGGCACGGCGCGCCAGCGCGCGCCTTCGACCAGGCCGAGCATGCGCGGCAGCATCATCCAGTAGGGCGAGAGCAGCAGGATCTCGTCGCCGGGCGAGAGCAACGCCTGGAAGACCATCGAGAGCGCGTGCGTCGCGCCCGCGGTGATGACCACGTCCTCCGGATGGCAGTTGATGCCGTTCTCGAGCGAGAGCTTGTCGGCCAGCGCCACGCGCAGCGGCAGCGTGCCGCCGGGATTCGGGTAGTGGGTCTCGCCCGCGCGCGCCGCGGCCGCGAGCGCCTCGACGATGTGGTGCGGCGTGTCGAAGTCGGGCTCGCCGCGCT
>Ga0315275_10005677_pt1 | contig 11845 bp, 18 predicted proteins | sample YL17G03_0_MG_FD_205557 | JGI IMG/M metagenome (GOLD analysis project Ga0315275, IMG submission 205557) | Sediment microbial communities from Yellowstone Lake, YNP, Wyoming, USA - YL17G03_0 | ecosystem: Environmental > Aquatic > Freshwater > Lake > Sediment | place: USA: Wyoming | collected... | reverse complement strand
TCCAGCACGCGGCAAATCCTGTTGACTGGTATCCGTGGGGGGATGAGGCATTCGCGCGTGCCCTGAATGAGGATAAACCCGTCTTCCTTTCCATCGGTTACGCCACATGTCACTGGTGCCATGTTATAGAAAGAGCGTTAAGGTCTTGTGCCACATAGCATATTTAAGGATAAACGGCCTACTCTTTCTCATGGCAACAATCGCAGCGATGAAGGAGAGCCGTCCGTTCCACACCTTCAAAGACGAGTATATCACCGCCATGGTGGAGCGGTCGACTCTCTCCCTGGATGACAAGGGATTGATCGAGCAATTCCTGAAGGTGCACCGGGCAAAGTCTTCAAAGCCTATGTCGCCGGGGCGTGTAAAGAAAATCTATTATCACCTGATCGCTTTCAGAGGGTTTTTAAATGGTGACTTTTCCCGTATGACGTTCATGGATCTGGTTGACACAAAGACCCGAATCGAGGAGAGCGGGCGATTCAAGCAGAATACGTACCGGGACTGCATAGCAATTGTGAAAATGTTCCTGGCGTGGCTTATCAAGGCAAAGCGGGCACTCCTCACCCTTGAGGAACTACACGAGATCACGATCCCCGGAGCTGACAAACGCCGGATGCGACCAGAGGACCGTATTACCGATGAAGAGAAAGACCGGATGATAGCGGCTTGCACGAACACCAGGGACAAGGCAATTATATCCCTCTTCTGGGAGGGGGGGCTCCGTCCTGTGGAAATTGGGCGGCTCCGTGCATGTGATGTAGAGTTCCAGGAGGACCGGAAAACGATGATTGTCTATGTCCGGGAAAAAACCGAAAGAACACGTCGGATTCCCTGCCCGATTACCATGCACTATATGAAAGCGTGGTATAACGTTGCGCCCTACCCGATCAAGGATGAGACCTTGGTATTCCCGTGTCTCACCCCTCGCGTCAATGAAAAAGGGGGCCGAACCTACCTCGGTTTGAAAGACGATGCACTCCGCAACCAGCTTAAGGAGATCGCCCGCCGGGCTGGCGTAACCAGGTATAAGCATCCATATCAGTTCAGGCATTCTGCAATCTCACGGCTCATAAACGCAGGTGTTCCCCTCCCCATGGTTATGGAACTCTCGCATGGTGGTCCCACCCAAATGATGGGCGTATACTGGCATGCCAGCGGCCAGGAGATTGAGGATGTAGTGAACGAGAAGGTCCACGGGATCGCCCCAAGAAAGGGGCGGGTCGTATCCGAGGACAGGATTACCGAACGAATCTGCATAACGTGTGGGGCGATGAATCCAAAAGAGTTCCGTTTCTGCGGGGCCTGCGGGCTGCCGCTCACTGAAGAGGCCCGGGTGTCTCTACAGACTGCCACGGAAAAGGTAGAGGCGGATCCGCTGTTCAAGATCGCGCTTGCTGCTATGCTGCAGGCGCTGAAACAGGGAACGGTAACGCCTACACCCGGAACAACCGGATAGAATCCTATTTTTATTCCATGGGGGACGGAAAAGGGGACCGGTGCATTCACGACGGGTGCGGGGTAAACGGTGGTATTTCCTATGGAGCGATCGCAGTTGCCCTGTTTCAGCCGGCGTGCGATGGTCCGCAGCGGACCAGGCTACCAAGGGCCCTGCAGATCATGGATCCGAACCTACTCATTTCCACTGGAACGATCGCGAGGACCTGCAGGCCCGGGCTGGAGATCCTGCAGCTCGAGATGCGGCCATAGTCGCACCGAAAGAGCGGTTTTGCAAGCAGATTGACGAAAACGGGGAAAATCCGGTACACGGAATGCCCGGAACCGTAAAAAGAGTTCTACGGGGTGTTTTACTCCAGACCGGAACCACGACCCAGATCTTTAAAAAGATTGGGAGGACTTGATTCATACAGTGCCCGTTGAACCAGATCGCCTGTATTGATTTTTTCTGCCGCTATCCCGATCGCTTCATTTATATTTCCGGAGAAGTTGGTGGACGTCTTCACGGTGTCTGACATCAGCGTGTAAAGGTAGGTATTGCATATCCCCTTCAAATACTGTTCCCGCTCAGGTCCGTCCTGGATCCCTGACGCCATCCCAACCCAGAATAAGAAATCATATGCAATCCATCGCGCCGCAAATTCAAGGTCATCCGCCAAGCCGGGGGACGGCCTGCCACTCTTATCTATACGAGACTGTAACCAAATCGGGAAGGCCCAATACTCCTCGAAAAATTTGAGTGCTGATGATGGAGCTGAGAGAGTGTAGATCGTTGTCGACCTCCCTCCGCGTATAACGGCAATGCCTTCAATTAATTTACATTTCTTCATATAATCCAGAGCCCGTTTTAATTTCATGGCCTCTTGTGGGGGATTCGATCCAATCTTTGTTAATTCCACCCACCGTGCCCCCTCCTTGTGTACTCTTAAATAGCGCGTGATGGTCTCCACAAGATCAGATTTTGTCCCTTGAGATTGTTCCCTGTCTACATCCCGATTCATGTTAGTAACTAACTATTACTGTTAGAATATTAAAGGTTTGTTAGTATACGACGGGTTGGTGTTACAAGATGCAACGATATGACCGCCATCTAATGGTTTTACTTCCGAAAGGCCATGTTGAACGAATTGAAAAGTTATGCGAAAACCGAGGTGAATCTCTCTCAACATTCGGTCGAAGAGCAATCTATGCCGAAATGATAAAAATGGGGGTACTCTCTCCGGAAGGGAGACTCCTTTTGGAGGCCTGACCTATGCCAGGACAAAACGCTTCAGAGCTCCCGAAGCGTCGCATGCCCCGGCACGGCCGCGCAGCGCCCCGGGTAGGGACTACAGTCCCGTTCGTGGTGGACCGGCAGACGATCGATGCACTCCCAACCCCGATCCATAAGGCTGTCGCAGAGAAGCTGATATCTGAGGGATCTTGGGTGGTTAAGGATACAGAAAAGAACGAGGTGGTCCGATGACCACCACGCGCAGACTGCGCGAAGGACAGCGGCAAAGCTTCCCTACACATTATTGTCTGTCCCAACTGCCCTTAATTCTTTTCCAAAACGAGCACGGGCGAACGGGGAGTGCGGCATGAGCAACCAGCCCGGTCCTGTAGTTTCGGCGCGGGAGATCGATCCTTCCCTGGTAAATCCTGTGTCGGTTGGCAGACTCATATGGCTACACAAGAAGTGCGCTGCTGCCGGTTGCCCTTTTCGTTCTCAATGGCATCCAGGGACTCTGATACCAGTTCTGAAAGTGATCGGAGGCTGTTTACGGCAGTGTTCCTCACCATTTTGTAAAGATATCAGCGTATGTGAATGTTCACGAGTCGATGATTGTCCTCTGGTTTTGAATCCCCAATTACAAGCGAAACGGAGGAAACTATGATCGATGGTCCAACCCACAACCTGGGCGGACAGAATCTAGGTCTCCAGAAGATTACCCAGGCCGATTTTGACGCCATGAACCCCGCACGGCAAGCCATCTACGTAGACTTGATTAAAAAGGGGCAGGTGCGGATAGTATCCGCCGATGAACTCAATGTCAAGCACGACGGCGCGAAGAAGGATAGGCGGAACGACCCGGCCCGAGATGACCGAGGACCACTCTCACGAATGAAGAATAAAACGGTTACAATTCTCCTGGTAAACGGGCAGGCCCTTACAGGAAGGCTATTGGAAATCGCACAATTTGAAATTGTCCTGACCACCGAGGGGCGGGACCTGGTGGTCCTCAAACACGCGGTAATCTCAGCTGAGGAACTGAAAATCCCGGAACAGGGACCGGTACCAGCGGAGGGGTCGCATGATTAATGAGACCAGCATTGCCCTGGGTGGGCTCGTGCTGATGATCGCGTGCATACTGCTGCTAGATTCAACTCTAGTCCCTGCTGCCGTTTGGGGCATAGTAATCGCTGTCGGTGTAGGGTGGATATGGTGCTGGTGGTCGCGCAGGAGGACGTGAGGTGTGCACGTGATCGAAGCATACATCCCACCAGGCCACGTGCCGTTCCTTCCGTTCGGTTGCAAGTCCGGCTGGGAGCTCCTCGTTGGGCTTGAGCAGTTCGGGCTCCGTGTGAAGAATTACGACCTGAAAAAGGAGGATGATATCATCGAGGAATGCCTGGTGTTCATGGAATCCAAAAGATACCTGCAGCAGGTTGTGAGGGGGGCGCAGCAGCTGCCCCTGCAGCAGGAGGTGCGTGCGTGACTCGTGCTCAGGTGCCCGAAACCACCGGTACGCCCATCTGTCCGCTGATAGGGCAGGAATGCCGGCATTTCAGCCATACTCACCGAGTCGTCCGGCGGGAGTTCACGATCCTGAAGACCCGTGAACCCGGGAGCCACGTGGTCCTGGAGGACCTCGGTCCTTTTTGCAACGCTGAAGGGATGTTCACCGAGTCGATGCTGCACGGCTGCCCGAACGTCACCGTGTATGATTACCTGGCAGCCCGGGCAGATGAGCACGGCAGCCCCCGGCCCGGCAGGACCCGTGCACTCCCCAAGCCTCCCGTCCCTTGTGCCTGCAAGGTGTCTTCTGGAAGATACATTCCTGACCGGGAATCACAGCAAACGAAACTAACGGAGGTGTGCGGATATGGCTGATGGTGCGATCGAGGACCGGCAAGCGGCACCGATGAATCCAGACGCACAGGTTATGGTCCGGTTCCTTCAGGACTGCGATCAGTTCATGGGCGCGGACGGGGAGACATACCCCCCGGGGAAAGATACTGCATTCAAGAATGGCGAAATCGCCACCATCCCGGCACCTAACGCGTCCGCACTCATCGGGCATGGCGTGGCAGTCGATGTATCCCCGCCGAATCCCGCGCCGGTTGCCGGAAGGGTCACCGTGATGATCCCATCACGGCTGAGGACATCCGATTACCGGTTCCTGCTTGTTGATCGGCAGAGCAAGAAACCCACTGAAACCGATTGGCCGAAATATACCTTTGACGATTCTAGACTCCTCTCTCACCTCTCAATAGGTGGAAATTACGGTATTGCACCGGGGTTTGGTGGATTGTGCGTCCTGGATGCAGACGATCCCCAACGCCTCGAAGAGCTCGGGATTCTCGGTCTTTTTGCAGAGACCTTCAGCGTATCGAATGACGGCGGGGCACGACAGCACAAGTATTTTACCTGCAATAAGCCCCCATGGAAGAAGCTCATCCTTACCGATCCAGAGCTGAAGGACGACAAGGGGCGTCCGAAGCATCTTGGGGAAGTATTCTGCCAGGGTAATTTTCAAGTGGTCGGCCCGGGATCCATTCATCCATCGGGGCGCCGGTATGAGGTTACAAACGATGCACCTCTACAGGAATTCCCGCGAGATGAAATCGAACACATATTCTCCAGATTTATGAAGAAGGAGATACCGCCGGAAAACGTTCAACAGTACAGCAGGGAACGCTGGAATACCTCAAAGTCGCGGCGCGACCCCGTCCTCCATGTCGAAGACCATCTAATGCCGAACAACTCGATGACACGCGGGGATGAGATCCAGGGAGCGCACCCGGTCCACGGTTCTGAGACGGGTATGAACCTGTCGATCAACCCGAAAAAAGGGATCTGGCATTGTTTCCGGTGCAGCTCCGGAGGCGATGCACTCCTTGCCTTCGCTGTGCAAGAAGGGATCATTCCGTGCCACGAGGCCGGGCCGGGGGCCCTAAAAAACAGGATGAAGGAGGTCCGCGAGGCCCTGCGCAAACGAGGGTATCTCAAAGACGGGGACACAGCTGCAAAAAACGAAGCGGCAACAGGAAGGGAAGGAAACGCAAACGATTCCCCGGCGCCGGATCGAACGGAGAAACCGTATTACCCGATTAACGAGGCGGAACGTCAAGCAGCAAAACGAATCTATGAGGCAGTATGCAAATATCACGATGTACGGCTGAAAGACGGGGTTACAGACATTGAGATCGAGAAGCGGTTAAGGGGTGAGAACTATACCGAGAGTGAAATAAAGGAGATCGTTGACGGGATCGACAAGTGGGTACCCACGCGGGCGAAGGGTATCCTCTTGTTTGGGAATCCGCTTGAATTCATCCTAGCAGAATTTAAGAAACTGCATGCAGGTGACGAGGGAATCGCAATCTTCCTTTTGGCAGGTGTCGGGTGTCAATCGGTCACAAATTCGGATGGGCTCCAACCCAATTTAACCGGTGAATCCGGAAAGGGAAAATCAGACGCATGCAAAAAGGTATTCCATCTACTTCCCCCCGAATACGCACGAAAAACGTTGTTCTCGGACAAGGCGCTCTTTCGTTCAAAGATATTAGCCGGTACCACCCTCCTCTTTGACGACAACGCCGATATGGGGCCGTTCATGCTACAAACATTCAAGATAGCCTCAGCTGATTTCCAGCATGAGACGGTAAGGGAGGTTGCCGATCAAAAAACAAAGACGAATGAAGTACTGCCCATCCCCCCAAGGCTGAATTTCTGGTTTACGTCAGTATCTGGTGCTTACGAAGACCAGGTGATCAGCCGGCAACTTAGCCTTCAGGTAGATGAGACCAAGGCGATTGATAGAAAAGTTGCGGGTCGGGTACTTGCCAAGTTCTACACAGGAGACCCCCCGCTGCCAGAAAGCGAAAACATTCTAATCGCACGTGAAATAACCAGAATTATTAAGATTCGCTCCCTCATTACCGTCAGAGCACCGTACGCAAAGAAAATCGATTGGAACAATTGTCAGAACCGCCGGGACCTGCCTATGTTCTTGAACATAATCCTTGGACGCGTCGCGTACTTGCAGGATCAGAGGGAGAGAGACGAAGCCGGAAACGTACTTGCAGATGAGAGTGATTTTCTCTGGGCGCGGGATCTCTGGAAATCAATCAGCAAGACCCAAGGGCCGGGTCTAAATAAAAAAGAGGCTGTCGCGCTGCAGCTCTTCCTTGACCATAAAAAAGGTGATGCCGTGGTGGAGCTATCGCGTTCCGATCTGATGAGAACTCTAAAATTCAAGAGCGGGGACCTGGCAAAAACCATGGACGGCGTACGCCAGCGCGATGGGACGTACGCAGGCGGTCTGGTCAACAAAGTGGGGGGTTTTGTCAAGGAACAACGACTCGATAAAAGGGACTCGGAGAGCGTGACAAAGCGGTATGATGTCTATATCTACTCAGGGCCGGCGGACATCCTGGATTGGTATGCAGATGTTGTAGTCCTGCGCGATCAAGATGTGGATTACGACTGAACTATACAAGGAATGAGGCTCTGCAGCCTCCGATTACGATTTTGTGGCCCCCGGTCATACCCGGTCTTCCCGGTCTTTTAATCCGGGGCCACCGGTCGTGCCACCGGTCAAATCCGGTCGCTGTTTGGACCCCGGTCACCACGACGTTTTCCACCTCGGAGTTTTTGGATGGTTTCTACACACACATTTTGCGGACAATGGGTGTTTTGTGAGTATAAGATATAATAAATAATTATTATTTACCGGTCAAACAGCCAATCGGACAACGGTATGGCATTGTTCTTTTCCAAAAGAACAACGCCGAACAATGCCGAACACGTGGACAATGCCCCGGAATTGAAAAAGAGGCTTAAATAAGCGGTAAAAATGACACTTACAAAAAGTGCGAAAATCCGGGGCATTGTCCGCGCTGATATCCAAAGTGCTGCCCAGTTCTCCGTTATTCTCGTTTTATACAAACTCAAAGAATTGAAGAGTTCCGAGCAATTGCAGCCATAATTGAGCCCCAATTGCCATTATTTTTTACACCCAAAAAGGCATTGTGCAATGATCCTGGAGTGTGTGTGTGTGCGTAAAACGCATGTGGTGATTATTGGGGTGAATTGGGGGGGCCTCCGTCGTAATGACCGGAGCCTAAATATTGACCGGATTTGACCGGTGGCACGACCGGTGGCCCCGGATTAAAAGACCGGGAAATCGGATATGACCGGTGACCACCGAATCGCAATCGGGGGCTTATACGGGTTTTTCGTATCCAAACTTCGCAGAATAAAAAGACCGGGAAACGGTAATGATAGCCGGGTGGGGGGATATTTCTCCCCCGGGCGGGAACTCACAACCTCGTCCCGTCGCCGCATTGCCGGAAGCGGCCCTCCCTGGTCCATCGCTTTTTTTCACACGGCAGACCGCCCGGGCGGGGCCTCGTGCGATTTCTCGGTTTCCGGAGACCTTCTGCCAGCTCTTGCCCGAACCGCAATCGCTCCGGACCCTGTCTGATAATGACGGAACCGGGATCTCCGGTTTGTGCTACGGGTCCCCCATGGGGGTGATCATTATGGTGACTGCCAGGTGCCGGGGTTTATTCCCGGGATCACGGCTGACCTGTCAGCTGGGGGACCGGACACGTCCGGGGGATGCCGGGCTGCCGCAACCGCGATGGACGGCACCATACGCTCTGGCGTAAAACCAGAAAGAATATCTTCAGGAGGCCGCGTGGCCGTGTGTGCATCCCCGGGTATTTTATCACTCCTAGTGGTATTTCCACTGAAAACGATACCGGTATACCGGATACCATCCGAGATTAAGATGCAAGCCAGGCCAGGAGAGAGCCTTAGTGCGTTCCCCCGATCGTGAATGGCAGGGGACTGAACAGGAGCATCCCTCGTCACCCGCCTCTGGGTGATCCCGCTAACGCAAGTAGATTTGTCTTAACTAAACTGCTGTTGGGTAGGGTGGGGGCTATGAAAAAGTGCACGCAGGCAGGCAAGCAAGCATTATTTCAAACAACGGTCGCCGGCGCCCTCGATCGAGATCGCGGTGATCCCCGAGATTTGCACCGGCTCTATCGCTCGATCGGTTCGGATCCAGGTCTGAAACTATCGGCCAGGAAGCCGGAAAACCAGTGCCCGGTGATGGGGAGGGACCACGGCCAGCAGCCAGGCCGCGCCGGGTCCGGTCCAGCCGGTGTCTGCTGCAGCGGTCGAGCGGATCCCGGGAGGACCTGCAGCGGCAGCCGCTCTCAAGGAGGGGACTCCCACGATGGCACGTGGGGGTTGACGCCCAGGCATGTGTATTGTGAAAACCGCACCAGCGGCCCTTCAACCGCGTCCGGGGGGGAAGATCATATGCCAACCCTTCCCGCAACGCTGAAGGGGCAGGGAGAGGCCCGGGCAAGGCAATGCGGCTGGAGATGAGGACCCGCATGCATCGAGAATCGGAAGTGCGGGAGAGACCGGGCCGGCCATGTGAGATGTCCGGGCCAGGACCCGGCAGCTGTGATTCGCCTCATCACGCCCGTGCATGGGGTATCCTCTCTGTGCACGCCAACCGGTCCGGCCGGTCCCGATACCTGGAGCGTATCATGAAAGAGTGATCGTTTTCTTCCGCCCCCCTGTTTGTGCATTTCCTCCAGGCGAAACGTATCAAAGAGGGGCTCGTCGTTCCGGAACCGGGCACGCATCGGGCTTTTTCTGGTTAGCGTGCGTACTTTCGAGCAATGCGATATAGAAAAAACTTGCACATCACTATCGACCCCCTCACCCTTGCGGCATTCGATGAGATGATTCTCGATGAGGCGCACTCAAAACGCCTGCGCTCCCGGGTGATCGAAGATATGATGCGCTCCCTCATTGCTGCATGGAATAAGGAAAAGCAATCGCGGGCTAACTTCAGGGAAGCCATGAACCAGGCCTTTAGCTGCAACTGCGCCGGGGACCTCATCACATCCCTGGGAAACCGGGATGCGCCGGACAACCAGGCATCCGGGATCCTTGATGGGACCCGGTCCGGGTAAGCATGTGGTGGGGGCGGTTACCGCTCAAGGCTTCGATCGCGACCCTGCAGGACCCGATCCAGGTCTGCGTGTGGTGGGAGGCACTGGCGGGGTAGCCGCCCCCCGGATAATGTTAGTTACCTCTGTCTCAAAATGAAACGGGTGGGAGAGCCTGCACCCGTTGCAGATCCGCAGGAACCCGTGAAATCAAAATCCCGTGGAAAATAGTCCGATTGTCGAACGCAAATCATTATGGGCTAATACGCCTTTCTTATTTTCATACCTACTTAGTGACAGACTATGAAGATGAACATCATCTACGAGCCCGCAGGCCGTGCCCGGGAATATGCCGAACTCGCAGCCAACATCTATGCAGGGTGTGACCACGGGTGCATCTACTGTTATGCACCGGCCGCTCTGAAACGGGACCGTAAAGAGTTCCTGAACTCATCGCCCCGCAAGGATGTCATGAGGAAATTGGCCGCAGACGTTGACCAGATGGGCAAGACTAACGACAAGCGCGAAGTCCTGATGTGCTTCAGTTGCGATGCGTATCAGGCCCTGAACGACAAGTACAAATTCGCCCGCCAGGCAATCGAGTTGTTCCAGACCAACGGCGTTCATTATATCATTCTCACCAAAGGCGGCAAACGCAGTGAACAGGACTTTGATATCATTGATCCGAAACTCGGCACCTATGCCACGACCCTGACCTTTACCGATGACGAGCAGCGCAAGAAATATGAGCCCGGCGCATCACCAATCCCGGAACGTATCGACGCCCTGAAACACGCTCATGCACTTGGCATCAAGACCTGGGTCAGCCTCGAGCCCGTATTCAATACCGAACAGACACTTAACCTCATCCGCCAGACCCACAAGTTCGTTGACCTGTATAAAGTCGGCAAGCTCAACTACATGAAAGAGGAAGAGGCAAAAGTCGATTGGGCCGACTTCGCAACCCGGGCCATCAGTCTGCTCGAATCCCTCAACAAGGCGTATTACATCAAAAAAGATCTGAGGTTTTTCCTTCCCTAATTTTCCCATAGAACACGAAAGCACATTCTACACCATCGTTCCCATCAAACCGACGATAACCATTGTCCCCCATACCTTGTAAAAGAAGAATCCAGAGCCGGGCCCGGGGCGCCTGCCGGACAAATTGCCCAGAGGCGGTCCCCGCAGGTACGCCGGCAGAGCCCGGCTGCATGTAAAAACGACCGCGTGTGCCCGGTTTCACCAGGACGACCCGGCCGCAGCGGTCGCAGCGGCTGCAGTGGATGATCGGTTAGGTCCCGTTCCATCACCGGGTAAAAGTGACCCAAAAGGAGAATCCCACGGAACGGACCGGCAGGGATCCGCACTAGGTCCACAACCAGGAACGGCACAAAACGAGAGACCGATCCTAGCGGCACCCGCCCGGGTCCACCAGGGAAGTGATCGAGATCCTGGAGGAGCCGGCCGGACAAATTGCCCAGAGGCGGTCCCTGCCGGCACACGGGCAGAGCCGCCCCGCGTGTGCGTTGAACCGGCCGGGCGCCTTGGTCCATCCAGGATCTCTTTTGAGAGGATTAGTATCACGGTGGTGGTGGGATCGGGTTCAGCCCCTCCCCGGCCATCGCCGCGATCCCGGCCGGGCCCGGGACACAGGTTCCAGCGAAAACAACAGATCGCCAATGCGTGGATCCTAACGATTGCGATCACCGGGGTGGACCTGCGCTGCAGGAAAGGGGGGGTCCTACCATACGCGGGCATCCGAGATCTGCCAACAGAACCAATCTGTGGGGCTCACATCTCAGAGATTGACGGATTATCACGGCGTGGAAGAATTCCGGACAGTCATCCCACACTCCAGGCACCACCACCCTACAGGGGTTAATACCTGTAATCCGCCATGCATGGGTCTAACATAAGCGCGATGCATTCGGGCACCACACTTTGGATGCGGGCACCGCATTGATCGAGACTTCATAAATAGTATACTATTCCAAACCAGAAAAAGCCCGATTCTTTGAGATTTTCTTCAGGATCCTGCCATAATCAAAACACAGCACACGAGTTAACCATATGAGTTATGTTATGGCGCATGAGTCTTTTGAGGATGCTGATGTTGCTGCATTACTGAATAAGGATTTTATCTGTATCAAGGTGGACCGTGAAGAACGCCCGGATATTGACAGCATCTATAAGTCAGTCTGCCAGATGA
>Ga0315275_10005675_pt1 | contig 11849 bp, 8 predicted proteins | sample YL17G03_0_MG_FD_205557 | JGI IMG/M metagenome (GOLD analysis project Ga0315275, IMG submission 205557) | Sediment microbial communities from Yellowstone Lake, YNP, Wyoming, USA - YL17G03_0 | ecosystem: Environmental > Aquatic > Freshwater > Lake > Sediment | place: USA: Wyoming | collected... | reverse complement strand
GTCGAACCGCAGCGCGCCGACGGGGAACTGGTCGAAGCAATCGGTTAGTGCTCTCATGGGCGGAGGCAGGAACGGGCGCCTCAGGCGCTCTCCTCGAGCCGGCCAAGCGCCTCCCGCGCCTCTTCGAAGTCGGGCGCAAGGTCAAGCGCGCGACGGTAGCTCTGCCGGGCCCGCTCGGCGTTGCCGGCGGCCTCTTCGATGAAACCAAGGTCGAAGGCATACTCCGGAGCATCGGGGGCGAGGCGAGAAGCCTCCCTCGCCGGTCCGAGCGCGGCCTCGTGCTCGCCCGACGAGTGCAGCGCAAGCGCCAGCGCGTCGTGCGCGCTCGCGCTCTCCGGGTCGGCCTTCACCGCCAGGCGCGCCGCCCTGAGCGCAGCCGAAGAGTCGCGCCCATGGGAGATGATGACGCGGGCAATTGCAGCGCACAGCTCCGCGTCGCCGTCCCCGAGCGAGAGCGCCTCCTCGAGCGATAAGTCGGCTTCCGCGTGCTTGCCGGCTGCTTCGTAGGCCACCCCCAGGTTGTAGTTCGGCCACGGATCGCCCGGCGCCAGCTCGGCGGCGCGCTGGCAGTGCTCGGCGGACAGGTCGTAAAGCCCCATCATGTAGTAGGTCCGTCCGAGCCCGCCGTAGGCATCAGCGAAGTCGGGCCGCACCTCCAGGGCAGCCTGGTAGCCGGCGATGGCATCGTCGTCCCGCCCGAGCGCCAGGCAGGCGCCCGCCTTCTCCAGCAGCGCGTCGGCATCGTTGGGATCGAGCTGCACCACGATGTCGAACTGCGCGATCGCCCCCTCGTAGTCTTCCAAGTCCGCGTAGGTCAGACCAAGGTGGAACCGGGCGGCGGCATGGGTCGGGTCCAGCGCGAGCGCCTGCTGGCAGAGCTCCGTCGCGCGGTCGAGCTCGCCGAGCGCGCGCAGCACGTTGCCCAGCTCGGAAGCCGCCGCCGCGCGCCCCTCCTCGTCCTCCTCCGGGTAGCTCTGCAGCGCCGTCTCCAGCAGCCGGCGCGCCCGATCGAGGTCGCCCGAGGCGCTGGCGACCTGCCCAACTGCGTAGAGTGTCTCGGGCCAGTTCGGCGAGAGGGCGAGCGCCTTCTCGAAGTGCTGCTCTGCCCGGGAGTCCTCGCCGAGCTGCTGGAGCGACCAGCCGAGCCATAGCTGCGCGTAGGCGTCCTCGGGTTGTCCATCAACGGCGGAAGAGTAGGCCGCGGCCGCTTCCGCGAAGCGGCCCTCTGAGTAGAGGGCGTCGCCGAGATCGCAGTGCAGGAGCGGGTCCTCTCCGCCCTGAGCGATAGCGGCCGAGTACTCGGTTGCCGCCTCGGCAAAGCGGCCGGCCCGATAGTGGATGTGCCCCAGCACGCGGCGCGCCTGCCAGTTCGCGGGCGCGAGGGTGACGGCGCGCTCTCCGAGGGAGAGCGCCTCGCCCAGCCGGCCGGCGCGGCTCAACGCCCAGGCGAGGTTGATGAGGGCGTCGAGGTGGCATGGGTCTTGAGCGATGGCGTCGCGCCAGGCCTGAGCGGCATCGTCGAACCGCCCCTGTTCCCAAAGCCGTTCCCCGCGCCGGTTGTGGGCGTCGGCCTCCGGCTTGCCTGCCCCTGGCGTCGGCCTAGTGGTCATCCGGTCTTCGCATCAGCAGCGGCCCCGCTCGACCGCCGCGCCTGCCCTCCCGCGGTCATTCCTGCGCGGCAGTAGAGTTCGCCAGGGGAAGAGAGCATCCCTCCCCAGGGCTCTGCCCGTCGACGCGGCTCGCCACAGGTTCGGGGCAGGAAGACGCCTGAGGCGAACAAGTGCCCCCCCACATGGCGGCCTACTCTGCCCGCAGCGCTTCCATCGGCTGGATCGTTACCGGCCTATGCTATCGCACCCGGGTCAGGTGTCAATACTCTCTTTCAGGCGACTACCATGGATGGCTCTAAAGCCTCATGCGAAGGCACGTCGCAGCATACTCGGCCGAGCGGATGTCCACCTCCCGAAGCTCGGGGGAGATCACGGATGAAACGCCGGTCCGAAACACTCGGTAGCCGTGCTTCGCCCCGTACGCGGCATAGGCGCGGAGGAGCTTGCTTATGAACGCGGCATCGTGCCTGCGGTCGCCAGGCACATAGAAGCTCGTGTCGAGCACCTCCCCGCGGGGCTCCGTCCCCCGGACATGCACCGCGTCGAACCCGCCCACGAAGCAGATCGCCCCATCAATCTCGACTCTGAGATGATGGTCGCCTTGCTCAGTCCGGTTCAGCCACACGAACTCCGTTGGAGCCCATCGGGCGAGGATCGCCACGTCCCGCACAGTGTCGCCGGACGGCGACGCATCGGACAGGCCCGTCGTCGGTCCAGGTACGCACGCCACCTCTATCTGATCGTGCTCGTCCCAGATGCGGAAACCCGTTCGCCGCTTCTCGAAGTAGTCGGTGCTAAGGCCTCCCCACCCGAAGCTACCGTCGAGCGCCGGGCAGCCCAGTGCCCGCGCCACATCCACCGAGTAGCCCAGCAACTCGTTCTCCAGCCCGGAGCCGACGTACTCAGCATGCTCCTGCACGATCTCCACGAACGCGTTCGCGCCCACCGGCTCCGACTCACGAGCAACCCATAGGTCCACGTTCCCGACGATCCGGCCCGCCGCGTCCTCCGCCACCAAGATCGGGCTGTGCCGCTCCACGTACCGCCGATACAACTCGCCCAGCGTCGCCAGGGACATCCACGGGCCGCCGTATTCGTTGAGTTCCCCCGGCGTCATCTCCTCTGGAGGTCGCGCCCAAGGCATGTCCGGGATACTGCAGTGCATCTCCACGATCTTCGGCCAGTCTGCCTCAGTGGCTGGTCGCGCCCGAACAGTCTCCGTCCCTCCGCGGATTGTCAACGTGCGTGTCGGCAACGAGATCATCTCCTCATCCTCCTGTGAGTGAAGTCGGAGGCGTCCAGTCGGCGCCTGACCTCCGCGCGTGCCCGAGATGTCCAGGATCGCGCTGTTCCGGCAGCGACCCCAAAGAGCCCCGCGATCTCACCATGATCGAAGCCGTAGAGATCGTGGAGCAGCAAACAGGCACGTTGGTTCGGTGGCAGTCCGCCAAGTGCGTCCCAGAGCACCGATGCGTCCGCGGCCACTGACTCGAAGGCAGACGTCCGCGGCAACTCGTCTGTCAGCCCGAGCGCGCCGCGCCGTCGTTGCTGCGCCCTGTACAGGCTGCGCAGATGGTTCGCGGCGAGAGCGAAGAGCCACGATGCGAATGGTCCACGCGCCTCGAATTGGCGGTGATGCTCGAAGGCGGCGATGAGCACCTCCTGCGCCGCGTCGTCAGCTGACTCAGAAGAGCCGAGCCATTGCCGCGCCATGGCTACCATCCGGGGCCGATAGCGACCGGCAATCACGTCGAAGGCAGACCTGTCACCCCCCGCGCAGCGCCGCATGAGTTCTTCGTCGCTCAGGTGCTCGACCATCAGTGCCTCCGGCCAGTAAGACGCACAAAGAGGGCAAGGTGCTGCACCCTATGCAGCGTCAATCCTGAGTCGCCGTTATCCGACGACCTGCTTTCCGGGCGTTGGAGGGTCTTCCCTGTACCTCCGGTGCAGCTCCGCCGGCGTCCGGTTCAGCACGGTCGGGTCTGGCACTCCCGCCTTCTGCTCCTCCGACGTTGCCAGCCGCTCGACGAACGAGGTGAACAGATGCACGTAGTTGGGGTGCAACGGCGGGCCGCCGTTGATGGCCTTGGCGCTGCTCTGGCGACGCGGCGACGCGCTGGGCCGCCGTCGCCGGCCCAGCGCGTGGCACAACACCCCCCGCAGGGCGTCCATGGGCTGGATCGCGGCGGCGCGGACGGCCGGGTAGAGGCCGAAGACGATGCCAGTCACGACGGCGACGACAAGCGACAGCAGCACCGCCTGGCTCGAGACGATAGTGCGCCACCCAGCGTACTGCGAGATCAGGTCGGCCATCTCTATGCCCACGAAGATGCCGATCAGTCCGCCGATGCTGGTGATAACCAGCGCCTCGAGCAGGAACTGGCGGGCGATGTCGGACTTGCTGGCGCCCACACAGCGGCGAACGCCGATCTCGCGGGCCCGCTGAGTCACGGTAGCAAGCATGATGTTCATGATCCCGATGCCGCCCACCAGGAGAGAGATGCTGGCGATCGCTCCCATGACGATGTTGAAGATCCTCTGCGTCTGCTGGCTCTGCCGAAGCAGCTCGGCCGGGATCATGATCTCGAAGTCAGGAATGGCTTTGTGCCGGCGCTGGAGGACGCGCTCCACCACCCGCGCCGCTTCCCAGGTGTGACCCTCGTCCTTCATCTGCACGATGATCTGGGTCACCGGCCGCTTGTCGAGCGGAGGCTTCTCGAACAACTTGCCAAAGAGCTTGATGAAGCCCGAGAAATCAACCGGGATGGCCTGCTCCACGTAGATCTGGAAGGTCTCCATGGCGACCGTGACCGGAAGGTAGACGTCCTGGTTCATGTCGGGCAGGGAGAACATGGTCCGGCCCGCCTGAACCGCCCGCTGCTCCATCACCCCGATCACCTGGAATTCCTGGTTGCCGATCTTGAGGCGCTGGCCGAGCGGATTCTCGCTGAGGAAGGCGGCGCGCTTGACCTCCGACCCGATGACGCAGACCCGCGCACGCCGCTCGAGATCCTTGGCATCTATGAACCGGCCGGCCGCCAGCTTCAGCCGCGTCACCTCCCGGTAGTCCGGGGTGGTGCCGAAGACCTTGGCGGAGACGTCGCTGCCGCCCTTCCTCACCTCGCCGAAAACGCGGCAGACGGGGACGATCCTTTCCGCCTGCTTGTAGAGGGCCTTGATCGCCTGCGCGTCACCGTAGGTTACGCCCTGCGGCGAATCGCGCTGGGCATCGAGAGCAAGGTCGCCGGTGAGCGAGCGCCGGTTGACCTGGATGACGTTGATTCCCATGAGCTTGATATGCTCGAGCGCCTCCTGGCGCGCGCCGGCGCCGATCGAGACCATCGCGATCACGGAGGCGATGCCGAAGATGACGCCCAGCATCGTCAGCAGGGAGCGCAGCTTGTGCGCCAGCAGTTCGCTTGCGCCGGTGAGGATCGCTGACCAGAGCTTCACGGGGTCGCTCCAGGTGTGCCGATGGGCGATCCCGCCGGGCGCTTGCCCGCTTTGCGCGCCGGCCGCTGTTCCTGGTCGGCCTGCTCGCCTCGCTCCCCCACATCCCGCAGCGCCACTTCCTCGCCACCCTTCAGGCCCTTCTTGATGGCGACGGCCTCGTCGTTCCGGGCCCCCAGCTCGACCTGAACCGGCGCGAACTCGCGGCCCCGCCGCACGTAGACGATCTGCCGCTCGTCCCGCTCGAACACGCACTCCAGCGGCACGCTGACCGCCTCTCGAAGCTTCTCCACGATAATCCTGGTCTGTGCAGTCATCCCCGGCCGGAGCTTGGCGCGCTTCAGATCCTTGATGTCAACGCGAGCCTGGAAGGTGCGCTCTCCGCTGGGTATTCCAGTTCCCGGCAGCGATGACTCGTTGGCCGTCTGCGACACCTCGCTCACCTTCCCCTCGAATGTGGCTCCCGGCACCGCATCCACGGCAATGAGGACGCGCTGCTTGATCTTCACCTGCCGCGCCTGCTCCTGGTTCAGCTCAATCTCCACGCGCATCTTCGAGAGGTCGGCAACGGTGGCTATCGGCCGTTGCTCCCACACCCGGTCGCCAGGTTGCAGCGGCCTGCGCTGCATGCCCCGGCCCTGATTCTCCTGCTCCAACACGACAATGCCTTCGGCGGGCGACTTGATGGTGGACTTGCTGAACTCTTCCCTGACCCGGTCGAGCTGCTGCTTTCGCATCTGCAGCTCCATCTGGGCGTTGCCGATCTCCGACTCCTGGGTGCTCTGGGCGCGGGCGACCTCGGACTCGGCCTCTTTCACCGCGGCCTCTTTGTTCAGCTCGTCCGCCGCGCTCTTTGCCTCCGCTAGCTCCAGGTCTTTGGTCTCGCGCTCGAGCGCGAACTGCCGCGCCTTCATCTGCGCCTCGGCCAGCTCGACCTCCCGGCCCGGCACCAAGCCCTCCTGCGCCAGCTTCTTCTGTCGCTCGAACCGCTGCTGGCTGAGCGCCAGGTCGGCCGCGTCCTTCTCCTTCTGGCTGCGCTTGCCGGCTAGCTCCGCCCGCTGCTGCGCCTTGAACTGCTCGAGCTCGCCACGCGTCTGTGCGACCTTCAGCTCGGCTTTCTGCACCCCCGAGGCCAGCTCGCGCTTCTTCGTCTCGAGCCCGTCAAGCGCTTGCTGATATTCCCGCTCCTGGTCGCGCACCCGCCGCGCCATCCTTGGCACATCGAGCACCGCGATCACATCGCCCTTCTTCACCTCTGCACCGTTAGGCAGAAGCTTGACGATCTGCCCGGTGACCTCGCAGATTGCGGGCTTCGAGTCCACCGCGGCAAGCTGTCCGACCACCCGTACTACGACCTCGAACTCGCGCTTGCTCGCCTGCACCGTCGCGATCACCATCTCCTCGGCCGCCCGCTCGCGCTCCCGCCGCTCCAGCGCGGAGGCGCGGCTCAGCCAGGCGCCGATCGCCACCACCGCGCCGAGCAGGATGATCGGCGTCAGTCCCCCGGACAGGAGGCGGAGTATCCTCACTTGCCCCTCCCCCTAGCTGATGCAAGAACGAGGGCTGTCGGCGGCCTCACACAGGCGACTCGATCGCCCTTCCGCAGGGGAGGGGCGCCGCTCTCCACTGGGGTCACCGCAGCCAGCTCGTTGTTGCGCTTGAGCACGTTCACTGGCGTCTCGCGAAAGGCTTCACCTTCAGCCCTGTAGACCAGGTAGCGGCCGTCCTGAAGGAAGAGCGCCTCCAACGGGACCGCCACGCCCTCTCGCACACGCTCCAGAAGAATGTCTACCGCGCCGCCCATCCCTGGTCGCAGCCGCCGGTCCTTCGAGACCAACTGGATCACGGCCGAGAAGGCCTTGCTGCCGGCCGCGCCGCCCTCCCAGATCGAGCGCTCCCGCGCCAGGTTGTCCACCGACTGGACTCGCCCGATGAGGGTCTCGGAACCGATTGCCGCCACCCGCACCTGGGCCGCCTGCCCCACCTTGACCAGCTCGATGTCCGCCTCGCTGATATCGCAGTTGAGCCGCATCTGGGTCGGGTCAATGATGTTCGCCACCCGCCGCCCGTCCCACACCCGGTCGCCCACCCGCAGTGGCCGAACGCCCTCCTCCTCCCATGACTCGTCGAGCAGCAGCATCCCCGATGCCGGCGCCTTCACCTCGGTGCTGTCCAGTTGCTCTTGCGCGTCCGCCAGGTCGGACTGCTTCTGCGCCAGGTCTCTCTGCGCAATGGCGACGGATGTCACCAGGTTCGCCTCTGCCTGCGCCAGCTCGATCTCCGCCGTTTCCACGTCCATCTCGCGGAGGTGCTGAGTGGTGTTGGCGTCCACCTGTGCCCGCTCCAGCGTCCGGCGCGCCGTCTCCAGCGCGAACCGCTTGTCCCGCAGCTCGTCCTCGGCCGACTCGACCTCGGTAATCGGCAGCAGGCGCTCGTCGAGCAAGCGCTTTCTCTTATCGAGTTGCCCCTGCGCCACATCCTGCTCTTTCTCCAGGAAGGTCACCTCGGCCTGGGCCTTCTCGATCCCCGCCTGGGCCTCCACGAGAGCCAACCGCAGCCCTTCCTTCGCCTTCGCGAGCGAACTCCTGGCGTTCTGCACCTGTTTCTGCGACTGGGCTTCCTGCTGCTTGACTCTGTCTTCTGCCTCCGCGTTCTCGTTCAGGAGCCGGTCCACGTTCTTCTTGATCTCGGCCGCGTTGAGCCTCATGATCACGTCGCCGGCCTTCACCTGAACGCCGTCGGCGAGCACCGAGACGATCTGCGTCTCCCCCTGACAGATACTCACGATAGGGACCGAGTGAGCCGCCTCCAGGTCGCCCTGCACCGGCAGCGCAATGTAGAAATCGGCTGCCCGGGCCTCGACCGTCAGCACCGACCGCTGCAAGGCGCCGCGGTCTCCGCTTGTGTGCCGGCCCCGTCCAATCGCCACGAATCCGACGATGCCCAGCAAGATGATGAGCGCAACTACGATGCTCGCGATCCGCCGCTTCATTGCATCGCCCCCTCCCCTACCTCCGCCTCGCCGCCTGCCGGCTCCGGACTGGGCATACCGACGAGCACCTCCCTCGCATCCATCCGATCGGTCACGGCCTCGTCGGCGATCACCATCCCGTCATGCATCCGTACGATCCGCGTCGCATGCCGCGCCACCTGGGGGTCGTGCGTGACCATCAGCATCGTCACCCCCTCGCGGTTGAGCTCCTGGAACAGCAGCATGATCTCCTCGCCCGAGCGCGAGTCGAGGTTTCCGGTCGGCTCATCGGCGAGCAAGATCGAGGGCTGCATAACGAGCGCCCTCGCAATAGCGACGCGCTGCTGCTGCCCGCCGGAGAGCTGGCTCGGCCGGTGGTGCGTGCGGTCCCCGAGTCCCACCCGTTGAAGCGCCCTCATGGCGACCTCTCGTGAAATCCGCCTCCGCGCATAGAGCAGAGGAAGCCGCACGTTGTCCACTGCCGTCAACCTAGGCAGCAAGTTGAAGGTCTGGAAAACGAACCCGATTCTCTCGTTCCGGATGCGTGAGAGCGCGCCGTCGTTCAGCCGGCTCACATCCTCCCCGTCGAGCCAGTAGTGGCCCCGCGTCGGCAGGTCCACACAGCCGACGAGGTTGAGCAGAGTGGTCTTCCCGGATCCGGAGGGCCCCATGATCGCCACCATCTCGCTCCGGCCGACGCTCAGCGAGACTCCCCGCAGGGCGCGCACGGTCAGCACGCCCGCGAGGTACTCCTTGGTGAGGCCATCGGTGACCACGACTGCGGCTGCTCCGGACTCTTCGGCCGAAGCCCTTTCTTCCACCACTCTAGTCTCCCCCCGCGCGGGTCGGGTCGGTCAACGCCACCCGTTCTCCGGCCTTGACGCCCTCGAGAATGACCACCGACTTGTCGTTCCGCTCGCCGATCTTGATCTTGCGCGGGACGAATCGCCGGCCCTCCTGAACATAGGCAACCTGCCCCTCCGGCCCGTCGTGCACCGCCTGCACTGGAACGTAGACGGCTTCGGGGATGCGGTCGAAGACGAACTGCACCTCCGCCTTGACGCCGGGCCGGAGAATGCTCAGATCGGGTTTGGGGACTTTGACGGAGACGTCGAATACGCGTTGGCCGGGCACCGCTTGCGGGTCCTCCCACGGCAGAGCCATATGGGCGACCGCGCCAACCGCGATGACCTCGCCCTCGAACTGCTTCCCCGGCGCGCTCTTGAGGGTGATCACGGTTCTCTGCCTGGGCTTGATCCGGTGCACGGAGTTCTCATCCACCTGAAGTCTGACCTGAAGCGCGGACAGATTCGTGATATCGGCGACCTTCTCGCGCGACCAGATGCGATCGCCCTCCCGCCAGTTGCGCCGGCCGGTCTCGCCATAGGTCTTGCCCAGGATCACAACGCCGGCCCCGGGCGCGCGCAACTCGCCCCCAGACAGCTCCTTCTCCATCTCCTGAAGCTGCCGAGTTGACAGGTCGGCCCGCTTGCGAGCGCCCTTGACGGCTTCCCCGATCCGGCGCTGGGAAAGGTCTGCCTCGAATCTGGCCGTATCTATGTCGGATTCCGATTGCTTCTTCCTGGAAGCGTGCTCGGCGTCGAAGTAGCTGGCGCCCTTCTCCGACTTCGTAAGGCCGTACTCCCTGCTCCGCAGGGACCGTTCCGACTGGTCAACTGTGGTCTGGGGGACGATGCCGGCCTGCGACAGCCGCGACTGCTTGTCGTAGTCCTTCTGGGACCAAGTCACGTTCCAGCGGTCGAACCCTATCTGCGCCTGTGCCTGCTCGGTCTCTGTTAGCTGCGAACGGGTGAGGACATCCAACGAACGGAGCGTCCTGTCAACGCTCATCTGCGCGGATTCGTACTCCCGGCCGCGGTCCCGCTTCTCCTGATCAATACGGCGAACCGAGTTCTGCTGCTCGAGGCGCGTCCGCTCGACCTCGAAACGGTATTCGCCGACATCCACCTTGGCGATGAGGTCTCCCTGCTTGACCTTCGTACCGTCCTCGATCAGCCAGGTAAGCGTGGAGCCGCTCATAGGGGCTCGCACTGTCGTGACGTCGGCGCTCTCGAGCCTGCCCTCGCGGGTGATGCCGACGATGAAAGGGCCGCGCTTGGCAGCAACGGACTCGATCTCGAGGGCGTCGGCGCCACCCCGCAGGACGACCAGCAGCAGGTTCACCTGCCAAATGGCGAGCGCCACCGCGGCGGCGGCAAGAAGCGGGCGGATTGAGCGGAGGGCAGTTCTCAACTCGAAGACTGTCCTTCCGGTTGGGTCGGCTCGGTCGCCGGCGGCGGGGGTTCGCCCCCGCCAAGAGCCGACATGACGTCGCGCCCCGCCGCCACCCTCAGCCGTACCAGCGCCAGGTAGTAGTCTATCCTGCTGCTCACCAGTTGGCTCTCGCTCCGCCGCTTGTCATCCTGCGCGTCGAGCACTTCCCGGTTCGTTGCCAGCCCCTCCTCCACCATCCGGTGTGCGATCTGCAGGCTGCGATTCGAGACCTCGACCCCCTGCTCCGCTATCCCCACGTTCGCCCGCGCCGATTCGGCCGCCCGAACCTGGCTTCTCACATCCGCCACGACCTGCTGCTTCAGGTCTTCCTTCGCCTGCTCGGACACGAGCAGATCCCACTGGGCCTGCCGGACCGCTTCCCGCAAAGGCTGCGATAGGATCGGCGCCGATAACTCCAACCCCACCTGCCAGTTGCGCTCGTCAAGGCCGTTCCGCTGCTGCGTCCAGCCCGCGAACAGGTCGAGCGCCGGGAGCCGTTCGCTGCGGGCGATCCGAAGAACCGCTCGCCGGTCCTCCAGCGAGAGATCGGCCAGCCGCAGATCGGGCCGCCACTCCATCGCCTGCGCGGTCAGCGCTTCCCCGTCCAACTCCTCGGGGGCGTAGACCACTGTGGTCACCAACTCAGGCATGTCCCCCACCCGCAGGCCTAGCAGCAACAGAAGCTGATCCATGCCATCCTGCTGCGACTGGCACTGCCCGACCGCGGACGTCTGTTCACGCGAGAGGCGGAGCTGGGCGCGCGTCAGGTCAATCTCGTTGATGACCTTCTCCTTGAGCCTCACTTCGGCGTCCCGAACCGCTTGCTCGGCCAACTGGACGCTGGCGTCCTGGATCGCGACAAGCTGCTTCTGCTCGACCGCGCGGAGGTATGCCGAGACGACCTGCTCGATCAGCGCCTGCCGAGCGACGAAGAAAGAGAGCAGTGCTGCGCGATAGGCATTACGCGCCTGGCGCACTTGCTCATAGGAGGCCGACGCCTTCCAACTCCCCGCCAACAGGGGCTGGCGAAGCGAGGCCGTCAGCGTGCGCTCATCGTCCTCATCGCCGAGCCGATCCAGCTCCGCCGTTACCGAGAAGCCGGCGCCGGTGACTGCGACATAGGAGAAGCTCGCTCCCGCGGTGCTCTCGTCTACCCTGTCGCCGTCGCCCACCCGCGAGACGGAGCCGAACGCCTCCAGCGCCCATCGCTGCTGCGCAACAGACCAGTTCGATCGCGCGCCCAGCAGCCCCTGAACGCTCCTCCTGAACCCCGAGTTCTGCCTCAGCGCGAGCGGGATGGCGTCCGCCAGCGACAGTGTCGCCGGCGCGGCGGGTGGCACGATCACCTGGAGATCACGGGAGGAGATCTGCTCCTGCCCCACGCTCCACTCGGGCCGCACGGAGTCCGCGCCCGCCACGGCGCACACCAACGCCCACGCTACAACCGCTACTACAACCACCGTTCTTCGCCCAGCTGACATGTATGCTCGCCCTGTCGCGGTCCCCACTGTGTGCACCGCGTCCCTCTGCAGTCTCGCCGAAGC
>Ga0315275_10005674_pt1 | contig 11850 bp, 8 predicted proteins | sample YL17G03_0_MG_FD_205557 | JGI IMG/M metagenome (GOLD analysis project Ga0315275, IMG submission 205557) | Sediment microbial communities from Yellowstone Lake, YNP, Wyoming, USA - YL17G03_0 | ecosystem: Environmental > Aquatic > Freshwater > Lake > Sediment | place: USA: Wyoming | collected... | reverse complement strand
AAAGTTCCCGGTTCCTGATTAAATTTTTAGGATAATTGGCAAGTTAAATTAAAATAATTATAAAAAAAGAAAGATGGAAAAAATTTATACTAAATTTTTAGCTCTTCAGCATAAGAGGTGTGATTTCAGGTGATAATAGGATTAACAGGCAGTTTAGGAAGTGGAAAAGGAATTGTTGCAGATTTTTTTAGAGATAAAGGGTATGAATATTTTTCATTGTCAAATGAGCTGAGGGGGATTGCTAAAGAAAGAGGGATTGAATTAACAAGAAAGAATCTGCAGGATCTGGGAAATCAAATGAGAAGAGAGAAGGGGAATGGATATCTTGCCGAGAGGGTTATTGCGAAAATTTTGGACAGAAGATACAGCAATGCTGTTATTGATGGGATAAGAAATCCTGCAGAAGTTTTAGTTTTGAGAAAAATGAAAAGTTTTTTTCTTGTTGCTGTTGATGCTCAGAAAGAAATCAGATTCCAAAGATTAAGAGAAAGAAACAGAGAGAGTGATCCTAAAACTTGGGAGGAATTTTTGAAAGTTGATGCAAGGGATTTAGGTGTTGGAGAAGAGGAAGGGGGGCAGCAAGTTGGAAAATGCATTGCACTGGCTGATATGTCTTTGGTTAATAATGGAAATATTGAGGAGATAGAAAAAAATATCTCAAAAATTGAATTGAAAAATACTGAAAAAATTTTATTCAAAGTTAAAAAGATAAAAGAAAATGCCATAATTCCGAAATATGCAACTTTAGGGGATGCTGGGATGGATTTGTTTTCTACTGAAGATTATTTAGTAAAATCTGGAGAAAGAGTTTTAGTTTCAACTGGATTGCAATTTGAGTTTCCTCAAGGATATGAACTGCAAATTCGTCCTCGTTCAGGTTTAGCATTGAAACATGGGATTTCAATGCCGAATACGCCTGGGACAGTTGATGCAGGTTATCGGGGTGAGATTGGAGTTATTATTATTAATCACGGAAAAGAAGATTTTTCAATAAAAAAAGGAGACAAGATTGCGCAGGCTGTTTTGAATAAATTTGAAATAGCAGATATTCAAGAAGTCGCGGAGTTAGGAGAGAGTGAGAGAGGAAGCGAGGGATTTGGTTCAACAGGCTTTTCTGCTGATGGGAAAAAGGTTTAATTAATGTAACAAGAGGAATTAACATTCGTTCATTACCTAAAGCTTTTTGCATTTGTACTCTTAAAAATTTTAACTATCTCTCAAAAGCGAAAAGTTTTTCACTCATTTCAATATGATTGTGCGATAGATTGCTATTAGTTATTAATTAATTTTAAGTTGAATATAATTCTGCGAAGCACTAATTTTGCTTTGGTAATCTATATTTTGAAGTATAATTTATTTTTTAAACTAACTAGTTATTTGATTTTTATGGGAGACTGCGAAATTTGTGAGAGAGTACATAGTGAGGAAGATAAAAGACTTGGATTAACAATTGTGCTGAGAACCAGAACAGACCAATATGCAATTGCCAAATTTTGTGCTTTAGTTGATTTTTTACCAGAAACTCCGGGGCAGTTGCTGATTGTTCCTAACAGATGTATTAGTTCATTTAGCGAGCTTAATAAAACTGAAACAGAAGATTTTTCTGAATTTATTGCACATGCTTTTGGATATGTAAATCTAAAAGATTTCAAGCCAATTTATCATCATCTGCAGCGTCATGGAAGAACCCATAATATAAGAGAGACAGCTGTCAAGATGCTACATCATCCATGCATTGACAAGATTCCTGATAATTATTCAGTTAAATCTCTAGCACATGTTGAACCTGGAAAGCACTGGTATGCTGTTTTTAAGCCGATTGATTCTTAAGTTAGATAAAAGATTTATAAACAGATTTTCATTTCTCTTTTTATGTTGATAGATATTTTGGTGTGGATTGTTCTTATATCTGCTTTCTCTGTTTTTGGAGCATGGTATGTGCGCAAGTTTCAGAAACCAGATGCTATAATCGGAATTTATGTTGCTTTTATTTTAATTTCAAATATAGTCGCTTTCAAGATTGTTGAGTATGATTTGGGATTTATTTCAGTTACTGCTCCTGCTGCTGTGATTATTTTTGCAGTCACATTTCTTTTAATTGATGTTGTAAATGAAAAATTTGGAAGGAAAGAAACACAAAGAATGATATTCATTGCTTTTATCTCTCAAATTGCAGCTGCTGTTTTTATTTTTCTTGCTATTGATTTGCCTCCTGCAAGTTTTTTTGCAGACAATGTGGCGTTCATAAAAGTTTTGGCATTTGCCCCAAGAATAATGGTTGCTTCCTGGGCTGCTTTTCTCGTTTCTGAAAATGCAGATGCGTGGATTTATGCTTGGTTCAAGAAAAAGACAAAAGGGAAGCAATTATGGGCGAGAAATGTTTTTTCAGGACTTCCTTCAATGGTTTTAGACAGCATGATTTTTGTTGGAATTGCCTTTTACGGGATTGCTCCAGTAATTCCTTTGATTTTTGGGCAGATTGTTATTAAGTGGCTTGTAGGAATTATTGACATTCCTTTCATGTATATAAGCAGAGCTGTTTTGTATTCAAAAGATTAAAAAAACAAGAAAAGTATTTAAACAAACTCGTTTTAATTTTTAAAAGATGGCGATTGAAAAAATTTATTTGGGGATTTGGTTTCCAAGAACTTCTATTCATTTAAAAGAAATATACAGATTTTTAAGATATAAAGAGACCCTTTCATTATTGAATGACGTTGCTGCTGAAGGTTATTGGAAAAATTTGGATGTTCTTGAAGCAGATTATTATGAGGGGGAGTATTTTGATTTTTTAACAGCTAAGACAAAAGATGTTAAAACTGTTTTTACAGAAGATGGAGTGATAGTTAATGAGATTTCTGTTGGATGGGATGTTAAAAAAGAGCTTTCTCAGTTGCATGATTTTTATATTAAAAAATTAAGTCCTGCTCTCTCTTTTTTATTCAGCCAGGGAGCGCCAATTCCAAAGGATTTAACAAGAATTTCAGAAACTCATCCTGCATATTTGGTTGGAAAGGATTTGAATGACAAGAATGTTTTTGATTTACTGAAGATATTTGATGACCATATTTTATCCAGGACTTCTGATTCCAAACTGGATATTTTTAATGGAGAGAAAATCACAATAATTAATATAAAAAAGAAAATTAAAAAAGAGGAGGATTATCTGAATGAACTTATTCAGAATCTAGTTTTTTTCAGGGAATTTGAAAAACAATTAGCAAATTATCTTCATATTCACAGAACTATCTGGGAAAAGATTTCAGTGATAAGGGATTCGCAGAGTCTTTATTTCAAGGATGTCAAAAAATCAAGGGATGAATTGCTTGATATTTTGGAAACATTATCCTTTGTAAAAGCAAGATTAAGACAGATGAGAGATATACTGAAAGGAAGAGAGCGTTCAATTGATGAGGATTTAAAGAAGCATTTGATTTCACTTGGATGCGAGAGATTTAGCCTCTATAGTTCTGATGTAGATTACATTGAGAATTTATGGCAGTCTACTATTGATTATGCAAATTCTGCGTTGGGTTTGATAAATTCTGTTTTTGAGGAAAATACACAGAAAGAGCTTAATGCTTTGCGTTTCTTAACCTTGCTAGGGGTTATTGTTGGATTTTTTGGAATGAATGTTGCTTTTCCATGGGAAGAAACTTGGAATGGGGCTGCTTGGTCTATGTGGAGTGTTTTGGCGTTTATGGTTGTTTTTTCACTTATTTCTTTTTCCCTTATAAGATTTTTTATTTATAATAGAAGATTCAGCCTGCATAAAAAGAAAGAAAAGGTTGTTTCAAAATCAGAAGAAGAGCAGAATGAATCAAAAGAATAACAAAAAACCTTAAAAAGCCTTTTTCTTTTTAGAAAATAGCCCTAAAGAAAAAAGAGTTCTGATAAATTTGAAAATGGTAAAAAATAAAAATTCAGGAAAATTTTTAAGCTTGCCATTTTAAGGAATCAATAAAATGGCAAAAACAAAGAAAAGCATAGGACTTTTATTATTAGTTGTATCTCTTTTTTTATTTTTGAATTTTGTTTCTGCTAATACAAATGTAGCAACATGTTCTGAATTAAAACAAGCTTTGATTAACAGTAATGATGATATAACTTTAACAGCAGATATTGACTGCAATAATTCTGTTTGGCAGGATTGGGATACACTAACTCCGCCAATGGGGGAAGGAAAAGGAAAATCATCAAAGGGAGATATAACAATTCAGGCAGCAAGTTACACGAGACAATATACTAATGCAACTTTTGATGGGCAGGGACACATAATTTCAAATCTTTATATTAACACTTCAACTTCAACAACAAATTATAATGGTTTTATTCCTTATGCAACTAGCACTAACTCAAGTAATAATCTTACTGATATCATAATAAAAGATGTTTTATTTAGAGATATAACAGTTATTGGAGGATGTTCGGCAGGAATAGTAGTTGGAAGAGCAAACACAAATACAAAAATTTTAAGAGTTGGAGTTGAAAATTCCTATGTTGAAGGAAATACGTGGTGTTCAACTTCAGCAGGAGTAGGTGGTTTTGTCGGTTATATGGGAAGCGGAGGAAAAATTGAAGATTCTTATTTTCAAGGAACAGTTATCTCTAATGCAATTGATTCTACAAATCCGAATTGCAAAGCATCTGGTTTAGTTGGAGAACTTGGTGCTTCTGCAACAAATTGGATTTTAATTAATAGAAGCTATTCTGTTGCTGAATTAAAATGTTTAGGAGGAGGAATTGGTTATATGAAGAATGCAGGAGGAATTATTGGATATAAAGGAAGTTATATTAATGTGAGTAATTCTTTTACAGCTTCACATATTAATTTAAGTAATAATGCAAGTGATTTTACAAATCATGGAAGTGTTTTTGGATATGCTGCAGGGGCACTTCCTACTGGATTTGCAAAAAATGTCTGGTTTGATATAAACAGAAGTGGAACTAGTCAGTGCAGACAAATTGTAAGTGGAAATGGAAATGTAACAAGTTGTTTCGGAGTAAATGCAACGGGAGTTAATAGCACTTATTTTTACAATAAATTAAATGCACCTTTGAATACATGGAATTTTACAGATGTTTGGATGGAAGTTAATGGAAGTTATTCTGTGCTGAAGGAATTTGAAAGAACAAGCTGCACTCCAAATTTGCAGAATACTACAAAGAGCGATTGGCAGAATACAACTTGTTCTCTTGGACAGATGAATCAATCACGTTTTTGGATTCAGTATGATTCTAATAATTGCGGAGGAGGAAATCAGACTTTTTATGAATATCAATTGACAGGACCGACTTGGGAGAATGGAAGTTGGAGTGGATGGTATAATATAACTGGGTGTTTGATTGGAGATTATTATGTTCAAGAGCAAAACATGACTCAGACAGATATTTTTGGATGTACTTCATCAAATATCTTCTTTTCATATCAAAATCAGACATGTGATTTTTGTACTCCTGATATTATAAATACGACTAAAAGTTCATGGATAAATTCCGGTTGTTCGGGAACACAGATGATCCAAACAAGAAGTTGGATTGAATATGATTCTAATGCATGTGCTGATTATAATTTTACAAATGTAACTCACCAAGAATCTCAGTTAGTTGGTCCTATTTGGCAAAACACAACTACTTCCTGGATGAATTTAACTTGTATCTTCGGAGATTTAATGAATCAGACAAGAAGCACAACTCAATTTGATATCTTCCAATGTGCAGCTAACACAACTTTCATAGAATATCAACTGAATGGAGCATGTGATTTCTGTCTTCCAAATCTTCAGAACACAACTTGGAGTGAATGGGAAAATATAACAACATGTGAATTGAATGGAACAAACATTCAGCAGAGAAGTTTAGTTGAATATGATTCAAATGCTTGTGCAGATCACAATATTTCCAATATAACTTATTTTGAGAATCAGGAAGTTTCTTGTGTTTTTGTTCCAGAAGAAAACTTTAGTTTATGCTATCAGGAAACAGCGAATGAATCAAACATTAATGACGGAAATTGCACTTTGAATTATAGTGGAAGTTATAGCATTGAAGGGAGCAATAAGTATTTTGCATACTTATCAATTAATTATACAAAACCTACAAATTCCCAGAGTGCGTCATGGCGAGTCAAGCACGGGCTTTTATCCAATTATTCAGTAGAAATTCCTTCTGATTGTTTTTCAAATAGCAATAATGTGCAATTAAGATTTTATTCTGAATTTATTGCAAGAACAGGAGCTGTTGGGTATGCTTCTTATGGGCAGTGTTTTAATGGAACAAGCTGGAATACTATTACAAATATTTCTGAAATACTTACTGATGCAACAACGCTCCTTATCTCTGGAAATCCTTCATCCATGTATGATGGGGATTGGAATAGCGGAGCGCTTTACTATAGAGAGGGGACTTGGTTGGATGCAGCATCTCAGGATTACAATCCGTATGCTGCAAGGCATGCAAGGATTTACGAGGAAGCGATTATATGGGATGTAAATAATTCTGTTAAAGAAGAAAAGAAGAAGGAAGTTAATTCAATTGACCCTGTTATTATTTCAAATCCCCTAACTCCTCAAATTATTTCTGAGAAAAAGATTAAAATTACAAAGAAAACAACAAAGAAGATTAAAGCAAAAATAACAGAAATTCCAGTCAGGGTTCCTGCTGTTAAAGAAGTTCCAAAAATTATAATCTTAAATGGAAGGAAGAGTTTTGATTCAAATATAATATTTCTTAACTGATTAAATTCTTTATAGTGGAATTTTACCACAATAATCTTTAAAATGTCTGATTTCAGAGATTTTTTATGGGCATTCATGCTAGCAAGAGTTTATATCAGGCATATATTTTCAGAAGTGCTGAAGAAGCAAATCCTGTGCCTGTTCATTTTAGAAGAAATCCTCTTTATTTATTCAGAAGAAGTCAGGACAAAGCAAGGCAAGAAGCCAGAAGTTTTGTTCAAAGATTAGAAAGATATAAGGGAATTTTAAGGGATGAGATTAATGTTGTTCCTATTCCTCTGAGAAGCAAGATAGACAGGCCTGCAGGATGTTATTTATGCAGTGATGGGAGCGTGGCAATACTGCACGCTCGTTCCTGAATAAAAATTTTTAGAGCAATAAAAATAGAATTCTGAATATATCTTTTTGAAAACATAAATGATTATAAAGTTTGAAATTCTTAAAATAGCATGGAAAAAGCAGAAGTATTCATTGTGTTATGCTTTTCTTTTGGATTAGTATTTTTCATGCTTTTTCTTATTGGTTTTTCAGAAGCTGCGGTTGTAGACTGCTATCAGGAAACAGCAAATGTATCTCATGTTTCTGATGGAAGCTGTAATCTGGATTATACTGGGGGTTATTCTATTTACAGACAATTTCTTTACATAAATTACACTAAACCCGTAAATGCAACTTCTTCCTCATTATGGAAAGTGAAGCATGGAAATTATAATATACAGAATTTAACAATTCCTGCTGATTGTTGGAATGCATATCCCAATAGCTTATCTTTTAGAATGGAAAGCAATTCAAATGATGGTTTGGGACATGCTCTTTCAAATCTTACATGTTGGAATGGAAATGGATGGAAGCAATTATCTTATAGTTATGGAATAATCGCTTTGCCTACTTCTAATCTTGGTCTGGATAATAGAGATGAATTATATGATGGGAATTGGGATACTGGAAGTGGAAATGATGGGAATTGGGATACAGGTGTGACTCGTCCATGGAGACCAAGTTTTTCTATTGCTTCTACAAGTTTTGTTAATAGGGTACTTTTAATTTACGAAGAAGCAATGATTTGGGAAATTGATAATGGCGGTGGAAAAGGGGCAGGGGCAGTTGAGCCAGTTGCGGAAATTCCTTCAGTAGAACCTATTATTGCTGCAATTCCAGAAGCACCTCCTGCAGCTCCTCAGGCCAGTCCTTCTTCTCACAAAAATAATCATAAGGTTATCAGGGAAAAGGCATCAGAGCAGGTTTCCAGTTCTGTTGAGCAGATAGTTCAGATAATCAGGATTCCCTACATAATTTTCCTTAACAAGCCAAAATTTGGCAGTGTAGGAATTGTTATTCTTAATTAGGTTAGATTTTTAAAGCACTATATTATTGTTCTTTTATCCTGCCTCCCCTCACCCTTGGTTTTGTAGGAGAATAAGGCAGTTAGTATAACCAAGACCTCTGTACTCGGCCAGATTTCAAGATAGTACGGAGAGTTAGTTTCAATCTGGCCTCGTAGCTCAGCCCGGTTAGAGTACTGGCCTTTTACAGAAAAACAAGGTTTTTCTGTCCTTCCAAAAAAGGAAAGACAGGATATCCAACCTTTTTGAAGTAAGCCAGGTGTCGCGGGTTCAAATCCCGTCGAGGCCATTTTTTCTATTAATTTTAACGAGATTTTCACCCTACAACTTTTTTAAAGATTGTAGGCTCAGAAAACTCTGTTTTCTGGGACATTCAAAATACAAAAATTGCAATATTTTGAAGTGTTCAAATCCCGTCGAGGCCATTTTTCTTATTTTTAGCTTTTTTGATAATATGCACAAAAATACCCAAAATTCATTGAAAATTCATTAAAAAGAGGTAAAAGGGAAAGGTTTAAAAACCAACCTTTGAATATATTTGTTATCTAAAAGTTGTCAATGTTTTTTTAAAATCCCAAAAAATGCATGTCCTCCAGCCCAAAATTTCTAAATTGAAAGACGAGGAAGTCAAAAAGTTACTTGAAAAGTATAATATTTCTTTATCACAGCTGCCAAGAATTTCACAGGAAGACAAGCAGCTGCCTGAAGGATCTCAGGTAGGGGATGTTTTTAAAATTGAAAGAAAAATTTCCGAAGAGGGGGAAACAATCGAATATTTTAGGGCGGTTGTTTAATTCATAAAAAAGATGGCACAACACATACTTGTAAAGGAATTTTTGAAAAACCATTCACTTGTTGAGTCAAATATAATTTCTTTCAATAATTTTATTGAAACAAGAATGCAGGAAATTGTTGATGAGCTGGCTGAAACTCTCTCTGAAGAAGATTTTGAAATCAAGCTTGGAAAGATTGAAGTTGGAAAACCAAATATAATTGAAGCTGACGGAAGTTCGAAGCCGATAATGCCTGCTGAAGCAAGACTGAGAAATCTGACATATTCTGCTCCAATAAAAGTTGAGATTACAATAAGATTTGCAGGGCAGTCAGAAACAGCTGAAGTTCAGTTAGGAAGAATTCCGATTATTGTGAAGAGCAAGGCATGCAATCTTAATGGGCTTTCTCCTGAGCAGATGCTTGAAAATTTTGTTGATCCAAAAGATCCTGGGGGATATTTTATCATAAATGGAAATGAAAGAGTAATTGTCATGGCTGAAGACCTTGCATCAAACCAGCCTTTTATTGAGAAACCAAAAGGAAAAATTACGCTGCGTTTATTCTCGCAAAGAGGAGCTTATAAGATTCCAATTTCTCTTTCTGAAAATCCTGAGGGAATTTTGGAAATTTCATTTTCTCGTTTTAAAAATCTGCCTGCAATTGTTCTGCTAAAATCCCTTGGCTTGCAGTCGGATGCTGAAATTTCAAAATTAATAGGGATGCAGACAGACAGCCTGATTGTAAATTTTTATGAATTTGTTGAAAATATAAAAAACAGCGAAGATGCCCTGATGAGCATTGCAGAGAAAACAAGTTTGCAGGGAACAAAGAAGGAAGTTTTGGAAAGAGTTAAGCAGAGAATTGATTCTTATCTTCTTCCGCATATTGGAATCAAGAAAGATTCAAGAATGGAGAAGGCAAAAACATTGTGCAAATTTATCAAGCAGTATTATATTGCAAAGGAGAGAGCAAAGGAATGCATGACTGACAAGGATCATTATTCAAACAAGAGAATAAGATTATCAGGGGATTTGCTTGCAGATTTATTCAGGGTCAATTTAAACATTTTTTTAAGGGAAATACAGCATTCTCTTCAAAAAACAGTCAAGAGAAGAAAATTTTATTCAATCAAATCAATTGCAAAATCAACATTATTTTCGCATAGAATAGAGAGTGCAATTGCAACAGGAAGCTGGATTGGAGAGAGAACAGGAATAACACAGAATATGGACAAGACAAATTATCTTGCCATGCTTTCACAATTGCAGAGAGTTGTTTCAAATTTGCCTGGAGAGCAGGAAAATTTTGCAGCAAGAACTGTTCACCCAACTCATTTTGGAAGATTCTGCCCGATAGAAACTCCTGAAGGAACAGAAATTGGATTGAGAAAAAATCTGGCAATGCTTGCAAAAATTTCAACACGCTGTTCCATGAGCCATGAAAAAATCCTTAAGATTCTTGATGAAGAAGGATTGCAGGAAGGAAAAGAAATCCAAGAGGGAATGAATGATGTTTTTTATAACGGGCATTTTGTTGGGATTGCTAATGGAGGAGATTTTACGAAAAAAATAAGAGAAAGAAGAAGAAGAGCAGACCTTCCTGAAGAAATGTCAATCAGATTCGACAAAATTCTTGGAACAATATTCCTTTCAACAGAAGTCGGAAGAGTTTTGCGTCCTCTTGTCATTTTAGATGATGGAAAATCAAGATTAAGGCATGAATATCTGGAATTGGTTGAAAGAGGAAGTCTGAGCTGGCAGGATTTAATATCAAAAGGAATAATAGAATATCTCGATGCTGCTGAGGAGGAAGACTGCCTCATTGCTTTAAATGAAAATGAACTTTCGCAGGAAAATAGCCATGTTGAAGTTGACCCTATTGCATGCCTTGGAATTGTAACTTCTCTTGTTCCTTATGCAAATCACGATCAGGCTCCAAGATTGCTGAGAGGAAGCAAGACGCAAAAGCAGTCCCTTGGAATTTATGCTGCAAATTTTCCAGTCAGAATGGACACAGATGTAAGCATTTTACATTATCCTCAAAGGCCAATTGTCAGAAGTTTTATTTATGATACTCTGAATATTTATCCTGCTGGACAAAATCTAATTCTTGCAATCATGCCTTTTGAAGGATACAATATAGAGGATGCTGTTGTTTTGAATCAGGCAAGTGTTGATAGGGGTTTGGGAAGAAGCACTTATTTCCGTCCTTATGATTCTGTTGAACTTAATTATGCAGGAGGCCTGAAAGATGAAATATGCATTCCTGAAAAAGATGTTTCTGGATACAGGCTTGAGGAAAGCTACAGGCATTTGGAAGAGGATGGAATTGTTTATCCTGAAGCAAAACTTGATGAGAATGAAGTTGTCATTGGAAAGATATCTCCTCCTAAGTTTCTTTCAGAAGCCAAGGAAATTTTTGTTCAGACAAAAAAGGAGAACAGCACTGTTGTAAAGCAGGAAGAGGAAGGAATTATAGACGGAGTTTTTATCACTCAGGATAATGAGGGAAATAAAATCATACAAGTCAGAATGAGAGATGAGAGAATTCCCGAATTAGGGGACAAGTTTGCAACACCTCACGGACAGAAAGGAGTTGTAGGATATATTGCAAATGATCAGGATGTTCCTTTTTCTGCAAACGGCATAAAGCCTGATTTGATTTTCAATCCGCACTCAATCCCATCACGTATGACTGTCGGATATCTTCTTGAATTGCTGGCTGGAAAAGTTGCTGCTTTGTCGGGAAGAGTTGTCGATGCTTCTGCTTTTTCATCAGAAAGCCTTGATTCATTGGAGAATAATCTGCAGAGACTTGGATTCAAATATGATGGAAAGGAAATAATGTACAATGGAATTACAGGGAAGAAGATGGAATTCAAGATATATATAGGAAATATGTATTATCTGAAATTAAAATATATGGTTGTAAATAAAATGCATGCAAGAGCAAGCGGAAAAATTGCAATGTTAACAAGACAGCCTGTTGAGGGAAGA
>Ga0315275_10005671_pt1 | contig 11852 bp, 10 predicted proteins | sample YL17G03_0_MG_FD_205557 | JGI IMG/M metagenome (GOLD analysis project Ga0315275, IMG submission 205557) | Sediment microbial communities from Yellowstone Lake, YNP, Wyoming, USA - YL17G03_0 | ecosystem: Environmental > Aquatic > Freshwater > Lake > Sediment | place: USA: Wyoming | collected... | reverse complement strand
GGTGGCAAGGATGATCAGGGTCAGGTAAAGGCCGGTCCCGGCCTTCAGGATTGACGGCAAGAAAATCAAAACGATCGCCGGAAAAATCAAGACCGTGGAGATGGCTCTGGCCCGGCGGACTCCATATATTATGGGAAGCGTCAGAGCCCCCGCCTGGCGGTCCCCCTCGATGTCTTCGATGTCCTTTAAAATTTCCCGGGACATCATGACGAAAAACGCGCTCGACGCCAGAACGATCACGTTAAGGTCGATCCTCTTCAGAATGGCTCCCGAAAAAATAAAGACGGACGACGTCATCCCGGCGATCAGGACATTGGCCGCGAACAGCATCGTTTTCGAATATCGCGCGTAGACGATCAGAAGACAGGCATTGACGATGGCGATGGACATGGCCCAGGGGTTGAGAAAAACGCTCAGGATGACGCCGGCGAAGAAGAAGGCCGTTGAAATGGCCAGCGCTTTTTTCCGCGCGATCAATCCCGAAGGAATGGGCCGGTGAGGCTTATTCAAGAGATCGATCCGATGGTCGAAATAATCGTTGAGCGCGTTCCCTCCGCCCATGATGAACAGGGTCGCCAGGGCCCCGAGGAGGATCGACGGCCGGATCTCAAAGGATCGCGAGGCGAAAAAGGACGTCGCGAGAACGGAAAAAAAGGCGATCAGGCAATTCTGGATCCTTATCAGCCTGAAGGTGCCGACCAACGTCTGGAGCATGTCTCTAGGTCGTCTCTATGTTCGGGATCTTTTGATGGCCAGAATGATGGACTTGAGCTTGAGGAGATTGCGTTCGGCGATGGTCCCCGTCACGATCACGTCGGCCCCGGCTGCGGCGATGGACGCGGCCTGTTCGGTCGTTCGGATGCCTCCCCCGACGATTAAAGGCACCCGGATCCTGTCTCTCACCGTTTTGATGAGTTGGAGGGGGACGGGCCGGTCCGCGCCCGATCCCGCTTCGAGGTAGACGCAGCTCATGCCGAAATATTGGGCGGCGAGGGCATAACGCGCCGCTTTCTCTTCATCTTTCTCGCCGATGATATCCCGTTTCACGCGTCTCTCGATGGCCGTCGGCCGCCGGCTCGTGCTGATGACGATATAGGCCATGGATATAGGGCGGAGCCGGGCCCGCTCAACGATCGGGGCCGCCGCCGCTTGTTCCCTGATCAAAAAGCGGGGGTCCTCGGCGTTGAGAAGCGACATGAAGAAGATATAGTCCGCGTGTTTGGAGAGGGCCGCCGCCGAATTCGGGAAGAGGATGACCGGGAGATCGACGGCCTTCTTGATGGTGAGGACGGTCTCGTCGAGCAACTCCTGGCGGAAGGAACTTGTGCCGCCGACCATGATGGCATCCGTCCCGTACGCCGCGCACCTCTTGACCCGGCCCTCGAGCTCTTCGGGCGTCTGTCGATCCGGATCGATCAACGTAAAATGGAGGATGTTTCGTTTCTTGCGGATCAGGTCATGGATGAGCATGGTCGGACCTCGCGGCATGGACGGGACGCCCAAACGTCTTTTCGATCTCCTCTCGGTATCCCAGGTTGTTATAAGAACAAAATGGGATGATCCGGCCGTCGGGCACGGCGTAATGGATCACGCAGCGACGGACTCTTTCGCCGTCAAAATTATAGGCATCCATGAAATGCATGGCGGAGAGCATGATCAGCCGATAGTGAAGATCGCTCAGCGCCTCAAACGATCCAGTCTTTAGAAGAGGCCAAAGATATTTTCTAAGCAGGCTCCATTTGGCATGACGGAGGGCCATCAATAATCGGCCTTTGGCCAGGACCTTATGGCCCCTCGAAGCCGTGCGATGAACCGCCCTCATGGCCTCCAGGATTCTGTCCACGTCGACCTGACGATTGATCGGGACGATCGTCCCCTCGTCCAGGAAAAAATAGGTGGCCATGCCGCAATGGGGATGGGCGGTGAACTCGGGATATCGTTCCCCGGTCAGGACGCCGACGGCCTTGGACAGGGGGACCACGCTGGGCACGGGGTAAAAATCGGCGGCGCGGATCCGGCCGTCCGTCTGTTCTTCGACGCGCGCCATGAAATCCGTGATCGTCAGGCGCCGTTCCTTCAATTCTTCCTTCGGGACGCGGCCGGCGAAAGAGAGGGGCTGGACGTTGATGCAGCGAATGACGTCGAAATTGGCGGCCGCGAACCGGATAATGTCTCCCAACTGATGATCGTTGACCCCTTTGACCAGGGTCACCACGAGGACTACGCTTCTCATGTCCGCGCGGCGGCAGTTGTCAATGGCCTTCATTTTTATTTCAACGAGGTCCCGGCCTCGGGTGAATTGATAGACGTCGGGCGTGAGCCCGTCGAATTGGAGATAGACCGTGTCCATGCCGGCGTCTTTCAGGGCTCCGCAATAATCCGGGCTTTGGGACAGCTTGATCCCGTTCGTGTTGACTTGGACATTGAGGAAGCCGAGGGTCTTGGCCAGACGGACCAGTTCCGGGAGATCTTCCCGGAGCGTCGGTTCTCCTCCCGAAAACTGGAGAGCGGGAGCCGGCACGGGCCGATTGCTCCTCAGATTGATGAGCATGGAGCGGACCTGCTCTTGGGACGGCTCATAGACGTATCCGGCCGCAGCGGCGTTGGCAAAACAGATGGGACATCTCAAGTTGCATCTGTTCGTGACGTCGATGATCGCCAGGAGCGTATGGGAGAGATGCCGCGGGCAGATGCCGCAGTCGAAGGGACAACCCCGTTCGACCTTGGCCCTCGGGTTCTCGAGACCCTCGCCGTCGAATCTGAAGGTCTCGGCCCGGTCATAGGCCTGCCGATCGGACCAATACACGTCCTCGAATCTTCCATGCTTGCCGCATTCTTTTTCGATAAGGACCCGGTCCCCTTGAGCGAAGAGCCGGGCCTCGATCGTTCTCCGGCACTCAGGACAGAGGGACGACGTCCGCTTGTTCTTCGATGGAATCATCCTGACATGGAGTTTATCGATTCCCCTTTTTTTTCTCAAGTCCCGTATCCACGAACGGCCTTTTCGGGTCGGACCGGGCTCCTTGAGATTTGGATCGAGAAGATGGATAATGCCCTTTCGCCGAATCCCTGGGGTTCGGGAGGATCGCGGAGATCATGGACGCCGGGCGATGCATCCCCCGGCTCTCGGCCGAAAAGGAGCTCCCCTTGAAAGATAAAATTCGGATCGACAGAAATAAATGCTGTTATTGCGGGGGCTGTGTGGGCGTTTGTCCGGAGCAAGTCCTTTTTTTATTGGAAACCGAACTCACGGTTGACCAGGACAAATGCACGATGTGCCGAGCCTGCCTCATCTTTTGTCCCGTCGAGGCCATCTCCCCGGCCGCGGCCGCTGTTCCTCGCCGTCCGCCGGAAGCCCAATGCCTTCAGACAGACGTCGTCATCGTCGGAGCCGGGCCTGCGGGCAGCGTTTGCGCCAAGGTTCTGGCCCAGTCCGGAATCGACGTGCTCGTGGTCGAGAAAAAACAGGAAATCGGGATTCCGAAACGGTGCGCGGAGGCCGTCGAACCCGGGACATTTGAGGCCGTGGGCATTGACCCCGATCCTCTGTGGCTGAGAAATCGCATTCAGGTCGCGGTCCTTTATGCGCCCAATGAGACCTGCGTCAGTTTCGGGGCCACGACGCCGGCGGAGAGCGGATGGATCATTGAGAGAAAGATCTTCGATAAACATCTGGCCAAAGACGCCATCCGGGCCGGCGCCCGGTATCGCCTGAAGACCACGGCCCTCGGCGTCATTCGGGAGAACGATCGGGTCCGGGGGATCGTCGTCGAGCACATGGGCCTGAGGCAAAAAATAGCGGCCAAGATCGTCATCGCCGCGGACGGCGTGGATTCCATGATGGCCAAGTCGGCCGGCTTGGATACGGTCAACCGACTGAAAAATTACATGAGCTGTTTTCAGTACGAGATGGCCGGACTCCGCGGCATCGATGACAAGGCGATCCATCTGTATTACGGGAACGACATCGCTCCGGGAGGTTATGTCTGGATCTTTCCCAAGGGAAGCACGATGGCCAATGTCGGGGTCGGGATCAAAACATCCAAGGAAGGTGATCGAACCGCTAAAAAATTTCTGGACCGATTCATCGAAAAACATCCCCTCATCTTTCGGAACGCCTCGGCCGTCGAATTCAACAGCGGAGGCGTGCCCGTTCGTCGAACGGTCGAGACTCTCGTGGGAGACGGCCTGATGATCGTCGGCGATGCCGCCCAACTCGTCAATTCCATCACGGGAGGAGGCATCAAGCTGGCCATGATCTCGGGCAAGATGGCCGCGGAGGCTGCCGTCGGGGCCCTCCAAAAGGGAGATGTCGGCCGAAGCCAATTGAGCGCCTACCAGAAAAAATGGGAGGCGTATCAAGGAAAAACGCTCAAAAAGATGTTCAAGCTGCAACGATTCGCCGAAAATCTCAGCGATGACGATCTCAATCAACTCGCTGCCGTTCTGACCGCCGAAACTCTCGAGGAGTTGGCCCAAGGAAAATTTTCCGGGTTCGTGAAGCTGCTGCTGAAAAAATTGCCGTCCCTCGTGCCGCTCGGCCTGAAGTATCTGAAATCTTGATCCGCATGGATTGACTTTATCCCTGGCCGGTCCTATGATTCTGGCGGATATTCCCAAAGGGAATAAAAAATTCAAAATATTCCCGGGTGACTTTGGAGGAGGTTCCGTGTCGAGAAGGCTGATCAAGGGAGTCATCGTCCTGTCGCTGACGGCCGCGGCGGGTTTCTTGATCTCCTTGGGCGTTCGCCCCAAACCGGTGGCCGTATCCACGTGGGAGATGAAGACGCTGGAAATTAGCGAAACCGTTTCCGGCGTCGCGACCGGCTTCATCGAGCCGGCGAAACGTGTTTCTCTCCAGCCGGAAATCTCGGCCCGGATCAAAGAGATCAAGGCCCGGCGAGGCGACCGGGTCAAAACGGGAGAGACTCTGGTCGTCCTCGATGATTCGGATTTCAAGGACCAGCTCCGTGCTCTGGACGCGGCTCTGCCGCTTTTTGAGGCCCGGTTGAAGCAAGCGAGGGCCCATGCGGCCCAGCTCCAGCTGGACTATGATCGAGCTAAAAAAATATTTGATGGGGGGTCCCTGGCGGGACAACAATTTGAATATGCCAAAATGGCCTTGGACCTGGGCCTGGCCGAATTGGAAGCGGCTGAATCGGCCTTGCGTCAAGCGCAAGTCAACCAGGAGGTGACTGTTTCCTCATTAAGAAAAACGCGTGTCCAGGCCCCGTTCGATGGATTGGTGTTGGACCTCAGCCTGGAGCTCGGTCAGCTGTGGGGCGGACTGACCGTTTCTGCGTTAGCCGGCGGTTCCATGCTCTCGCCGTCCGGGCGATCCGACGCGCTCACAGCGGCGTCCGGCGCGCCGGCTTTGATCTCCCAGGCTTCAGGGTCTTCCCCGTCCCCCGGCCAGCTTGAGCTTGTCGATGACTCGCGAATGTTCGCCTGTCTGGATATCGACGAAAACGACTTCTGGAAGGTGAAGATAGGACAACCGGCGTCCCTGGTCATCGATGCCCTCGGCAAACGGAAGCTGAGCGGAAGCGTCGTTGAGATCTATCCGTTCATCTCCAGGGTTCTGGATCAAAATCGTACGGCCAGAGTGAAGATCCGCCTTTCCGACGAGCTGAAAGACGACATCCTTTCGGGCATGTCGGTCAACACCGAGATCCTGATCTCTTCCCGGAAGGACGTTCTAGCGGCCCCGACGGCCGCGATTCTCGTTCGTCCGAACGGAAAAATCGCGTACCGAGTGGTGGATGGGGTCCTCAAAGAGACGCCCGTGGAGACCGGGGTGTTCAATTGGGAGTGGAGCGAGATCGTCTCCGGGTTGAAAGCCGGTGATCGTATCGCCAGGCCGCCGGAAGCGATCCAGCTCAAAGATGGCCTTCGTGTGGTCGAGAAGGATCATGGGCCCTGAATCGACGGCGGCCGGGGCCCCGGGCTTTGCCCGGGGGTCCACTTCCGCCGTACTCGCCCGTGGATATAAGTCACGGGCGAGTGGCGAGCCGAAGGCTCGTCCCTTGACGACCCCTCCGCCGGCAATACCCTGGATCATTCGGACGGAAAAAATCCTACGCGTGTTTCGATCGCATGACGTCGCCACGGTCGCTCTGGCCGATGCCACCTTCGCCGTCAAACCCGGCGAGATGATCGCGATCATGGGGCCGTCCGGCTCGGGAAAGAGCACGCTCATGGCTATTTTGGGCTGTCTGGACCGGCCCACGTCGGGCTCGTACTGGCTCGCGGGACGCGAGGTGACGGACCTCTCCGATGATGAGCTTTCCTCCGTACGGAACAGGATGGTCGGATTCGTCTTCCAGTCGTTCATTCTCCTTCAACGCTCCAGCGCCTTGGAAAACGTGGAATTGCCGCAGGTCTATGCGGGGATCACGCCGAGGGCGAGGCGCGAGAAAGCGCGAACGCTGTTGGCGTCGGTTGGACTGGGGCACCGGCTTGGACATAAGCCCAACGAGCTTTCCGGAGGCGAGCTGCAGCGGGTGGCGATCGCCCGGGCGCTCGCGAACGATCCGAAATTGCTCCTGGCCGATGAGCCGACGGGGAATTTGGACTGGAGATCCGGGAAAGAGATCATGGACATCTTCCGCCGTCTGAATCTCGAGCGGGGGATGACGGAAGTCGTCGTGACCCACAATGCGGAAGTGGCGGCCCAATGCGATCGCATCGTCGTCATCCAGGACGGCCGGACCCTGTCCGGATCCGAGACTATGGACGAATGAGGTCAGCGATATCTCGGCGAGGCGCCGCGTGACCCTTTGGGAATCCGTCCGGGTCGCGCTCAAGATGCTCGGCGCGAACAAGCTCCGGACCGGGCTGACCATGCTGGGGATCATCATCGGCGTGTTCGCCGTCATTTCCCTGATCTCCCTCGGCGCCTCCGCCCGGCGATACGTGGCCGACCAGTTCGCGGCCATGGGAAGCAACCTGATGATCATCATGCCCGGCAAACGGGAAACGATCGGCAGCGGATCGGTGGTCGGCGTTTCTAACGTGCACAAGCTGACCATGGAGGACGCGGAGGCCATCCGCAGGCGCCTGCCTTCGATCAGCGGGGTCGCGCCGGTCATCTTCGGGATCGGTCTGATCAAACTTGAAGGGATTTCGCGGAACACATGGGTGACCGGCACGGGGCATGAATATCCATCCGTTCGCGACCATGGTCTCACGACCGGCCAGTTTTTCGACCCCGACGATGTCGAACGGGAGCGCCGGGTGGCGGCCATCGGGACGAAAGTCCGGGCGGAGCTCTTCGGCGAGGTGAATCCTCTGGGGAAGTTCATTCTGGTGATGGGAACGCCTTTCCGCGTGATCGGAGTGATGGAGCCTCGCGGGACCAGCCTCGGATTCGATCTTGACGATGTCGTGTTCATCCCCGTTTCCGCGGCCCGGCGGCTGTTCAACACCGACGGCCTGTATCAAATCATCGTTCGGGCGAGCTCCGACGAGGAGGTCCCCGGAGCCGTAGCGTCCATCCGAAAGCTGATCCAATCGCGTCACAACGGCGAGGACGACATCACCATCGTTTCCCAGAACCAAATGCTGGCCACGCTCAATACGATCGTCGATGCCCTGACCTTCATCCTGGCCGGCATCGCCGCCATCTCTCTCGTCGTCGGGGGGATCGGCATCATGAACATCATGCTGGCGTCCGTCAGCGAGCGCACGCGCGAGATCGGCCTGCGCAAGGCGCTGGGCGCTCGTTCGCGGGACATTTTGCGCCAGTTCCTCGTGGAGTCCGTCGTGCTGTCGACGATCGGCGGTCTGATCGGAGTCCTGATGACGGCGGCGGCCGTGGTGGCCGCGCGATGGATCTTCCCCTCGCTGCCCGTCGTCATCACTTCGTGGGCCGTGGTTCTGGCCGTGACCTTCTCGGCCGCGATAGGAATATTCTTCGGGGTCTTTCCCGCCCGCCGCGCGTCACGTCTCTCGCCGATGGACGCGCTGAGAACGGAGTGACCTCGAAGCCGTCGGGTCGGTGCTGATGAGGATCTTGGTCTGTCCCTTGGATTGGGGCCTCGGTCACGCGGCTCGGTGCGTTCCCATGATCCGCGAACTTCGGGCGCGGGGGCACGAGGTTGTCCTCGGCGGCCATGGCCGAAGCCAAGAATTCCTGAAAAGGGAATTCCCGGAGCTCGCGTGCCTGGACTTCCCGGGGATCACCCTGAGATATCCCGCGGGAAAAAGTTTCTACTTTTTCTATGCCTCCAAGATCCCCGGTTTTTTGTGGCGGATCGTGGGCGAGCACCGGCGATTGCGGAGACTGGTCCTCGCCAGCCGTTTCGGCATGGTCATTTCCGACGGCCGGCTCGGTCTGTTCACCCGGCTGTGCCCCTCCGTCTTGATCACTCATCAGCTCTTCGTCAAATGCCCGGCATTGGAATTCGCCGGGTTCGCCTGGGGACGATGGCTCGAAACGGTCGTTTATTGGATTTTGCGGTTGTTCTACAGGCGTTTTGACCAGATCTGGGTGCCCGATTTCGTCTCGCCCCCCGATCTCTCGGGCGAACTGTCGCATCGCCGGACGAGATTGAAGAATGTCCGCTTCATCGGACCGCTCTGCCGTTTTCCGACGGTTTCCCGGCCGGACGCGTCGCTGCCGGAGGTCGATTGCTTGGCCTTGGTCTCCGGACCGGAACCCCAGCGAACCATCTTCGAAGGGAAGATCCGGGCGTTGCTAGCGGATCTCCCGGGCCGCCATGTCATCGTTCTTGGAAAGCCGGACGAATTGCGATCTGGCGGTCAAGTCCTTCCCGGGGAACGGGAGAGCGGCCTATTCTTTTTCCCCCACGCCGACGAAAAGACGTTAGGGCGGCTGATCCGCCGGGCGGACCTCATCATCACCCGGCCGGGTTATACGACCGTCATGGAACTGGCCGGCTTGAACGCCCGCCGGATCGTCTTCGTGCCGACCCCCGGGCAACTGGAGCAGATGTATTTGGCTCGATACCTGGAAAGACGAGGGATCGCACCATGGAGAGATCAAAATCGTCTGAGCCGGGAGTCCCTCCGATTCGACGCGGCGAGATATCGGGGCTTTGAAGATTTTCGCCGGCTCGAAATGACCGGTTGGCAACTGCCTCTCGAGACGCCGTGAAGAGCGTTCGCGGAGAAGGGTCAGATCCCCAGCGACAGCCGTTCGGCCAAGGCGGGCGGCAGGCCGGCCTTGATGATCCGGTTCTGAGCGCCCTCCAGGTCGTATTCGAGCCGGTGGAACTTGATGAGGTGTTGGTCCGAGTCGTAGACGGCGAAGGCCACTCGCGGATTCCGGTCGCGGGGCTGGCCGACGGAGCCCGGATTGATGAGATAAGTCACGCCCCTCTCGAGCTTGATCTCGTTCGAGTCCCCTTCGATGAACGTCCCTTCCACCGTGCTGTCCCTCTTCGTGTAAACGAAGGGGAAGTGGGTGTGGCCGAAGAAACAGAGAGGGAGCTTCTGGTAATCGAAGGCTTCGGCCGCGTCGAACTCCCCGAAGATGTAATAGTCCTCGTCGAACGGCGAGCCATGGCAGATGGCGAACAGATCGTCGACGACCTGCGGCCCCTTTTTGAGATGGTCCAGGAACTCGGCGTTCTTCTTCAGGATCTTCTTCTTGGTCCAAAAAATCGCCGCCGCGGCGACGGGATTGAACGTCTCGATCGAATCGTGCCCGGTCACGGCCTTGTCGTGGTTGCCCCGGATGATCGACAGCGGCCGGAGATTGCGGACCTTCTGGATCGTCTCGTTGGGCGAGGCGCCGTAGCCGACCATGTCGCCGAGGCAGATATAATGGTCGATCTTCCGTTTCTGGACGGACTTCAACAGCGCGTTCAATGCTTCGAGATTGCCGTGGATGTCGCTGAAGATCAGGTAGCGCATGGGAATCCTTTCCGCAGTCGCCTAAAGGTATCATAAAGCTTATGGGCGTGAAAAGAGCTGCGGACGAGCGGCCCCGATTCGACGTCGTCGAATCCGAGGTCCAGGGCGATCTCCCGGAGCCGGGTGAACTCCTCCGGCGGATAATAGCGGACCACGGGCGCGTGGGCTCGAGTCGGCTGGAGATACTGGCCGATGGTCAGAAGATCGCAGCCGGCCCGGCGGAGGTCCTTGAACGTCCGGACGAGATCGTCCTCGGCCTCTCCCGCGCCGACCATGAGGCCGGATTTCGTGACGGCCCCTTCGGCCTTGGCCAGACGGAGGACGCCGAGCGACCGGCGGTAGTTGGCGGCCGGCCGGTTGATTCCCGGATAAAGGGTTTCGGTGGTTTCCAGGTTGTGATTGAGGATGTCGGGGCCGGCGCTGATGACGACCCGGAGGGCGTCTTCGTCCCCGCCGAAATCCGGGACCAGGACCTCGAGGCTCGCTTCCGGCAATCTCTCCCGGAGGGCCCGGATCGTCCGGGCGAAATGGGCCGCCCCTCCGTCGGCGAGGTCGTCCCGCGTCACCGAGGTGACGACGATGTGGGCCAGATCGAGCCTGGCCGCGGCCTCGGCGACCTGCCGGGGCTCATCCTCAGATGGCGGCCCGGGCGTCCCCTTGTCGACGGCGCAGAACGCGCAGGCGCGCGTGCAGACGTCCCCCAGAATGAGAAAGGTCGCCGTCCTCTGGGACCAGCATTCCGCGACGTTCGGGCATTTCGCGCTGCGGCAGATGGTGTTGAGGCCATGCGTCTCGATCAGCGCGGAAACCGCGAAATAGTCGGGGTGCGAGGGAAGGGAAACTTTCAACCAGGACGGTTTATGGGCCGTTCGGGTCTCTTCGGGAGGATGGGTGATCAATATTCGAAGTCTTTTTCTCTTTTCATCCGCCGCCGCATCCGCTTGCGGGCCAGAGCTTCCTTCATCCGTTTCTTTTCGCCGGGCTTGAAATAGACCGAGTGCTTCTTGATTTCCTTGATGATCGCTTCCTGCTGGACTCTCCGCTTGAACCGCTTCAGAGCGCTCTCGATCGATTCGCCCTCTTCAATAACGACAAACGCCACGAATATTCACCTCCTCCCTCTTGGGAAGTAGCGATGTTATACCCGAACGGACGTCCAAAGTCAAGGCTCGCGGTTAGACGCGCGGTCAGGCCCGACAATCGAGGATGGAACTCTAAACTATGGTTTCTTGCCGATCCCCAGGCGCAGGCCGATCGACCATTCGGCCGTCGGCGCGGGCTGATAGGAATTGCCGTCGGGATCGGGCTCGGTGAAGCCGTAATATTCCACGCCGAAGATGTTCCGGCCGGAGAGCAGGACCTCCCAGGGCATCCCGCCGATGTCGAACTTGTAGCCGAGGCGGACATGGACGAGGGCGTAGGGATCGGTCCGGCCGTAGCCGTTGGCGAACATCCTGTTGGTCGAGTCGATGTACCAGGAGCTGAGGCATTCCAACGCGGCCCCGGCCGTCAGCGCCGGCGTGATCTTGCATTCGCCGTCGAGATAGACTTGGTGCTGAGGACAGTTCGGCAACCATGTCCCGCTGTAGGTGACTCCGGCGTCGAGCGTCTGAACGGTGTCGTACTTGAAGTGGGAATACGTGTAAGCCAGTCTCAGAGCCAGCGGCTCGAGGGGATACCAAGCCAGGTAGGTTTCCAGTCCGTACCGGGTGGTCGAGCCGACGTTCCCGTAGAACGTTTCGAGCGGCCGCGAACTTATCCGGAACCGGCCGAAATCATGGTCCGTGGCCAGGTGGAAAAGAGCCAGGTCGTAGGTGAAGGAGTCGCCGAGTGAACCGCGAGCGCCGATCTCTTCGCCGCTCGAGATGGCCGGCTTGAGGTCCGTATTGAATCCGCCGAAGGCGTTCGGATTGTTGGCGAGTTCCTCGGTGCCCGGCGGCAGGAAGCCCGTCCCCCAGCTGGCATAGAGGCCG
>Ga0315275_10005670_pt1 | contig 11853 bp, 8 predicted proteins | sample YL17G03_0_MG_FD_205557 | JGI IMG/M metagenome (GOLD analysis project Ga0315275, IMG submission 205557) | Sediment microbial communities from Yellowstone Lake, YNP, Wyoming, USA - YL17G03_0 | ecosystem: Environmental > Aquatic > Freshwater > Lake > Sediment | place: USA: Wyoming | collected... | reverse complement strand
TGTCTTCCGCAAGCCCGATCGTCTCGCTCTGGGAGCCTTCTCTCTGGCAATGGGCATAACGCTTTTGACTCCCTTGATTTGGGCCAGGGACTTTACGCAGACCCTCCCTTTGGGAATCGCCCTGTTTCTGAATCCCCACGGCATCTCCCTGTTTCCCTTGTTCCCCTGGATCGTGTTCATCCTTGCCGGCACGACGGCGGCCATCCTTTTCCTGCGCTCTGCAGAACGCGGTACGGACGAACGATTAATGCGATGGGCGTTCCCTGGTGGAATCGCTCTGATTGCGGCGGGCCTCCTGGGAAGGTTCCTGCCCTTCACCCTCCCCGGCCATAATCACTTCTATACTACAAGTCCTCTGTATGTGATCATCCGGCTGGGATGCGTGTTTGTCGTTTGCGCCTCTCTGTACTTCCTCGAAAAGTACAAAAACTTCCGTCCCGGGCCTTTGCTGGTGGCGGGCCAGGAGTCTCTCCTGGTTTATGGGGTCCACCTCTGGCTGATTTTTGCCTTACTCCGTGGCAAGCATGTCGGCCGGCTATTCGGACTGGAGGCCGGATATCCGGGATGTTTTGCGCTCAGCCTCGTTTTGATCGCACTGCTTCTGTGGCTGGCAAGGCTCTATCACAGCCTCAAAACGGCCTACCCCTCCCGGATCAGGCGCGGCCAGGCCGTTATCGTTCTCACCATGATCGTTGTTTTCCTGATGCGCTGAAAGTGGTTCCGACGAGCCCAGGGTGTTCGCAGGCCATGATGTCAATCGCTTCGAACCTGGCGCGAAAATGTAGCGGCGACCGTTAGGTCGCCCGATAGATCCCCCATCGTCAGGTTATACGGGCGACTTGACGCTGGGCGACCTGACGGTCGCCCCTGCGATGTGCATTTCATCAGTCACCGCCAGGATCGGCGTTTTCCTGCGGCCGGGTCAGGGGGTTGAGAATGCCTGGCTCAGGAATCGAAGGAATTCCTCTGGTTTCCGGGTCATGCCCGGGAAGGTTGCGAGTTTTTTGCCTTGTGAATCAAGAATTACATAGAGCGGAAGTGCGACTGTGCCGAACTGCTCCTTCTGATACTGCTGATTATCTTCGAACAGCTTCCCGGCGCCGTCGGTGTAAAGCTGCAGCCTGACGAATTTCTGCAGCTGAGCGTGGACCGCGGGCAGCGGAAAAATATTGGCTTCCATCCATCGGCAGTTCGTGCAGGTATAGCCGGTGAAATCCACGAAAATAGGTTTCTGCTGTTGGCGGGCCTGGTCGAGTGCGTCGTTGAGGCTGGTGTTCCAGGTGAGCTCCTGGCCGGGTATGCCGCTGCCCGTGAGTGTAAGGCCGCCGGAAGTGCGCGGAGGCAGAAAGGCGTCCAACTCGCCGAGGCTTCCGCCGATCAATCCGGTAAAGAGATAGAACCCGAGCGCCATGAAGAAGATCGCCCATAGCATCCTCACGACCCCCAAGCTTTCCACGGGGCTGTCATGCGGCAGGCGTATCTTCCCCAGCAGGTAGACGGCGGCCGTTGCGGCGATGGCAAGCCAGATCGCAAGCACCACTTCCCTTGTGAAAATCTTCCAGTGCCAGACCAGGTCGACGTTGGAGACAAATTTCATCGCCGCGGCAACTTCAAGGAAGCCCATGGTCACTTTGACCGAGTTGAGCCAGCCGCCGCTGCGGGGCAGGGAGGTCAGCAGCCGCGGCAAGAGGGCCAGGGCAAAGAACGGCGCCGCAAAGACAACCGAAAATCCCAACATGCCCAGCGCCGGCCAAAGCCAGTCTCCCTGCGAAGTGGCGACCAGAACTGTCCCGACAAAGGGAACCGTGCAGGTAAAGCTGGTGAGTGTGAAGGTCAGCCCCATCAATAACGCCTGGACGTACCCGCCTTCGCCGCCTGCCTTGGAAAGCCGGGTGAGAACACCGGACGGCACTCCGATTTGAAACAAGCCGAAAAGGTTGAGCGCGAATCCCAGAAAAATGGCGGTGATCAGGAGATTCACCCAGGGATTGGCGGCAAACTGATTGATGCCAGTGGCCCCAAGGAGTGCTGCGAGTCCGAGTCCGAGCCCGGAAAAAGTGAAAATGATCCCGAAACAGTAGACAAGCGCCCGACCGATTCCTCCGCCCTTGCGTGTTTCCGCGCTCTTCGTGAAGTAGGAAACCGTGATGGGGATCATGGGGAAGACGCAAGGAGTCGCGAGCGAGATCGCGCCCATCGTCATTGCCAGCCAGAGGAATGGCCAGAATCCTTCGGAGCGCGCTTTTTGCATTTCAGCTGCTGTTCCCGCCGGGAGCGATTCCGTGACCGCCTTCGCGGAAGTCGCGGCTTCTGGCGGCGCTGGTGCTGCGACCGCTGCAGCTGCCGCCGGGAGCGATTCCGTACGCGCAGTTTCTGCCGGTTTGGTCGCGCTGGCGGCAGCCGGGGGATTGTTTTCCCGCGAGGAGGGGGGCGCGGAGGCTTTCGCTGCCGGTCCTCCCGAGGCTACCTGGACGCTGACCGGGAGAGGAACTTTGGTGGGTGGCAGGCAGACCTGATCGTTGCATACCTGATAGACCACCTGCATCCGTACGTCGTATGTGCCGGGCTTGGCCGTCGGCGTCGCCATCAGCGGAATCCAGAAATTGGCGCCGGACGAGAAAAACTCGGTCTGAATGCCGAAGTTCGCATCGAATTGCGTCGTGGGCTGGGACTGGCGAATGAATTCCGAGATCTGGAACGGATCCCCGGAGAGCAGGGAGAATCGCGTGGGATTGGGCCCGCCCGGAGGCTGGCTTACGGAATAAAGATGCCATTCCTCATCCAGCGATACTTCGATCTTGACCTCGAGGGTTTCACCCGGCTGGATCGTCCTTGTCGGCGCAATCACTTTCCAATGGACGGGAGATTCGTTGATCCCCTGCGAAAAAGCGGACCATGAGCAAGCCAGGATCCAGATCGCTAATGTTCCCGTGAGTCGTTTCATAGTCCGGAAAGTATACCATCGAATGATTTTGTTGTGGATCGACCATCGACCCCTTTTTTTAACGATTCCTGCGGGTGTGACGTCTAATCAGCCTGAAAGCATCGACTCGGAAGTAGAAGAACTGCGTGGAGCTTTCATGATTCGAGATTGACGATCGGCAAGCATAAATCTAGAGTGAAGACCTCGATCTTTCCTGCGCCTTCCGAATACGCATTGAATTCCGGAGTGCGGCGGCAGGGGATCGATATCACAGAGGGGTAATCATGGCGAACGAGAAACAACTCGGAGTAGGGATCATCGGGACCGGTTGGGTGTCCACGGAACACATCCGTGCCTTTGAGAAAAACCCCTTCACACGTATCCGGGCGATATGCAGCAGAGATAAGGCGCGCGCCCGGTCGAAGGCCGAGTCGATGCAGCTTAAGCACTGCGCTGCCTACGATGACTATGACCAGATGTTGAGGGACAAGGATGTCCAGATCATTGCCATATGCACTCCCCATCACTTGCACGCCCAGCAGGGAATTGCTGCTGCTGAAGCGGGCAAGCACCTCCTGCTTGAAAAGCCGGTCGCACTCGATCTGACCGGTCTGAGGGCGCTCGAGAGCGCGGTCGCGCAGGCGGGCATCAAAACCGTCGTCAGTTTTGTCCTGCGCTGGAATCCCCTTTTCGAACTCATCAAATCATTCCTGGCGGAGGATGTGATCGGTTCGATCTTTTATGCCGAGGTGGATTATTTTCACGGTATCGGTCCCTGGTATGGCCAGTATTCCTGGAATATCCGCAAGGACATGGGCGGGAGCAGCTTGCTGACCGCCGGCTGCCATGCCGTGGATGGCCTGCGCTGGTTTCTCCAGAAGGAAGCGGTGGAGGTGTACGCCATGTCCAACTTCAGCAAGGGAAATCCGCTGAAGTACGAATACGAGCCCAACAGCGTGACCTTGATCCGGTTCTCCGACGGGGTCATCGGCAAGGTCGCGAGCTCGGTTGAGTGCGTGATGCCTTACGTCTTCAACATCGAGCTGCTCGGTGAAGAGGGCACCATTCGCAACAACCAGGTCTTCAGCCGCAGGTGGCATGGCCAGAAGGGCTGGACATCGATCCCCACCATCCTTCCCGACAGCCGGGATGTTTCGCATCACCCCTTCCTGGGCGAGATCGATCACTTCGTGGACTGCATCCGCTCGGGTAAAGAATCGCACGTGAATCTCGCCGATGCCGTCAAGACGCACGAGATCTGCCTTGCAACGGAGATCTCTGCCGCAACCCGGAAACCGGTCTCGCTGCCCTTATCCCTGTAGGATCCGGCTGTCAGCGTTATTGGCGGCGTTTGCCTGTCATGCGTCACAAGCGCGAAGTTCGCGGTCCTCAGTTCACGGTTCGCAGTCCCGAAGAAGCCGCGAACCGGTGGAGCCTTCGCGCCGTGGCGGGATGCCCTTTGAAATGGTATAAGTAGATGCCCAATGGAGGGGGTGAATCCTTGCCATATTTAACGCCATCGCTGGTTAAGCGGGTCAGCCCGACTCAGACGGACATTACCTGGAACGACGGTCATTTCGGTTCCTACCCGTCCTGGTACCTGCGAGAAAACTGTCCCTGCGCCTCCTGCGTCGATGAATTTTCCGGAGAGCGCCGCGTGGGACATGGCAACATCCCGTCAATCCTAGAAAGAGTGTCGGTAGCGCCGGTAGGGAATTACGCCCTCAGCTTCGGCTGGAGCGACGGCCACTCCACCGGCATCTACACATTCGATTACCTGCGCAGGATTTGCCCGTGTGCTCAGTGCCTGCCCGCTGGACTGCAGCAACCGCCTCAGGTAGTCCTGAAGCCGGGTTCCTTCGAGGCCTGAGCCCCTTGGCAGAAGAGACAAGACTGATCCGCGCGGTCGGGCGCTGGGACCTCACTGCACTTGCGATCAACGGCCTGATCGGGTCGGCGATCTTCGGGCTTCCCGCCAGTGTGGCCCACCTGACCGGTCCATGGAGCCCGCTGGCCTGCCTCTTTTGCGGTCTGATTCTACTCCTCGTTGTGTTCTGTTTTGCCGAAGCCTCCAGTCTCTTTGTCGGCACCGGAGGGCCGTACCTTTATGCGCGCGAGGCCTTTGGCGATCTATTCGGGATGGCAGGCGGGTGGATGATGTGGCTGGCCCGCGTCACCGCCTTTGCGGCCAACGCGAATTTGTTCGTCTCCTTCGCGGGTTATTTCATCCCCGGGCTCAGACTTGGAATTCCCAGGGCGGGCGTGCTGACCGCGCTTGTCACCATTCTCACCTGGATCAACATACGCGGAGTAAAGCAGGGCGCTCTGCTGGGGGATATCCTTGCCGCGGCCAAACTGATCCCGATGTTCGGATTCGTCGCTATCGGGCTCTTCGCCGTCAAGCCTGAGCTTTTTCAGGGCTCGGCGATGCCGGGCCGGGCCGAATTCGGGCAGGCGGTCCTGCTCTACCTTTTCGCATTCACCGGTTTCGAATATGCCGCGATTCCCGCAGGAGAGGCCGTATCTCCCAGGAAACATCTCCCGGCGGCGATGCTGACCGCCTCGTTTACCGCCTGTGCTCTGTTCACCGGCATTCAGGCGGTCTGCGTTGGAACGCTGCCCGAGTTGTCCCGATCGCAGACGGCAATGGCAGATGCAGCCGCCCGGTTTCTGGGCTCGGCCGGTGGCCGGATCATCGCCTTGACCGCGGTGGTTTCGATTCTGGGAAACTTGAGCGGTATGGCTCTGATTTCGCCTCGCCTCACCTATGCCCTGGCAAAGGACGGCCTCCTGCCATCCGGCTTGAGTGCGGTCCACGCACGTTATCGAACGCCGCACATCTCGATTCTGCTGTATGGCCTGGTAACTCTCGGGATGGCGTTGAGCGGCACCTTTGTGGGGATGGTCCGCATCAGCGCGGTGGCGAGAATCGTTCCCTACGCCCTGACCTGTCTGGCGGTGCCGGTGCTGCGAAGGAGATATCCTGCCGAAGCTGAGCGATTTCGCCTGCGCGGTGGGTTGGTGATTCCCGCTTCCGCCTGTCTGGTCTGTCTTTGGCTCCTCTGGCAGAGCCCATGGAGGGACGCTCTGGCGGCGGCTGGTGCGCTTGCCGCCGGTTTGCTTCTCTACGCTGGAAACCGGGCTTGGCTCAGGAAGTCAAGCTCGGGGAATTGACCGGCTCATTTTTTGGCGTTCAGAGAACAGGCGGAGTTATGTATTCTGTCAGGCAATAAAGGGCTGCAGCGCACCAGGGCCTTTATCAGAAAGAGGCGCTCATGAAAATCAACAGCACGCGAAAGAGACTGAAGAATGGAGAGACCTGTATCGGTACCATGATCCGCGAAATCCGGTCGCCGCAGGTCATGCAACTGCTGGCTGCTTCGGGCTGGGACTTTGCGATCGCAGATACCGAGCACGGTCCCCTGGACATGCAGACGCTGGCGGATTTCGCATCCGTCGCGCACCGGGAAGAGATAACGCTCATCGCCCGGGTTCCGGACAACCTCTACCATCTCATGGCCCGCCCGCTGGATGTCGGTGTAGAGGGCCTGCTCTGCCCGCGAGTCGACACACGGGAAGAGGCCGAACAGATCGTCATGTCGGTCAAGTATGCTCCGCTCGGGGACCGGGGTGTGAGCGTCTCCGGGATTGCGACCGGGTACCGCGCGACCGGCACGAAAGCTTATCTGGACCATGCGAACGCCAACACCCTGATCGCCATCCAGATCGAATCGGCTTTGTCGCTCGAAAGCGTGGATGAGATCCTGTCGGTTGCGGGGATCGATGCCGTCTTCATCGGCCCCGAGGACCTGTCGCAAAGCATGGGGATTCCCGGCGAGTTGTCCCACGCGCGGATGCTGGCTGCCTATCAGCACGTGATTGATGCCGCCAACCGGCACGGTGTCGCACCCGGAATGCACTTCAGGGACCTTGGGATGATGAAGGAATGGATGCGCAAAGGGATGCGCTTCGTGGCGTACAAGACGGATTTCAGGCTTCTTCAGGAGATTTCTCAAAACGCACTCAAAGTGCTGCGTGATTGATCGGACTGCAGGTTATGGATTGCGTACCGCAGGGAGGGATTTTGGGGCGATCTGAAATCCCGCCCTGCGGCACGCAATCCAAAAGACTACCGTTGTGCGTCTCAAATCCTTAACCGCTCCCTCACGGTCGCGGCTCTGTACCCATGGATTTGACAGAGCCGCGCGCGTAAGCAAGCGGCGGAATATGCGCCAAGACTTGCGACGCACTACACTAACGCTTGAGTAATTCATCCCCGGCGGATAATCATTAGGCAAGAGGGCATCAAGAGAATGCAAAGCATCGAGCGCCTGTTGCGCGAGCGCATCCTGGTCATCGACGGTGCCATGGGCACCATGATCCAGAGGCATGCGCTGGACGAAAAGGGCTATCGCGGGGAACGATTTGCCAATTCCACCCGGGATCTGCGCGGGAACAACGACTTGCTTTCGCTCACACAGCCGCAGATCATCGAAACCATACACCGTCAATATCTCGAAGCCGGCGCCGACATCATCGAAACCAACAGCTTCAGCGCCAACGCTATTTCGATGGCAGATTACGGCATGGAGTCTCTGGTTTACGAGATGAATCTTGCCGCCGCCCGCCTCGCTCGCTGTGCCGTCTCCGCCGCCGTGGCAGCGGATCCTGAGCGGCCGCGTTTCGTAGCCGGCGCCCTTGGACCTACCAACAAGACTGCCTCGATGTCCCCCGATGTCGGCGATCCGGCCTTCCGCGCCGTGAATTTCGATCAGCTTGCGGCCGCATATTCCGAGCAGGTGCGCGGATTGCTCGACGGCGGGGCGGACCTGCTCCTGGTAGAGACGGTTTTCGACACTCTGAATGCGAAAGCCGCCCTTTTTGGGATCGAATCGTGCTTCGAGGGACAGGGCCGCAGGGTTCCGATCATGGTCTCGGTTACCATCACCGATGCCAGCGGGCGCACACTCTCGGGCCAGACTCCCGAAGCATTCTGGAACTCGATCAGCCATGCCCCCCTGCTGAGCGTGGGAATCAACTGCGCTCTGGGCGCACGGGATATGCGCCCCTACATCGAGGAGCTGGCAGGCCTGGTGCCGGTCTATCTCAGCTGCTATCCCAATGCAGGCATGCCCAATGCGTTCGGCGAATACGATCAAACGCCCGCCGAAATGGCCGGGATCCTTGCCGAATTTGCGGGCAACGGCTGGCTCAATCTCGTCGGCGGATGCTGCGGCACTACCCCCGACCACATTCGTGCCATCGCAGGGGTAGCGCGGGAATTCAAACCGCGAGTTGCGGCGGCTCCGGAGCCCTACACGCGGCTCTGCGGGCTCGAGGCCCTGGTGATTCGTCCGGAATCCAATTTTGTCAATGTCGGCGAGCGTACCAATGTCACCGGCTCTCCCCGGTTCGCAAAGCTGATTCTGGCCGGCCGGTACGAGGAGGCCGTGACGGTCGCTCGCCAGCAGGTCGAAGGCGGAGCGCAAATCATCGATATTTGCATGGATGAGGCGATGCTCGACTCCGAAAGGGCGATGGTGCATTTCCTGAATCTGATCGCCGGCGAACCCGATGTCGCGAGAGTGCCGGTGATGCTCGACAGCTCGAAGTGGTCGGTGATCGAGGCCGGGTTGAAGTGCATCCAGGGCAAGGGGGTCATCAACTCGCTCAGTCTGAAAGAAGGCGAGGAAATATTCAAAAAGCACGCCCGCCTGGCCAGGCGCTACGGCGCGGCGGTGATCGTAATGGCGTTTGATGAGGAAGGACAGGCGGTCACTCCGGAGCGGAAGATCGCGATTTGCGAACGCGCCCATAGGATTCTCACGCGCGAAATCGGCTTCCCGCCGCAGGACATCATCTTCGACGCGAACGTGCTGACGGTGGGCACCGGCATTGAAGAACACAACGATTATGCGGTCAGCTTCATCGAGGCCACGCGCAGACTCAAAAACGCTCTGCCTCTCTGCAAGGTGAGCGGCGGAATCAGCAACATCTCCTTTTCGTTCCGGGGCAACAACCGCGTCAGGGAGGCGATGCATTCTGCCTTCCTGTATCACGCCATCCGCGCGGGTCTCGACCTGGGCATCGTAAACGCGGGCCAGCTTGACGTTTATGAAGAGATCCCCAAAGACCTGCTGGAGCTTGTCGAAGATGTGCTCTTGAACCGCAGGCCTGATGCCACCGAGCGGCTGATTCGATTCGCGGAGTCCATGAAGCAGCAGGGCAAGGCCGAGGTCACGGAAGATGCCTGGCGGGCAGGCGCTGTTGAGGATCGGCTGTCCCACGCGCTGGTCAAGGGTGTCGCCGATTTCATCGAAACCGATGTGGAGGAGGCTCTGCGCAAATACGGGAAGCCGATCGCAGTTATTGAAGGCCCGCTGATGGCCGGGATGAACACGGTCGGCGACCTTTTCGGGGCAGGGAAAATGTTCCTGCCGCAGGTGGTGAAAAGCGCTCGGGTGATGAAGAAGGCCGTGGCATGGTTGCTCCCGTTGCTCGAGGCGGGGAAGCAGAGCGGCGAGGGCGCGCGGACGCGGGGAAGAATCGTGCTCGCAACCGTGAAGGGCGATGTGCACGATATCGGGAAGAATATCGTCGGTGTCGTCCTCGGCTGCAACAACTACGAGATTATCGATCTCGGCGTCATGGTGCCTTGCGAGAAAATTCTGAGGACGGCGCGCGAGGCCAAGGCGGATGTCATCGGCCTGAGCGGGCTGATCACGCCATCGCTGGAAGAAATGGCTCATGTGGCGCGCGAAATGCAGCGCGAGGGGATGAACATTCCGCTCCTGATTGGAGGCGCCACGACCAGCCGGGTTCACACCGCGGTCAAGATTGCGCCTTCTTACACACACCCGGTCGTGCATGTGCTCGACGCCTCGCGCGCCGTTGGCGTGGCAGGCAGTCTTCTCAACCCGGAACAGCGAGCGGCCTTCGACCAGAAAAACCGAAGCGAGCAGGAGGCTGCCCGCACCGCACACCGGGATCGCAAGCCGCAAAGGGCTCTGATTACACTGCTCGAGGCCCGGGCGCGCCGGACAAAGATCGACTGGGCGGCGGCTTCAATCGAGAAGCCCTCGTTCCTGGGAGTTCGCGCGCTCGATCACTTCCCGCTCCAACAGATCGTGCCCTATATCGACTGGTCGCCCTTCTTCCATGTCTGGGAACTGCGCGGCCGGTATCCGCAGATTCTCGATGACTCGACCGTGGGCCCGCGGGCCAGGGAACTGTTCGACGATGCTCAACGGCTTCTGGGACGAATCGTGGACTTAAAATTGATTACCGCCCGCGCCGCGTACGGTTTCTTTGCTGCCAACAGCGTCGAGGACGATATCGAGGTTTATGTCGACGGTACGCGCTCGCAGATCCTGACGGTTTTTCACTGCCTGCGACAGCAGGCCGAAAAGCCCGAAGCGCAACCCAACCGGGCGCTGGCGGATTTTATTGCTCCGCGGGGGGCTGGCCTGGAGGACTACCTCGGTGCGTTCGCGCTCACCGCAGGGATCGGCGTCCCTGCGCTTTGCGCGGAGTTCGAGCGCGATCACGACGATTACAGCTCCATTCTGACCAAGGCCTTGGCGGACCGGCTGGCCGAGGGCTTTGCCGAACTGTTGCACAAACGGGCGCGCCAGGAGTGGGGTTACGGATTACAGGAAAATCTCGGTCCCGAGGACCTTCTGCACGAGCGCTACCGCGGCATCCGTCCGGCGCCCGGTTATCCCGCCTGCCCGGATCACAGCGAGAAGAGACTTCTTTTCGATCTCTTGGGCGCGGAAGCCTGCACCGGGATCAGCCTGACCGAGAACTTTGCGATGCTGCCCGCGAGTTCGGTGAGCGGGCTTTACTTCGCGCATCCCGAGGCGCGATACTTCGCGGTCGGGAAGATCGGACGGGACCAGGCGCTGGATTACTCCCTGCGCAAAGGAATGGATCTGGCGATGGTCGAGCGCTGGCTTGCTCCCAACCTGGCCTATGATCCGGGTGACAATCAGGTTGTTGACGAAAAACCCAGCCACGGATTACACGAATTACACTGAAATATTCTCCACATCCTGTGGGGCATTGCTCAATTCGTGGAATTCGTGGCTTAGTTTTTTTGATGCTTTGCCTGAGTGAACAGCATTGTCCTTAGAGGCTGTTCTGGATCAGGAATTCGCGGAGGGTTCGGGCGTAATCCGGTCCGGCAACCCAGATCAAATCGTTATGTCCCGCGCCCGGAACCTCCCAGAATCGCCTGGGTTCTGGCGCCAGTTCATAAAGCTTCCTGCCTAATCGGAAGGGAACGATTTCATCCCGGTTACCGTGAATGAAGAGCTTGGGACACTTGATGCGCCGGATCTTGTCGGTGGAATCGAAGTGAATTCCCGTCAGCGGTTGGAGGAGGCCTAAAGGGAAAAGAGTTTTGGCCATATCCCGGGCCGAGGTGAACGTGGATTGGAGGATCAATCGCGACGGCGCCGCCCAGCGATTCCCCAATCAGGAGCAGCTTTTGGTCCGGTCCGGGAAATCGCCGGGACCACCAGGCCGCCGCCGCTCGTGCATCCCGGTACAGACCCTCTTCGAACGGATCCCCCTCACTTCTGCCGTATCCCCGGTAATCGATGATCAGGACATGCGATTGAAGGCCGTGCAGGATCTCAATCCAGGGGACCCGATGCGAGATATTGCCGGCATTGCCGTGAAGCACCAGGAACGTTCGGTTGCTGCCCACGCAGGGTACAAACCAGCCGTGCAGTTTCACTCCGTCTTCAGTGACCAGGGAAAGGTCCTCGAATGCAAGCCCGATTCCGGTAGGATTGCCCACGAGGGTTCTATCGGGGTAATAGACGAAGAATCTCTCCAATGCATGCGGTTTCATGACGATTGATATTGCGAATAAAAGAAAGGCCAGTATAACCCAATGCCTGCGGGCAAATCTGCCTGCGCGT
>Ga0315275_10005669_pt1 | contig 11853 bp, 4 predicted proteins | sample YL17G03_0_MG_FD_205557 | JGI IMG/M metagenome (GOLD analysis project Ga0315275, IMG submission 205557) | Sediment microbial communities from Yellowstone Lake, YNP, Wyoming, USA - YL17G03_0 | ecosystem: Environmental > Aquatic > Freshwater > Lake > Sediment | place: USA: Wyoming | collected... | reverse complement strand
ATCATTTGCCGAGCGGGCTACAATGATGGAGAAAGCAGCCAACATCCTCGAGCAAGAAAAAACATATTTCGGCCGAATCATGACAACAGAAATGGGAAAACCATTATGGGCTGCTGCTGAAGAAGCTGCAAAATGTGCGTGGGTGTGCCGATATTATGCAGAAAATGCTGAACGGTTTCTCGCTGATGAGACCATCCAAACGAATGCAAATAAAAGTTTCATTCGTTATCAGCCGCTCGGTCCGATACTTGCAGTTATGCCGTGGAATTTTCCTTTCTGGCAAGTCTTCCGATTTGCCGCCCCAGCATTGATGGCAGGAAACGTTGGATTCCTCAAGCACGCATCGAACGTTCCGCAGTGTGCACTTGCTATCGAAGATATTTTCCACCGTGCCGGTTTTGCCGAAGGTACATTCCAAACTCTGCTCATCGGCTCCGATAAAGTTCAGCACATCCTTGAAGATTCCCGAATCAAAGCAGTAACGTTGACCGGAAGTGAACCTGCAGGAAGTATGGTGGCAAGCATTGCCGGCAAGGCGATCAAGAAAACTGTTCTTGAGCTTGGTGGAAGTGACCCGTTTATCGTTATGCCAAGTGCGAATATAGAAGAAGTTGCAAAGATTGCTGTGAAAGCGCGGACGATCAATAACGGACAATCATGTATAGCTGCAAAAAGATTTATCGTACACGAAAAGATTTTCAAAGTTTTTTCTGAAAAGTTCGTCGAAGGTATGCAGAAACTCAAAGTTGCCGATCCAATGCTTGATGATTGCGATGTTGGTCCACTCGCTACCCCAGCGATCCTTGAGGAGCTTGACTATCAGGTTCAGACGTCCGTGAACGTGGGTGCACGCATCCTCACCGGCGGGAAAAGAATCGATAAACCGGGTAACTATTATCTGCCTACGGTTTTAACGGATATCCCAAAGGAGGCATCTGCATATTCTCAAGAACTCTTCGGTCCAGTTGCATCTTTGTTCTCTGTTGGTGACATTAATGAAGCTGTTCAACTCGCAAATGATACACCTTTTGGCTTAGGTGCGTCTGCATGGACCAATGATGAAAAAGAAAAGCTGCAATTTATAGATGAGATTGAATCTGGCGCGGTTTTCATTAACGGTATGGTTGCATCCGATCCTAGACTCCCATTTGGCGGTATCAAGAACTCTGGTTATGGACGCGAGCTGAGTGTATTCGGAATAAGAGAGTTTGTGAATATTAAAACTGTTTGGATAAAATAAGAAAACCCTCTCCCTCGAATCGCTTTTGCCTAGATTGTGGAGAGGGTAAATAAAAATGACATGAATTTCTTTTTAATTAATTTGAGGTTTCTATGAAAAAATATTTATTCTTTCTTGTTGTCCTGATTTTTGTTACTTGTCTTCAAGGACAAACAGCGGACTCACTTACAATAGAACAAAAATCCTTTCTTGCTAGAGCCGAGCGCCATGAGAAATACGGATGGATTTATCTCCACATCGAAGGCGCCCCAAAGGAACGGGGATTCCAACACGGTTATTTACTTGCAAAAGATATCAAGGAGGCAATCAGAGTATTAGGTGAAGGATGGAAATACCAAAGTGCAATGGAATGGTCGTGGCTTGTCCAGAAAGCTGGCGAGATTCTTACAGCAAAAGTTGATTCAGAAAATCTTGCGGAAATCGATGGGATGGTTGAGGGAATGAATACAGCAGGAATACTAACAACACGGGATGAACTTGTTGCACTCAACGGTTACATGGAACTCATCTGGTATTGGTGGCCCACAGTTAAAGATTCCTTCAAAACAAATTCACCTGATCCGAAAAAACAATCGTGCAGCTCGTTTATCGCGACTGGAAGTATGACCGCAGATGGCGGGATAGTGCTGGGACATAACTCGATGGTCGGATATCAGGATCCGTTATGCAATATCATACTGGATATTTTACCCGAGAAAGGTCACCGAATTTTAATGCAGGCATTTACCGGTTTTATTCACAGTGGAACAGATTTCTTTGTTACAGATGCAGGACTTGTTGGCTCGGAAACAACCATTGGTGGTTTCTTCCCTTTCGACAAAAATGGTACTCCCGAATTTGCACGCATGAGGCACGCTACTCAGTACGCTTCATCAATTGATGAGTGGTGCGAGATAATGAAGAAAGACAATAACGGCGGTTATGCAAATGCATGGTTGTTGGGTGACATCAGCACAAACGAAATCGCACGGCTCGAGCTTGGTTTGAAGCATATTGGATTCGAAAAGAAAAAAGATGGTTACTTCATCGGTTCTAATGTCGCTGAAGATTTGAAACTCTTGCGCTTCGAGACTAAGGCAGATGAAACGAACATCAAGAATTCTTCAGTGGCTCGCCGTGTGCGATGGAAACAATTGATGAAAGAAAATGCCGGAAAGATCAATCTTGAGCTTGCAAAAGCATTTGAAGCAGATCATTATGATACATACTTGAAAATGAACAATCCCAGCGGACGTACTTTATGCGGACACGACGAGCTTGATCCGAGATACTCAAGTGGCGGCGAGCCATATAGCCCCGGTGGATCGCTCGATGGGAAAGTACTTGATTCAAAAATGGCAAAGCAGATGTCGTTCCTTGCACGATGGGGAAGCTCTTGCGGTATTGCATTTGATGCGAAGAAATATTTAGAAGCGCATCCGCAGTTCGATTGGATGACTGGACTTCTCAAAGATCGTCCCTCTCAACCATGGGTCGAGTTTAAAGCGGGTGAAAAATAACAACATTCTATAGGTTGCCTTTTTTGATCTATTGGAAGTTGGCGATGTGAGTTAAATTACCGATTATTCCTTAATAATAAATTTACGAATCTGGGAGAAAAGATTAAATCTGTTAGCAACTCTCACAAAAAATCCATATCTTCTCTAAGTATTTTATATCGAGTTCAAAATCTTTTTAGGAGACCGACATGAAACTATTATCAACCATCTTTGCGTTTTCATTTTATATTTTTATCATTGTCATCCCTTCGGGTAATTCTGCATTCTCACAAGTTCCTCCGGATCGTAATGCACTGTTGAATGGTGAAGAAGGCACTCAAGCAAAAGTTGCTGAGCTTCATGTGTATCCTTCTCCTAAAAAAGTGCTTGATCTTGCGGGTGCACTTAATCTTACGGACGATCAGAAGCGTATCATCAAACAAATAACTGAGGAAACGATTACCAGAGCGAAGGAATTGGGAAAGCAAATTATCAAAATCGAAGAAGAACTTAACGATGCTTTACAAACCGGATTCGTTAACGAGAAATCGGTAGCAGATGATGCCCAACAAATTGGAAGACTGCGTGGGCGGCTGCGTGGCGTGTTCCTTGATGCTCACATTAAGACAAAAAAAGTGCTGACAGCTAATCAGCTTGAAATTTATAAAAAATTGAACACAGCAGAAGCACATAAATAGAATCGATGTGCGATGCTTACCTGCCTCTGGTGGGTGGGATATGCAATGTGAGTGGTTAACCTGAATTTAAAATGGGAACAAAAAAGACTAATAAAAATATCTTCCCCGAATCATCACCGAACCCGAAAAACGATAAACGTAAAAACACGATCGTCATTCGCGGTGCGCGTGTTCATAATCTCAAAAACATTTCGCTTGAACTTCCGAGAAATAAGCTGATTGTGTTTACCGGTGTTAGCGGCTCGGGGAAATCCAGTCTTGCCTTCGATACGATTTATGCCGAGGGACAGCGGCGGTTTGTGGAATCGCTTTCATCGTATGCACGCCAATTCCTCGAACGCATGGATAAACCGGATGTAGATTTCATTCAGGGAATAAGTCCGGCAATCGCTATCGAACAAAAAACTACCGGACGAAATCCACGCTCAACGGTCGGCACAACTACGGAAACTTACGATTACCTCCGACTTCTTTTTGCACGAATCGGGAAAACGTATTGTACACAGTGTGGAGAATTGGTTCGGAGAGATTCTGTTAAAAGTGTGATCGATTTTTTAACCGACAAAGTGAAAGGGAATGGAGAGACTAAGTTGTATGTTCTCTTTCCGATGCATCATCATAAAGATGCAACATTAAAACAGGAAATCGAAAATCTCAAGCGTCAAGGTTTCTTCCGGTTTCTCTGTAAAGATGAAATCATCGACCTTAACGAAAAGCCGCTTCCATCAAAAGTTAAGTTCCAAAATATTCTTGTTCTCGTTGATCGTTTAATATTCAGGAAGGATGGAGAGAATACACGACTTGTCGATTCCATTGAGAGTGCTTTCCTGAACGGTGATGGATATGCGATAATAAAATTTTTAGATGATGGAAAAGAGCACGGGTTCAACCAGCACTTCGAGTGTTCAGAGTGCGGTATTCGATTTGAAGAACCTGACCCTCGACTCTTCTCATTCAATAATCCGTACGGTGCTTGTCCCAAATGTCAAGGTTTCGGTCGGTCGATAGGAATTGATATGGATCTCGTCGCCCCAAATAAAGATTTATCAATTCGAGATGGCGCGATTCAACCATGGACCACACCGAAGTGGCACGATTACCTCCGAAGTCTCCTGCGTGTTGCGTACGATGCAAAGATTCGTATCGATGTACCATTCAGAGAATTAACAAAGCGCGAACTCGATATCATAATGAACGGCTATGATGATTATGAAGGCATCAGTGATTTCTTCAAATACGTCGAAAAGAAATCTTACAAGATTTACTACCGCGTACTGCTGAGTCGTTATCGTGGCTATACAACATGCGATACATGCGGCGGTGCGCGATTGAGATCTGAGGCATTGAATATCAAGATCGACGGCAAGACCATCAACGATCTCGTTAGCATGACTATCGATGAGGGCCATGAATTTTTCTGGAATCTTCGACTCTCCCCATTTGACCTCGAGGTCGGGAGAAGAATTTTAGATGAACTGAAAAAGCGAATCGGCTATCTTGTCAATGTCGGTATTGGATATCTTACGCTTGATCGATTATCGAACACACTTTCTGGAGGCGAATCGCAGCGCATCAACCTTGCAACAGCGCTTGGCTCATCACTTGTCGGCTCACTGTACGTTTTGGATGAGCCGAGCATCGGTTTGCATCCTCGCGATAACAAAAAACTGATTAACATTCTCAAGTCGCTGCGGGATGTCGGGAACACTGTAATTGTAGTTGAGCACGATGCCGACATGATGAAAGCTGCCGATGTTGTTTTGGATATGGGTCCACATGCAGGCGAGTTCGGCGGAGAGATAATTTTTCAAGGTGACTTTAAAAATTTGCAAAAGGATAGGAATTCCATCACTGGAAAATATCTCTCAGGAGAAAAAACAATTGCTGTTCCTTCGAGCAGACGAAAAGTATCAAAGAAGAAAATCATAATCCGGGGTGCAGCAGAACATAATTTACTATCGATTGATGTTACTATTCCATTGAATATGTTTGTTGCATTGACAGGTGTAAGCGGTTCGGGAAAGAGTACGCTCGTTCATGAAATCCTATATTCCGGTTTGAAAAGATTGAAGGGAATATTTTCCGAAAAAGTCGGTGCGCATAAAGCAATTGAAGGCGCTGATTTGATTGATGATGTTGAGTTAGTAGATCAATCACCGATAGGGAAAACACCGCGCTCAAATCCGACAACATATATCAAAGCGTTCGATCTGATACGTGATCTGTTTGCAGGAACGCAGGCGGCGAAGATTCATGGATATGCACCCGGTTATTTTTCGTTCAATGTTCCCGGGGGCAGATGCGAGACATGCGGGGGAAGTGGTATTCAGACAATCGAGATGCAATTCCTCGCCGATCTTGAACTGACTTGTGAAGTGTGCAAAGGAAAACGTTTTAAGAAGGAAGTTCTTGAAATCCGCTATCACGGAAAAAATATCGACGATGTTCTATCTATGACCATTACCGAAGCAATTCAGTTTTTCAACTCGAAGGTAAACGGGAAGCGCACTGCAAAACGTTTGCAGGTTTTAGATGATGTGGGGCTGGGGTACATTCGTCTTGGACAATCTGCGACGACGCTCTCCGGCGGTGAAGCGCAGCGTGTTAAGCTTGCATCACATCTTGTCAGTCAGGAAGAAGGGAAACATACACTCTTTATTTTTGATGAGCCGACAACCGGACTTCACTTCGACGATATTGCTAAACTATTAAAATGCTTCAATGCTTTAATTGAAAAAGGGAATTCCATTCTCATCATCGAGCATAACATGGACGTTATAAAATGTGCAGATTGGATTATCGATCTCGGTCCGGAAGCCGGAGACGAAGGAGGCAGAGTGGTTACAGCAGGTACTCCTGAGGAAGTTGCGGAGTGCAAACAATCTTACACGGGGAAATTTTTGAAGGGGTATTTGGGGAACTAATCTTAACTTTTCCGTTGCATTCATTCCCATTTTTCAATCTGACACTTTTATAAAATGTCCTTCATTAAAGTAAATCTGTTATATCCTTACTAAGCGGTTTGGTTGTTGATGGAAATACTTTTAATAGCTCACCGTTTTCACTTATCAGATATTTATAGAAATTCCATTTGGGAGCAAGCTCATTCCATCCGTTCAAAGATTTATCCGTGAGCCATTTATACAAATAGTTTTGATCGTCTCCCACTACGGAGATTTTTTCTGCCATAGGAAACGTTACACCGTACTTGGACTTGCAGAAAGCTGCGATCTCTTCATTGGATCCCGGCTCTTGTCCCATAAAATTGTTTGCGGGAAAACCAACGACAACAAGTTTTTCTTTGTATTGACGATAAAGTTTTTCCAAATCTTCATACTGGGGAGTAAAGCCACACTCAGAAGCTACATTTACTATTAAAATTTTCTTCCCTTTGAATTGGGAAAAATTAAGAGCAGATCCGTCGATTGCTTTAAACGAGTATTCGTAGATAGATTTTTTGCTATACATGTTTGATGGCTTTTCCGCGCTCTGGAAGCAGTTTATACCAGCTATTCCGAGAATCAGTAGTGATAATGTTTGCAGATAATGTTTCATTGTATATTCATTCTTAGTATAATTCAATCACTATAACAAATGATTGCAGCAAATGGTTTCGTGGCAATTTAGCTATCAAATATTCTATATTTCGCGATTTACAGCATAAAATGATCATTTTACACTCCTTTCCAAAATCCTCTCAGTGAAATATTTGTAAATGGAACTATAAACAATAACCCTGTGTTAAATATATGGTTCTAATATCGTATAAAATTATCTTAATTAATTCATCAATCCAAAAACATTTCTTTAAGGAGAAATTATGAAACACGTTTTACTCTTCTTTGTTGTGTTGTTCACGGTAGTCGTGCCTGCGATGTCTCAGTTCGAGGTACCGCCCGTGACAGCATCGGACGATTCGTTGCCTATTCTCGGCAGTGTGATGATCGATCCGTCAAATCATCCTCTCACTTTTAACGTCGGCGGCTTCTTCGATATCTTCACTGAAATCTCTCTAGATTTTTCTGGATCATTCAGAATTGCGCCTCCGACAACCCCAACAACCCAAACCTTAACCGGCAGTGCCAATGTGCGTAGGGGCGGATCAGGCATGTTTAAAAATCTTCCGCTTGAGGTGGCAGTCCAATTCAATCCAAAAGAAATTACACTTGATAAACGAACCTATGACATGGAAGTTTTATCAATGAATATTTCCGGTGGAACGCTACCCGGCGGGGTCATGATTCGTGAAAGTCCAACATTAGCAACCAGAGGAAAGGTTAAATATATCAGAAACACGGGCGCTGGACGCTCCGCCATATCAAGTTTCTTTGATATTTTCACTGAACTGAGTATAGATGGCGGTGCAACGTGGACTGCCGCTGATAATTCTATTCGGCTTGAAACTAAAATATTGCACGCACCTGTTGCAAATCCGGTTGAGACGGTAATCCCGCAAGGTGTGTATCGCGCAAGCATTACTGGCGATCCAGATTTCGATCTTCTACGAATTACCAATTACACCGCACCCTCTCCCCCTGCCCCTCCAGTAGGTGGCACCGAGACATATACACTCAATGCGAGCGCACTCGTTCGTTTTGGTAGTGCTGTTCATATACCAAGTAACGTCGTCTGTGTTGTACGTGCGACTGGCACATACGCCGATGATACTTCAAAAAGTTTTGATACTGAGATGCTTCAGTTAAGCTTAAGCGGAGGAACGCTTCCTGCCGGTGTTATGATTCGTGAAAGTCCTACACGTCCGTCTACCGGAGAGGGTCGAAGATTGCCCGTCCATAATCTTGGAAGCAGTGGAGAGGATGGCGTGGCGATAAGTTCGTTCTTTGATGTCTTTACAGAACTCAGTATTGATGGTGGAGCCACCTGGGCAGAAAGGACTCCAACGACATTGGAATTCACAGAAATACTTCCCTCGAGTGAAGTACCGCCCATAGTTGCGGCTGATGATTCACTCCCGGTTCTGGGCAGTATATTGCTCGATCCTTCTAATCATCCAGCAACATTTCGTTTGGGGAATTTCTTTGATGTTTTTACTGATTTGTCAATTGATTTTTCTTCATCAAGACGCGTGCACTCGCTTCACCGGGGTGAAAATCTAACTTATCCCCTTACTGGAACAGCACGATTCCGTCTTTCAACTGATGGCGGCACGACTTTCGAGATTCATACATGCCCGGTCGATGCAACGTTTAGTGAGAGTTATTCAAGCAGCTCGAATGGTACAGATACTTTCGACACCGAAATGCTTCAGTTGAGCATCTCTGGTGGTACGCTACCCGGTGGTGTCATGATTCGTGAAAGCCCGACGTTACCTTCATTGGGACGAAGTAAACAGAGCGAGGCAAAGTCTAATACAAAGGCAATGTTTACTGCCCAGAAAGCTTTTTACGCGGAGATCAGCCATGATGGCGGCACTACATGGGTTCCAGGAGACGGGCCCATTCTAGTTGAAGCGAAGATTAAACCTACCGTGCTTATCAATCGACCCGATCCACCTCCCCCATATGGTAGAGGTATTTCCGTCGCCGATCTTGATGGGGATGGTAGAGAGGATCTCGTTCTCACGAATGAAGCAGCATCTCTCCAACCTCTGGGTGGAGATGTCATCATACATTCCAATGTCTGCGATGTACGATATATGTACGATGGTCTTGACCGTTTAGTTAGAAACGCTCCATACTCGGTCAGAATCCACCACACGTTTGATGATGGATCGGATCAATATTTTGATACTGAGATGCTGCAGTTGGATATCAGCGGTGGTACTCTTCCTCCAAGCTTTATGTTACGCGAGAGCCCTTCCAAAGCATCATTAGGCAGGACGAGTATTCGAGCACTTCCAACCGGAGGATTCGAGGTTTCGAGCTTCTTTGATATCTTCACCGAGGTGACCATTGATGGTGGACAAACATGGACTCCACAAACTCCAGCAACACTCGCTTACCATGATACATTTCCACACCCAAGGGAGAGCCCATCTTTATGCAAATCGGCTGCTACCTATCCGGACGATTTATACCCGTTTAAAGGAGTGCTAATTTCAAAGCCACCGACCCCGAATTTTAATTACAGTAACGGCAGGGAGGTGCGACTTACAATTACTCGGACAAATACTCAGCCATCATTGCTCCCATCTCTCGGCGCAACACAGGTGTATGGTGAGGATAATGATTGTGATGGTCTTATCGACGACGCTTCTGGAGCCGGTTACATTGATTTCCATTCTTCCGGTCCTTCGTCTGTCAGAATCACTCATTCATCCGATAATGGTGAGGAGCGTGTGTTCGATACAGAAATGTTACAGCTTGATCTTGTTGGAAATGTCGGTGGACAATCCGTAATGCTGCGTGAAAGTCCCACGAAGGCATCCACGGGTCATTTAAGGATACAGCCGGGACCCAATGCGGGCAGTTTCATGATAAGCAGCTTCTTCGATATCTTTACCGAGTTGAGTGTGGATGGTGGACAAACATGGTTCCCATCAGCAGAATCTGTGCGAATAGAACAGGAACTCTTACCACAAGCGCACGAATTTGCCTCATCCAATTTTCCACCTCCCGGCGTTTATGATATGATGCCGGCGTGTGCGTCGATTCAGTTTGAAAACGGTGCACTATTGCGGCTGGGTTCATTCTTCGATATTTTCGCTGACGTTGCTCTGCCACCAGCTGGTGGCAGTTCGACAAACACCGCAACCGGCAGGAGCCGACAGTCGGTATCGCTCGACGGTGGTAATTCGTTCTTCGATGTATTTACAGAAATTTCAATGAGTGTTCGCTGCGATGCAACAAGCAATACTCCCACAGATCGTTTCTTTGATACGGAAATGCTCTCATTGAATATGACTGGGGGTGGAGGTGGCGCTGGAGGCTCAATCATGTTGCGTGAAAGTCCTTCCCGCCCATCACTCGGGCAGACGAAGTTGAGGGAATCTCCGACCCGCCGTACCAGCAGTTTCTTTGATGTCTTTACGGAGCTAAGTCTGGATGGAGGTCAAACATGGTCACCGGCAACATCCCCGATGAGGATGGAGCTTGATTCAGTTACCAACGGTTCAATTTCTGGTATAAAATGGCATGACGTGAACGGCAATGGTGTCAACGATGGTGAGCCGGCGCTTGCCGGTTGGAAGATCTTCCTTGCCGATACGATCGGTACTATTATTGATACCGTTCGCACGATTGCATCGGGCAACTATTCATTCCCAAGTGTTCCGTTCGGAACGTATCGTGTGTATGAAGAATTGAAGCCAGATTGGATTCAAACCGGCGGTTCGCCGGCGTACGGATTCAACATCGCGCCGGGACAGGCAGACAGTGGTTTTGATTTTGGAAATTTTCATGCACCCAACCTTACCGGATACAAGTTCAATGATCGTAACAACAACGGAACACGGGATGGCAACGAAGAAGGACTGAAGGATTGGGAAATTTGTCTCTCACCGTCGAACAATCCAAATCCTGATATCGACATGAGTGGTGCAACAGGAACATTCGGCATGCGACTGAATGGTTTGCCACCGGGTATCCCAGTAACTGGAACACTTGCCGGTTACTCAGGTTATCGGACAAGGCCGAGGGCGGAGGTGCTCAAATCCAGGTTCTTTGAGAATGGAGACATCCCCACAGAGATGCTCGCGCTTGAACTGCGTGGCACTGGACAAAGTTCTTCTGGCTCCTTTGATGTTTCGTTCAGGAGGAACAAGGCCGCACATAACCATCTTGTTGCGTCCGAATCTAGAGGTTGGGATGGAACTATTAAAGGCAGCACGAAGTTGGTTGATGGTATGGTTGTTCACGACAGCTTCTTCGATATTTTCATCGAATGCATTGTCTCACCCCGCGATGCTGCGAGTGGTTTACCTACCGGTAAACGAATGCATGGTGCAATTGCTCTGAGAGGTTATACAACGGGCATTAATGAACCTTTGCCATTTGGTACACTTCACCGATCAGGTCAGACAATCCTCTTCGATGATGACGGATTAGAGGCAGGCACATTGGATAGTCTTACATTTATAGTGGGCGAACCCGTTTCGCAGTCTAATCCTGTTTGCGCGATAACGGACGAAGATGGAATGTACAGCTTCGCACCACTGCTTCCAGGAACGTGGAGTGTTACGGAACATTCACAACCGGGATGGACACAATCCACAACGGCTCCATCGCCCGTTGTTGTTACAAGCGGTGTGATAATTCCACCCATCGACTTCGGTAATTTCCGCTTGAGTGATACATTGAAGTACCGAACATTCACGTATGAACAATTAAGAGATGCTTCTCAAGAAAAGCCGAAGAAAGTACCATCGAATAAAATACCAAACTCGAAGCAAGCGTGGTATGCACCGAACACTGCTAATCTTATCGAGAAGATATTGAAAGATGAAACTGGTTTCATGCAGGTTGGTCAATCTGGTAAA
>Ga0315275_10005668_pt1 | contig 11853 bp, 10 predicted proteins | sample YL17G03_0_MG_FD_205557 | JGI IMG/M metagenome (GOLD analysis project Ga0315275, IMG submission 205557) | Sediment microbial communities from Yellowstone Lake, YNP, Wyoming, USA - YL17G03_0 | ecosystem: Environmental > Aquatic > Freshwater > Lake > Sediment | place: USA: Wyoming | collected... | reverse complement strand
GCCACGGTGTTACAAAAGCTGTTGGAGGACGAAAGTGTTGCCAGGCCCATGCCTGCTCCAGCCCTGGCAGCCATTCCAATCCTGCTGCGTCTGGTGGTTTTCGGTGTATTTGCCCTGGCTTCTTTCTTCGCCCTGTGGTTAGGGGGAAAGCAGGTGCCATTGCCTTCACGGAATCTGATCCCCCAAGCAGCGCAGGATTTCCATGCCCGGGTTGACCAGTTGCCCGCTGGAGTACCTGTACTGTTTGCCGTAGACTTTGAGCCTGCTTTTTCGGGTGAGCTGGACGGTGCAGCGACTGCGGTCTTGGGTCACCTGGCTCGCAAAGACTCCCTGGTAACCTTTGTTTCAACCACTTACAATGGGCCGGCCCTGGCGCAGCGTTTGCTCCAGGCTGTGAACCGCCAATCTGATTTTCTCCAAGACCCCTTCACCAACTTCAGGAATATGGGGTATATCCCGGGTGGGGCGGCCGGCTTATCTGCTTTGGCACGAACACCGGCCGTTGTTTTACCTTATGATCTGAATGATAATTTCGTTTGGGGAATTGCGCCATTCGATAGTGCCCGGGGATTAAACAATTTTGCGATGGTGGTGGTCATCACCCACGATGCTGATACAGCCCGCGCCTGGATTGAACAGGTAGGCCCGGCCCTGGGAGAAATTCCCCTCCAAATGGTGGTGAGTGCCCAGGCCGAACCTCTGGTTCAGCCCTATTATGCGGGTCTCCCAAGGCAGGTTACCGGTCTTGTAACTGGCCTGGCAGGCGGCGTGGCGTATGAAATCCTGGAAGGTCGCAGTGGTGTAGCTGCTCAGTCTTGGGATGCCTACAGTATCTCCCTGACTCTGGCGGTAATCATGATCTTAGTTGGTGGAGTGTTTGGTGTCGGTTCTGTAACCCTTTCTCAATACAAACAAACCAAAGCAGAGGGGAAAGCATGAACCTAACCGATCTGGTTGGAGCCATTTTGGGCTTTGTGCTCACCCTGATGGTAGTGAGTTACGTCATCAAAGATAACGCTCTCTTCCGGCTGGCTGTCCACATTTTTATTGGTGTGGCAGCCGGATACGCCACGGTGTTGGTGATCTATAACGTGCTCTGGTACCAACTGCTCGTGCCGCTCCTCAACAATCCCCTTAAACAACTATCCCTGGTAGCTCCTCCGCTTCTAATGGGCATCTGGCTGCTTACCAAAGCCTCGCCCAGGCTGTCTCGGGTAGGCAGCCCAGTGGTGGCTTTCCTGGTTGGAGTAGGTGCTGCCACAGCCATCAGTGGGGCGATTTCTGGCACACTTTTCCCTCAGGTGGGTGCCACGATCAACTTGTTTGATTTAGGAGCCACCGGTTTGAGTGGTTCGAAGCTCTTGGGTTGGGTCGTCAACGCCCTGTTAATTCTGATTGGAACGATTACCTCCCTGGCTTATTTTCACTTTGGTGTTCGCTCTCGTGGAGATCAGACCGCACAAAGGCCGCTTTGGATCGAGATCTTATCTCAGATTGGTCAGGTTTTTATTGCCGTTGCCTTTGGGACCTTGTTCGCCGGGGCGTATGCTGCTGCATTAGCAGCGCTGGTTGAGCGTATTTCCTTCGTCTGGAAATTTCTTTCGGATCTTCTTAGTTCTTTTCTATAATGCATAAATCATCATGTCCCCTTCTTCCGTAAGTGCTGATTCTGTACTATCCATCGAGGTAGGATCTGTCTATACCCGGGCTGTTCTATTTGACGTTGTGGAAAATAGCTACCGCTTCCTGGGAGAGGGGACGGCCTTTACCACAGCCGGCGCTCCTCATTATGATATCAGTGAAGGAGTCCGCCAGGCTCTGGGTGAATTACAGGTCTTCTCCGGGCGGGTTTTCCTGGGCGCAGATAAGCAGTTGATCTTGCCGAGCCAGCCCGATGGATCGGGTGTTGACAAATGTGTTGCCACGCTTTCCGTTGGCCCTCCACTCAGGGTTGTTGCCGTCGGTTTGTTGGAAGATGTGTCTGCCCAAAGCGCCCAAAACCTGGCGGTGACAACCTATGCGCAGGTGATGGAAGTGATCAACATGAATGATCGGCGCGCTACGGCAGCTCGCTTGGATGCCGTATTACGCGCTCGCCCGGATCTTATTATTGTGGCCGGCGGGACAGAAGGCGGGGCTTCTCAATCGTTGATGAACCTGCTAGAAGCAGTTGGCCTGGCCTGTTACGTGCTTCCCAAAGGTTATCGGCCTTCTCTTCTGTTTGCGGGAAACCAGGCTCTGGTCAATTCTGTTCGCTCTTCTTTTGCGGATCTGGGCCCTTTGTTTATTGCCCCCAATATTCGACCTGCCATAGAGGTGGAGCGTTTGCTCCCAGCCCAGAGTCAGCTTTCCCAGGTTGTCCGCCAGGCGCGCTTGCGGCAAATTTTTGGCGCCCAAAACCTCGATCAGTGGACGGGCGGAAAGCTGATGCCCACCGCCGCTGCTTTTGGTCGAACCATTCGTTTCATTGGGAACGAGTATGCCAGGACCCAAAAAGGCGTTTTGGGTGTGGATGTGGGTGCTGCCTCCACCACCATCGCAGCAGCATTCTCAGATCATCTGGTCTTAAATGTTCACCCCAGGCTTGGCCTGGGTGAGAGCCTGCCAGGCTTGCTAAGCGCCTCTTCCTTGGATGAGATCGCCCGTTGGCTGCCGCTAGAAATCTCAAATGATACTCTGCGGGATTATATCTTCAATAAAGCAGTATATCCCGCCAGCTTGCCGGTCACCCTAGAAGAACTTTCTATAGAGCACGCTCTGGCCTGTCAAATCATTCAGGTAGCTCTAAAGAAGACTGCTCGAAATTTTCCCGCCGATGCCCTGCGCTCGAGTTATGGCTTTTTACCCTATTTTGAGCCGATCATTGCCTCGGGAAGTGTTTTGACCCAGGCCCCGCAGCGCGGTCAAACTCTGATGATGTTGCTAAATGCCATTCAACCGGCTGGCGTGACCACTATTGCCTTAGATCAAAATACCATTGCCGCCGCACTTGGAGCGGTTGCTTCTTTGAACCCGCTGCTCACAGTCCAATCCCTGGATTCGAACAATTTCCAGAACTTGTGTACGGTCATTTCTCCGGTGGGTGAGGCGCAGCTCGGCACACCCATCTTGCGAGTGCGCGTAGTTTACGGGGATGGCAGCGAGAACAGCGTGGATATTAAATATGGGTCGTTGGAGATGATTAAGCTGCCCATCGGCCAAACTGCCACAGTGCAGTTGCACCCGCTGCATCGCTTTGATGTCGGCATGGGTGGCCCAGGGCGGAGTGGAAGCGTGAAGGTCGTTGGCGGAGGGCTGGGTTTGGTTGTCGATGGGCGCGGCCGTCCACTGCCTCTCCCGGCAGAACCCGGTCGTAGGAGAGACCTTCTGAAGAAATGGCTATGGACCTTGGGAGTTTCATCTTGATCTCTTGGTATTGATCTTGCAACATGACGAGAGGACTATGTCAATGCTTGCACCTGTTGTTCATGTTTTACCGGTAACCCTGGTTCAGCGGAAACGCCTTTTGCCTGCTACAGGTAAGGTTCTGCCCCGCAAAGGCCAGAAGGTGACCGCCGCGGAGGTGATCGCTGAAGCGAACCTGACTCCAGATCACGTTCTGCTGGATGTGGCGCGCGGCTTGGGAGTATCCATTGCTGAAGCGGATAAATATATCCAGCGGCAGCAAGGTGAGGAAGTAGCAGTAGGCGATGTAATTGCCGGCCCGGTGGGTTTAGCCCGTCGGGTTGTCCGGGCCACACAACCAGGTCAGGTGGTACTGGCTGGAGGCGGTCAGGTGCTGCTTCAACTCGAAGGACGCCCTTTAGAGTTACGTGCTGGGCTCTCAGGGATAGTCACGGGATTATATCCGGATCAGGGTGTACAGGTTGAGACGGTGGGTGCACTGGTACAAGGTGTGTGGGGGAACGGCCGGGTGGATTCGGGTCTGTTGACTGTGCTGATCAAATCAGCCGGTGAAGAATTGACCACCGACCGCCTGGATATCAGCTTGCGCGGCGGCGTTGTCTTGGGCGGATTCTGTGGGGATGCAAATGTTCTGCGGGATGCCGAGGAGCAGCAGTTGCGCGGCTTGATCCTGGCCAGCATGAGCTCGGCTCTTGTTCCCGAAGCCATGAAAGTTCATTTCCCGATCATCATTTTGGATGGTTTTGGACGCCTGCCGATGAACCGCGCCGCTTTCAGACTGCTTTCCACCAGTGGACGGCGGGAGGCGGTGGTCAATGCTGCTCAATGGGACCGCCTGGCTGGGAACCGGCCTGAGGTCATTCTGCCTTTGCCTCCCACTACCCAAACCATAGAAGCATCCGAAATCGTCCAGTTTTCCGCAGACCAAGATGTCCGTATCACCCACGGTCCGCACATAGGTGAGGTTGGTATTCTGAATCGCCTGCTTGGGATGGTAACACTGCCGAGTGGTATCCGCTCCCAAGCCGCAGAGGTTCAACTGGAAAACGATGAGAGCCTGGTTTTGCCCCTGGCGAATCTGGAAGTATTGAAGTAGACTGAAGTAGTTCGAATTCCCGCCATCTGGGCGGGTCAACGGAGGAGATCAACCTATGGCTTTTGATGATAATACCGATCTGAACGGATTAGAAGCCCCCGAAACCAGTGAGACACCGCCGGAGGAAACCAGCAACCGCACCTTTGTCATTGTGGCGGTGAGTTTAGGGGCGATTATGCTGCTGACGCTGATCTGTATCGCGGTTTTTGGTGTGGTCTATCTGCCATCCGCGAATAAGGCAAAGCTGACGCAGAACGCGCAGGCTTATGCCCAGCAGACCGCTATGGCGGTTGCTGCACAGCAGACGATGGTTGCCATGAATGCAACCCCCACCTTCACGGCTACTCTGCCGCCAACCAAAGCGCCGCCTTCTCCCACTGCCACGAAGGTTGTGAATAAATTAGCCACGGTCTCTCCCACCTCCACGCAGGTGAATTCAGCCACCCAAACCGTAGCTGCACTTTATACCAAAGCAGCCCTCACGCAAACTGCCCTGGCGCTTGCTCCAACCGCTCTGCCCACCGGCGGCTTTGCCGATGAAGTTGGACTGCCGGGCCTGTTCGCTCTGGGTGGCGCGTTGATCGTCATCATCTTCCTGGCCCGCCGGCTGCGCGCAGCCGCCTGACCTAGATTTTTCTGCTTTTTTTACGTCACCTGGGCTGCAATCTGCTCGCCAAATGCCATCATAGCGTCCAGGATCTGCGGGCTGCGGCCCTCGGCATACACTCGTAAAACCGGCTCGGTGCCAGATGGGCGGATCAACAGCCATGAGCCGTCATCGATGAGATACTTGACCCCATCTAAGGTGCTGATACCTCCCACCTTCTCTCCCCCAATTTGCACCGGGGCTTTGTCGATCAAATAATCGCTCATCTGTTTCTTGGTCACCGGGTGGCTCAGGCGCAGGTCTTTACGCCGGTAATAAGCCGGTCCAACGTCCTTGAGCAAATCCTCCACTAGCTCGTACAACGTGCCCCCGGAGGTCGCCACGATTTCCAGCAGCAGCAGCCCCATCAGAACCCCATCGCCTTCTGGAATGTGCCCTTTGATCGAGATCCCACCCGATTCCTCGCCGCCGATCAGCACATCGTCTTTCATCATGTAATCAGCAATGTGGTTGAACCCGACGGGAGTCTCGTAAACGGTCAGTCCATATTTTTCGGCCAGGCGGTCGATCATCCGCGTCGTTGAAACGGTGCGCACCACCAGCCCACGCCAGCCGCGCTTTTCGACCAGGTAGCGCAGCGACAGTGCCATGATCTTGTGCGGATCCACAAAGTTTCCCCGCCCATCCATCGCACCGATGCGGTCCGCGTCACCATCCGTTGCCAGCCCCAGGTCACCCATTCCCATACTGATGGCTCCCGCCAGCGCTCCCAGGTATTGCCCGATCGGTTCGGGGTGCACGCCGCCAAACCCAGGATTCATCTCCCCTCGGATTTCGCTTACCTCGCAGCCAGTCCCTTGTAAGATGCCCTTGATCACCCCGCGCCCCGAGCCGTACATCGAGTCCACCACAACCCGTTGCGGGTGTTCGGCAATCGCATCGAAGTTGATCAGCGTGCGCAGGTGTTCGTAATAGGCGATCAACGGGTTGAATTTTTGGATCAGCCCTGCCTCACGGGCCTTGTCGAAATCCATCAGGTTCGGACCGCGCCCGCGTTGTTCGTTATCGTTTAGATAAACTTCCACCCGCCGGCACTGCTCGGGTAAGGCAGAACCTCCATAGGCGGCCTTCAGCTTGACGCCGTTGTAGCGCGGCGCGTTGTGCGAGGCCGTGATCATCACCCCGCCATAAGCTTTCAAGTTATGTATCGCGTGCGAAATCGCCGGCGTGGGTGCATCTGCATGTGCCAGGTAAACCGTGAAACCGTTCGCAGTCAGAACACGCGCCACATCCGCTGCGTAGCGGTCAGATAGGAAGCGTGTATCAAACCCAACTACCACCCGGTTGGTATTTACATCGGATGGCACTGGAATTCCGTTGTTCCAATGCTCGGATCGCAGCGCATCCGCAATCGCCTGTGAAACCAGGCGCAGGTTGGCAAAGGTGAAAGTATCAGAAATAACGGCACGCCAGCCATCCGTGCCAAAGTGTATCGGCATATCTTTAGCTCCAGTAGGGTAAATTTTGCTGGTGGGTTCTGTCTTTTCCGTGAAAGTGTTTCTCCACGGCGATTCCCCACGATCCTGGCTGATTGTATCATAGACTTCGTGCTAAAATGATAGTATGCCTGAGGATGCGCTGTCTCTCCTCCCCTTGCTCCGCAATCTGCCCGCCTTTGAAGCCTTATCGGACGCTGATATTATCCGGATTGCCGGAGCAGCCCAGGTCGTCTTTTTGAGCAAAGGCGAAAATTTACCTTTGCCTGATAATCTGCAAGCTCCTTTCTACCTGATTGTTTCGGGAAGAGCCATTCACCAGATCTTGCTCAGCCGAGGGGAGCGCAAAGAGAAGCGTCTGAAAGCTGGCAATTTTTGTGGCGCTGACTATGTGCTGTATGGGCTGGTTTTCCCGCAGTCCATCACGGCTCAGACTCCAGTCCAGTTGCTATACCTTGACTCCGCTATGATTGCTCAACTGCTGGCCGAGATACCGGGTTTCAAGGAAAGCCTGCAGAAAGTCGATTATATGTCCCGCCTTGCCCAGGATAAGCACTTCCAGTGGATCGGTGAAGATGAAATCGTCCACCTGGTTTCCCGCAAACACCCCGCTTATTTGCTGGTAGGGCTGGTGCTGCCGGCCCTGGTAGGTTCGGTGGCGCTGTTGTTCTTCTGGGCGATGAGTTTGGCAAACACAGCCTCTGTTCGCTATGCCTTAGAATGGATCGGCTTGTTAGTCTTGTTCGTAGCACTTGTCTTTGCAGCCTGGCGTGGGCTGGATTGGGGCAATGATTATTATATTATTACCGACCAGCGCGTGGTGTGGTTGGAAGAGATCATCGGCTTATATGACAGCCGCCAGGAGGTGCCTCTGGCAATGGTTCAATCCAGCCAGATCCATTCGACATTCCTGGGTCGAATGCTGGGATATGGCGATGTGGTTGCCCAGGCTTTTATGGGTCGGGTGATCTTTCGGCAGGTGGCTGAGCCATACAAAGTCAAAGCCATGCTGGATAAATGGCAAAGGCTCGTGTCTGTGCGCGTGCAGAAGTCAGACACAGACGCCATGGAAAAATTTATCCGCCGGAAGATTGATCCGCCGCCTGAGCCTCCTCCACAGGTCCAGCCCCAGCCTGTGCCTGCTCAACAGCCTGCGCAGCGGCCCGCCAAAAAACCACGGAATCTTTCCGAGTTTTTCAGGGAACGCATGGAAGAGGGGGATGTCATCACCTACCGGAAGCATATTTACGTGCTGCTGACCAAGGTGTGGATTCAAACCCTCTTAGGGATCATACTGGCCTTCCTCGCCTATCTAGTTGTGCGCGCCAGGTTAGGGGGTTCGATCACCTTTGGGGTAGAGGTCGCCTTGCTTTTTATTCTTATTTTGGCGGGAATTGTCAATTTTCTCTGGTGGTTGTACTTTTATATCGATTGGCGTAATGACATCTATCGGATCACCTCCGATAAGCTCATCGATAGCATGAAAAGGCCTCTCGGTGATGAGGTCACCAAATCTGCTCCGCTGGCCAACATCCAAAGCCTGGACTACGAGCGTAAAGGCATTATCGGTGTTTTGCTGAACTATGGCAATGTGATGGTTAATGTAGGCACGGACAAGCTGATCTTTGTCGGCGTGCATGACCCGGCCCGCGTCCAGGCCGATATCTTCAACCGCATGTACCTTAGCCAGCGAAAGAAGCAGCTTACTGAATCCGCCAAACAGTGGGACCAGGTTTCAGATTGGCTGGCTGCCTATCATCGCCAGGCAGAAGATTTGCGAAAGTCGCAAAATCGACCCAAAACTGACTGAAATTCCGGTAAAATATAGCTTCGAAATCAGACTCTTATTGGATGAATACAAATGGCGATTCGTGAGATTGTTACCCTGCCCGATCCCGTTCTACGTCGAAAAACGCGTAAAGTAATGGAACTGGGTCCCGAATTACAAACCTTGATCGATGATATGATCGAAACCATGCGCGCCGAGCCGGGTGTTGGCCTGGCTGCCAACCAGGTTGGCGTTTCCTGGCGCGTGATTGTTGTCGAATATGGCGATGAAGAAGATGAAGATGTGCCTCCCCGGCTGTATGTGGTTGTCAACCCTGAATTCACCCGGTTATCAAAGGAGATGATCGTTGACACTGAGGCTTGCCTTTCCATCCCCGGTTATGTCGGGAATGTTGAGCGCTATGAATCGCTGACCGTCAAAGGTTTGAACCGTCGCGGCCAGCCGGTTGCCATCAAAGCCAAAGGATGGTTAGCGCGCATCTTTCAGCATGAGGTCGATCATCTGGATGGAATTGTGTTTACGGATCGGGCTGACACAGTCTGGAAGATAGAAGGAGAGCCATCCCAGGTAGTCTCGGAGTAGCGTAAACGCTTATGCGCCTGACGCATCTTTCGCTGACGAATTTCCGCAACTTTACCCGCCTGGACGTTGATTTTCCGGGCGGGACTGTGTTGGTTGTTGGCGATAATGCGCAAGGTAAGACCAGTCTCCTCGAAGCGGTGTATTACCTGGCCACCCTGGATTCCTTTCACGCCAGCCAGGATCGCCAGTTGATCCACTTCCTGGCTGCCCGCGAGCCACTGGCTGTCGCCCGGATTGTGGCGGGCTTTCAGCGCTCCGGCAAGCGCCACCGCCTTGAAGTGCGCATCATCCAGGAGACCAACGGCTATAACGGCTCCGCCCATGTGCGTAAAGAAGTTCTCCTGGATGAGGTTAAGCTCAAAGCCAGCGAGGCCGTGGGCCAGTTCAAGGCTGTCCTCTTCTTGCCCCACATGCTGCGTGTTATCGATGGCGTGCCCGATGAGCGCCGCCGCTATCTGAACCTGGTGCTTGTGCAGGTCCTGAATCACTATTCTGCCGAGCTTGCCGAATATACCAAAGCCTTGAGCCAGCGCAATGCTCTGCTCAAACAGCTTGCTGAGCGCCAGGGAGACGCGGCACAGTTGGATTATTGGGATGATCTGGTCGCCACCTCAGGGGCGCAGTTGATCCAGGCGCGGATACGCGCCATTCAGGAGCTGGAACGCCTGGCCGCCCGCTTCCATCGCGAGCTGACCGCCAGCAGCGAGGTTCTACGCCTGAATTACCAGCCTTCCTATGATCCGCTGCCCCAGGTTCCGGGGCAGTACCTTCTGCCGGTCGATGCCCCGGTAGATCGTTCCGGCTTCTCCCTGGAGCACATCCGCCAGGGTTTCAAAGAAAAACTGGCCCAGTTACGCTCTGAAGAAATCGCCCGCGGCAGTACCACGATAGGCCCCCACCGGGACGAACTGCGCTTCTTGAGTAACCGGGTTGACCTGGGTGATTTCGGCTCACGTGGTCAGGTGCGCACCGCTATGTTAGCGCTCAAGCTGGCCGAAGTCGCCTGGATTAAGGAGAAGACCGGTCACGATCCAGTTTTGCTGCTCGACGAGGTGATGGCTGAGTTGGATACACACCGCCGTACCGATTTGCTCTCCCGTCTGGCGGCTGTGGACCAAGCTCTGCTTACCACCACCGACCTGGACTTGTTTGATCCAGAATTTGTCCGCAAAGCCACCCTGTGGCAGGTAGTCGCTGGCCGGCTGGTGGAGAATGTGACTTGAGATTTTATCGTCAGGCCTCATCGATCTTGATGGATAGTCAGGCGAGGATGGTGAGGAAAAATTGGTGAAAATTCGGGTAGATTAGTGGATTCATCAGAGGAGCAACCATGTCCGAGAACATCCTACAAACCGGTCGTGTATTCCAACTCAATATCTCCCCCGGCGGCGTCCCCAAGCTGCCCATTCGCCAGGCTGTTTTGAATTCCCTGGGCCTGGTGGGAGATGATCACCGCAGCAAAAAGGTTCACGGCGGCCCAGAGCGCGCCCTGTGCCTCTACTCTCTGGAACGCCTGCAGGCCTTGCAGGCTGAAGGTCACCCAATTTTTGCGGGTGCCATGGGAGAAAACCTGACTCTCTCCGGCCTGGATTGGGATCAAATTGCCCCTGGATTGCAAATGCAGATTGGCAAGGATGTGGTTGTCGAAATCACCCGTTACACCACTCCCTGCGCCAACCTGACCGACTGCTTCGTCGGCGGCAGGATCGAACGCGTCCTCCAAGAAAAGCATCCCGGCTGGTCGCGTCTGTATACCAAAGTGCTGCAAGAGGGTGAGATCTGGGTCGGAGATCCCGTAATCGTCAAATAACTATTGGGTCAATTCTGTAAAGGTCTTTTTGCAGGGATCCCTACCCGCCTTGGATAGCGGGCCGGTGTAGCCGCCACCTTGTCTACGATCACCAGATAGCGCTCCTCCACCACACCCGGCAGCGTCACTGGCACGAGCTGCCGCAGGTGGCCTCCCAGCATCTGCAGCGCGTGCTCCGAAGCGTGTGACTCAACCGGCCCGCTTTCTCCCTTCATCGCCAACATACTCCCACCTACCCGCACCAGCGGGAGCAGGTATTCAGCCAACACCGGCAGAGCTGCCACGGCGCGCGCCACCGCCCAATCAAACTGCTCGCGGTAAGCCAGCAGTTGACCGATGTTTTCAGCACGTTCCTGGATGACTTCCACATTGTCCAGCCCCAGCGTGTTCACCACGTGCCGGCAGAAATCCGCCTTTTTCCCCACCGACTCGACCAGCGTGAGCTGCACAGCCGGGTAAACGATCTTCAGCACCAGCCCCGGAAAGCCCGCCCCGGTTCCAATATCAGCCAATCGTTTTCCTGGGTTTTCCCGCATCGCCTGCACGCAGGTCAGCGAGTCCAGGAAGTGCTTCACCCGCACCTCCTCCACATCCCGAATAGCGGTCAGGTTAAAGCGTTCGTTCCACGCCAGCAGCTCCTGCTCATACTGCTCCAGGAGTGTCATCTGCCGGGCGCTCAGCCTCATCCCAATCTGCCGGTAGATCTGCTGCGCCAATTGTTTCATACGGTTCGATTATACCCGCCTGGCATGAAGTGTGCACGAGGAACAGGTGTGCACGATAAACCTGTACCCACAGTAATCTGCAGCCATAGTAACCTGTACCCAAGATCTGCCTTGTCCGAATTTCTGCTTGCAGATAAAATCTTTTTGATGAATATCTCCCGGACCCATGCTATGTCATTGCGATCAGAGCGAAGCAATCATGATTGCCGCAATCTCACCTCCTGGATAAACGGCTTCTGGCTCTGCCTTGCCCTTCTCCTGATTCTTTGCCAGACCGCCCGCGCCGACTCGATCCCCGATTCTGCTTCCATTCCTGGTGTGGTCGGGCACCCACAAAGCTACA